>Ga0209777_10006781_pt1 | contig 12835 bp, 8 predicted proteins | sample FrelakmetHBP12HB_FD_187147 | JGI IMG/M metagenome (GOLD analysis project Ga0209777, IMG submission 187147) | Freshwater lake sediment microbial communities from the University of Notre Dame, USA, for methane emissions studies -HBP12 HB (SPAdes)... | ecosystem: Environmental > Aquatic >...
CCCAGGAGGAAACTGTTGGACGGGTCGCGGATATCCTGCTGGAGAGCCGTGGTCAGGTACGACTTTGCCTTGGGAGCGTTGCCCAAGGCGTAATAGCACCGGCCCAACGTGCTGGCCGTCACCGGATCGGGCTTCAGTCGGTAGGCGTGTTCAAGGTACTTAAGGGCTTCGTCGTTCTTGTTCGCCTTGAGCAGGAGTTGCCCTGTCAGGCCGTTGGCCTCCGGGTTCTCCTTGTCGCTGTCCAGGACGTTCTTAAGGACGGCAAGCGATTCCTCGGTCCGGTTCATGTGCAGGTACGCCCGGGCGAGGATCAGCCTATCCTGGATGCCCGTCCTGCCGGCACGATAGGCCTGCTCAAGCATCCTGGCGGCCGCCTCGTAGTCGCCACGAGCGTACGCCTTTATGGCCTCGACATTCTCGCCGACAGCCGGCAGACTTGCCGCCTCATCGCGCGGGTGCTGGGCCGAAGGACCTGTTGCCGGAGAACTCGATGAGGTCGCCGGAGGCGAGAGATCCGACGGAGAGGTCGCCGTTGTTTGGGCAAACGATAGAACCCCCGGAGACAACAAGGCAGCGGCAAAGAGCGAGGGGAGGAGCCTCATAGGAATTCCCTTTCCCAATCGAGCTGGTGTGCAAGGATACACCGCAAGTAGCGCATGTCAAAGGAAAAACAATCCGGAAATCCACCTTGTCGATTCCGTCTTAGATCACGAACGCAGGCGGCTCCAAGACTCCCGTCAAAACGTAATGCACCCCGAGTGAACCGCCCCTTGATAGGTCGCCCGGCAAGACCTTACAATCTTGCACACACAGCCCACGACCGTCGTGGGCAGGGCCATTTGGGAAATGCCGGACAAGGCCTTCAGATGCACATCATGTTTTAAAAGGGAGATTTCATGGCGAAGATTATGCGTGCAGCCAGTGCCCGCTTATGGGTTGCCGCCGGGCTTGTCCTGACGGCCTGGTCCCCTGCCGTCCTGGCCCAGAGCGATTATCACGACAAGGATTTCTCCGTTCGACTGGCCTCCGCCTTCATCAAGTTCACTGAAGTGTCCGCCATGGGGGGCGAGACGGTCGCCAACCGTTTCTCGTCGGCGGCCAATCCGGCTTCCGCGGGCTGGTTCGCCCTGCCCGAGAAGCTCGGCCTAGTCGTATCCCCCTACTACTCGCCGATCAGCTTTCAAAATGGCACTTGTCTCCACATCGTCGGCGAGTCGCTGACCTGGGACACTCGGACCTGGGGCGCCTTTCAGCCGACCCTCAGCCAGATCCGAACCAACGAGGCCGAGGATCGACAGGGGATGTCGTTCGACTACAGTGTGGACACGGCCCAGATGCAGTGGGGTAAGCGCTTCGGCGACTGGGCGCTGGGCGCCGCCTTCAATTTCGCCGGGGCCCACATCGAACGAGAGGGAACGGTGCGCCAGACGGTCCCCGGCGTTCCGATGCCGGTGCCGGTCTCGGTGGATTCACACGCCAGCGCGGAAAGCTACCGCTGGCGGTTCGGCGGATTGTACCAGCCCATGGAGAAATGGCTGCTGGGGCTGATCTTCGAGTATGGCTTCCAGCCTTATCGGAGCAAGACCCAGACCACCATCCCGCTGCCTGGGCCGATGGGCCCCATCACCAGCACCCTGCATGACGAGGGCACCCAGCAGCAGTTCATTTTCCGGCCGGGCGTGTCGTATGAATACGCCAAGCTTTCCACGGTCTATCTGGATTATCAGTACGGGCAGTTCTTCAATCCGCGGGACCGTCTGACCAGCCACCGCTTTTCCACGGGCGTGGAACACCGCCTGCTGGACTGGCTGTTCCTGCGGGTGGGCCCTTCCATCGACGTGCGGGGCAACGTGGGGCTCAGCACCGGGGCCTCCGTCTTCCTGTCCCGATGGTGCTCGCTGGACCTCGGATATCAGTACAACATGCTTTCGGAACTGCGCCCCGAATTGGGCAGGTCCAACGCGTTTCAGGCAACCCTGGCCTTGCGGTTCTGACCGCGGCGGCGCAAGGTCAGCAGACCGCCGACGGCCAGGAGGGAGAAGGTCGCCGGCTCCGGCAGCACCCGCCATCGCGATGCGCGATGATCTACACCCCTCCCAGATCATTTCTCGCGGACGACCGCCGCCAGCAGTCTCCCAAACTCTAACGTGCTCGGGCGTGTCAGCCATTGAATTCCGTGTGGCCCAGAGGCTCCGGGGGAGCGTCAAGGATAGCGGCTGAGTATCGCGGGCTGGCTGTGTCGGGAAGATTCTTGTTGAACTCAGGAAGCAGGCTACAATCATGCACAGATGGCCCAGCGTCGTGAGCAGGCGGGCAAATGGGAAATCCCGGATAATGTCTGATTGCTCGGCGGCGGAGCCGGACACGGTTTGTGCGACAGATTCCCGTGGAATGGAGCCTGCCATGAACGCAGGTCGGATTTGGCGTGGGTGACGGCCGTACTTGCGTGATCCGGCCAAGAGGGCTGCCGGCGGCATGACTACCCAACCGCTGAAATCAGGCGAACGCCTTCCGCCCGTGCAGATCGCGTTTCCTACCCGGCGCCAACCCCGGGCGCGCCAAGGGCGTCCCTTGCTCGAGAGGCTGGCGGACTTGGCCAGCCTGGCGCTGACTCGACTCGCGGGTGTGCGGCTGCGCCGTGCCGCTTCGGGCTTCGACGTCACTTCGGCCAAGGACCCCGGTTCAAGCGAAGCGGCGATGGCCCTTCTGGACCGGTTCTCCGGGCTGGCGGGGCAGATGCATGCCCTCTCGGACGATCCTTGGCGGTTCCTGTGGGCAAAGGACCGGTGCGCCTTCCTGCCGTTTCAAGAACTGGCGTCCACGCTGATCGCCTGGCGTGATCCGGTCGGGCCTGCCGAGGCGGCTGCGGGCCTCATCGAGCATTTTCGGGCCTTCGCGGCCAATCGCGGCAAGCACGCGGTGCTGCTGGGCGTGAGTCGGTCGGCTGTCGAGGGACTCCGGGGCGGCAGGTTCCGGTCGGTCTGGGTCGGCATGGAGCCGTTCTACGACTTGGCGACCTGGCACACGCGCGGCAAGGCCGGCATGAAGGTCCGGCTCGCATGCAATCATGCGCGGCGGCTCGGTGCGGCCGCCCGCGAGGCCCATCCGCTGCATGGTGCCCACGACAGGGAAGCCATCGCGCGGGTCGAGGAAGCCTGGAAGTCCGCACGCCCGGAGCGCCGGAACGGCTCGTTCCTGCGAACGGCCTCCTTGGACAGCGCGCAGCATCGGCGCTATTTCGTCGTCGAGACGGGCAGCCGGATGGAAAGCTTCCTGGTCTGCTCGTCCGTGAGCCATCGCGGCCAATACCTGCAGGACCTCGTGCGGATGCCTGACGCGCCCCGCGGCGCGAACGAGTTGGCCATACTCACCGCCCTTGGCGTCTTCCAGGGCGAGGGGCTGGACTTCGTGACCGGGGGGATTGTCCCCTTCTTCGATCCGAACAAGTCGCGCTCCAACAAGGCGGCCGGCGGGCCGGGCACGCTGGGATGGGTGATCCGGCACTTCGATCGTCTGTTCCACTTCGCCGGTCTCCAGCAGTTTCGCGCCAAGTTCGCCCCCAGCCGCGTGATCGACATCTATGTGCTGCTCTGGCCGGGCATCCTCACCCCGGCCTTGGCCTGGGACATCCGGTCGCTGCTTTCCTGAGCCGGTTCCGCGATGCTCCCTCCGGCCTGCCATGGGACCCGCGGCAATAACTTTCGCCCGGTCGCGTTTATATGGTATCCTCCAACACAGACGAGGCGACAAATGAGCATTCCAGCTTTCAGACTGATGGTGTGCGTGTTGGCCGCGATGGCCGGTGTTCACCTTGTTTGACGGATGCTGGCAAGAGGGCCCCTGTGCGTTCCGGCGGGCATGTTGCCATTTGCCGTGCCTACTCGCACGCCACGGCAGAACAAGGAGATATTCTTCATGAAGCCCACTTCCGGCCAGTACTCGTGCGGCCCCATGAAGCTTTCGGGCACCGACGACTCCCTTTACGAACGTCATCTGATCTTTGACAACGCCATTGACCCCGCCTTCGCCAAGCCCCGCGAGCAATACGAGGCCTTTGCCCGGTCGGTCCGCGATTGCCTCACTGAACGCTGGGTCCGCACTCGCAACACCTACGGAAAGAAGAAGCCCAAGCAGGTGTACTATCTTTCGATGGAATACCTCATCGGGCGGTCATTGGCCAGCAATGTCTCCAACCTTCTGCTGGATCCGGTCGTTCAGAAGGCATGCCAGGAAAAGGATCTGGATTGGCTCGAACTGATTGACCAAGAGCCCGACGCCGGCCTGGGCAACGGCGGGCTGGGGCGACTGGCTGCCTGTTTCATTGAATCCATGGCAACGATGCAGATCCCGGCCATCGGCTATGGGTTGCGATACGAGCACGGCATTTTCAAGCAGAGCATCAAAGACGGCTGGCAGTGGGAACAGCCCGATAACTGGCTTCGCCGAACCGACCCGTGGGAGGTCGCCCGGCCGGAGCACGCCATTGAGGTAAAGCTCAATTACTCGTTCGAGGTCCGGGCCGGCGCACTGCAGCCGATCCTGGGAAGGCCGTCCACCCTGATCGGCATTCCTTACGATCGCCCCGTAGTCGGTTACGGCGGCAAGACCATCAACTCGCTGCGCCTGTGGGCCCTCAGCGCGCCGGACTCGTTCGATTTCCACCAGTTCAGCAGCGGCGACCTGGTCGGCTCCCTGGCCGAAACGTTGGCGGCCGAGGCGGTGACGCGAGTCCTTTACCCTGACGACTCGACAGCCATGGGCCAGGGACTGCGGTTCCTCCAGGAATACATCCTGGTCGCCTGTTCCCTGGCGGACCTGATCCGCCGCTTCCGCATGCACCACAGGGAGTGGAGGCTGTTGCCGGAGAAGGCGGCCATCCAGCTCAACGACACACACCCTGCCCTGGCCGTGCCGGAGTTGATGAGAATCCTTCTGGACGAGGCGCACCTGGGCTGGGATCAGGCCTGGGACATTTCCGTGCGAACGCTGGCCTACACGAACCACACGCTGCTGCCGGAGGCGATGGAACGATGGCCCCTTTCGTGGTTCCAGGCGATGCTTCCCCGACAGCTTGAGATCATCTTCGAGATCAACCGCCGTTTCCTCGACGACGTGCGCACCCGTTTTCCGCGGGATGAGGACAAAGTCCGTCGTGTCAGCCTGATCGAGGAAGGCCCGCGGCTAATGGTCCGGATGGCCCCGCTAGCCATCGTCGGTTCCCACAGCGTCAATGGCGTGGCGGCGATTCATACGGACTTGCTGAAGAAACACGTCGTCGCCGACTTCGCCCAGATGTTCCCGGAGCGATTCAACAACAAGACCAACGGCGTCACCCCCCGCCGCTGGCTCCTGTTGGCTAACCCGCCGCTGTCGGCGGTGATCACCGAGGCCATCGGCGAGGCATGGATCACCAACCTGGCAGAGTTGGCCGGGCTTAAAAAGTTGGCTGACGACGCGAGCTTCCGCGAGGCTTTTCGCCGGGCCAAGCGCCAGGCCAAGACATCGTTTGCCGATTGGGTCAAGTCCACCACGGGGCAAATCGTGGACCCGGACACAATCTTCGACAGCCAGATCAAGCGTATCCACGAGTACAAACGCCAGCTTCTGAACGCGTTGCACATCGTCATCCTGTACAATCGCCTTCGCGCGGATCCGAATCTCGACATCCCGCCGCGGACTTTCTTCTTCGCGGGCAAGGCCGCGCCGGCGTACCAAGTGGCAAAGACGATCATCAAGCTTATCAACGACCTCGCGGCTACAATCAACAATGATCCTGCCATGAAGGGCCGCCTGAAGGTGCTCTTCCTGAGCGACTACTGCGTCTCGCTCGCCCAGCGGCTCATCCCCGCCAGCGACGTCTCGGAGCAGATCTCCACGGCCGGCTACGAGGCCAGCGGTACCAGCAATATGAAGTTCATGATGAACGGGGCACTGACCATCGGGACCCGCGACGGCGCAACCGTCGAGATGGCACAAGAAGCCGGGGAGGAGAACTTCTTCCTTTTCGGCCTGACTGCCCAGCAGGTCGCCGATAGTCGCGGGTGGTATAACCCCCTCTGGCACTACGAAAACGAACCGGAGACACGGGCCGCGCTGGACATGATCTTCTCCGGCACCCTCAATCGCAATGAGCCGAATGCCTTCGATATCATCCGAGACATGCTGCTGACACGAGGCGACTTCTACATGCATTTGGCCGACCTGAAAGCGTATAGCCAGGCTCATGACGCTCTTGGCCGCCTCTACACGGATCCCCGACTCTGGTCGCAAAAGGCAATTCTGAACGTGGCCAGTTCAGGCAAGTTCTCCAGCGACCGCACCATTGCCGAGTATGCTTCGGACATCTGGGGTGTCCAGCCTTGCCCGGTGACCGAGGGATGATGCATTGGGGAAGACCCCTGTGCGCCATGAGGCATGTGCCTAAGCCGGTGGCGACGATTTGGCTGGTGTAACCCCACGACCTCTATCAGCGGCTCAACAGACCCTTGCTTCTCGGGGCGGACGAGGTTTTCGGCAGGGACAGGGACGTACAACTGCAGGCATGCAGGCTCGCACGCGGTTTCACGCGTGCCGAATGCCCGGGACACTGTCAGGGGCAAGGCTCACGGTGTAGCTCGCGGGCACAGTCAGGCGATAATGCAACCCATCCGGCTGGCGCCACCACTCCATGTCGATGGACCCCTCGCCCAGCGGGATCTTCCCGCGGCACCACGACAGCGGAACGTCGCTCAGGCGGACCTGGACATTCATGGCGGTCACGTCGACGTGAACAATGCCCAGCGCATCGCGCGTCAACACATGACAGACATGCGAGGCAAATCCGTGGTTGCAACTGGCTACGGTGCTGTCATTCTCCCAAAGCGTCCCCGTCGTCCGGGCCATCTTCAGGAAGTATCCTTTCAATTCGCGGATCGCCTGTTCCTGCCGCCCGAAACGCGAAAGCACTTCCAACCGCAGGACATTCCCGATAAACGTGTTGGCATGATGGATCTCCGGGTAGGCGCTGGTGTCCCTCCGCTGAGGCCCAAAATGCGAGACCAGGGCCTGCCACAATGAGGGGTGCGACGGCGGGCTGGCCAGTCCAAAGAAGAATGCGAAGTACTGACACACTTCGCTGCGATTGACCGTGCGCTCCAGGCCTTCTTCGGTTCGCACGGCGTTGTCGATGAAGAACTCGCCATCGTAGGATTGCCGGAGCACTTCGGCGCGGACGGCCCTTGCCCGCTCCGCCAGCGGAGGCGGGCCATACAATCGCGACGCAGCGTCCAACGCGCCGGCATACAGCATATTGGTGGGATAGTGCACGTCCTGCACGAAAGAATTGGCCTTGGACCACTCGATGAAATTCCAGGAGGGAAGTTGTTCCAGCAGCCCGTCGGAGTTGTGATAGCCGCCAAACCATTCCATGAGCTTGAGCACGCGAGGCCGCATCGCATTCACGAGATCGCGGTCGCCCCCGCGCGTCACGTACTCCTCCAACTGGAGTACGAACCACAGGGCCCACTGCGGGATGAATTTCTCGTCGTTGTGGTCGGCCGGATAGCACATCGGCAACATGCCCTCGGGCAGGTGCGAGAACTTCTCGGGCAGCAGATAGTTCTCGAAAAACGCCCGCTCGATCGAGGTCGTTCCGCACAGGTCCAGGCCCGCCCGCGCGCTGAAGAAACTATCGCACAGCCACCCCGCCCTTTCGCGAGACGGGCAATCCATAAATGTGTCCGTCGCGTTCTGCCGAAACGTCTCCCGGCCGGCTTCGAAGAGTTCGTTAAGCTCAGGGTCGCCGGCCACAAACTGTCCGCGGTCCGCTTCGGGGTTGTCGTACAGCCTTAGGTATGCGTCCTCGACCCGGCAAGCGCCTTGGATCACCTGGAACTTTAGGAATCGAAGCGTACAGGGCTCGAAGGTCTCGACCTCATACCTACCCGCCGCCAGGTTGTATTCCACCAGATTGTGGCAATTCAATCGCAGGAAGTCGACGTCGCCGCCGGTCAAGACCTCGTCAAAACTTACGATCAGCCGGGTCGGGCGATCGCATCGGATCGTGCAGCCGATAAAGCCCGTTAAGTTAGCCCCGAAGGCCAGGATGCGCGCATCCAGCGAGTCCAGGTTGAACTCGGCGCCGCCCTCCAGAGGACGATTGATCGATTCGAGATGTGTCGTGTAATGTTGCAGATCGAGCCAGGGCGTGAATTCCTGCTGGCTCGTCGGATATCCCTTGAAACGGTCCGTAATTTCCAGGAACCGATTGCGGCGGGGCTTGTCGATCGGGCGATGCTCAAGCCCTCCGGCGGCGACATCGACCACGGGCAAGCGCACCGCCAGCGCGGGATAAGGGACGCGGCGAGGCAGCAGACGCTTGTCCAACCCAAAGTCACAGTCCACAGCAGGCAGCGCCGCATCCTTGTCCGTTCGCCAGCGGTCAAAGCCCTCGGCCAGGCGGTAAACCTCGCCGAAAGTCCGTTGAAAGCTGAAGCGAGCCACCTTCTGCACCCGTTGGAGAAGAACGAAAGCTTCAAACCCCGCCCCTGCCCTGACGGTCGACGCCAGTACCCGATCCCCAACAACCACCTCGGCCTGCAGAAAGCTGGGAGCGTCCAGCCAGTAAAAGCTGTTTACGTTGTAGCCGGCGACTTCAATGGCCAGCATGCAATCTCCAGACTCAAACAGCGGCCATTCATCAACGCGATAGAAGCCGTGCGGCCCCCGGGCCGGCCCGTAGCCTACAAACCGCCCGTTCAGGCTGATGCGATAGGCTGTCGAGCCCGCAATCCGCAGGACGGCCCTGGCGCCTGCAGGAACCTGGAAGGCACTGCGAAAGCCCACCATCAGGTTCATCTGCCGTTCCAACTTCGCCGGCCAAACGGGCCTGGCCTTGAGGAATCCACAGGCGGCTTGCGGCCGCGATGATCCGGCGAAATCACGCATCGGTCAGCACCAGGAGCCAATCTTCGTCGCTGGGCGCCGTCAGCTCTCGCGGCGGCTGAGGCAAAGCGGTCTTTTCCGTATATCGGCCCCTTCGAGGGTCGAACCAGCGGGCAGACTTAGCGCCAACGAGTTTGTCGGGATTCAGTTTGACGGTCCCGCCGACGGGCAGATACAGCACGGTGAGGCGATCCTCCGGGCTGGCGGCCGCCGCAATGAATCGAGTCGGATCCGCCCCACCGGGCTGGTCCGCGAGCACCTGCTGGGCCGGCTGCAAATGCTCCCACGGAAGCTCCTCGAAGAATTGGCGCAAGAGCGTCATGGCCGCCGTGCCGGGCGTTTCGATCCCCACGTGCCAAGCCTCAACCATGCCCAGGGATTCGTGCCCCGGGGCCAGGGCCGCTTTCTCCAGCCAGCACCAGATCGGACTGACGCCAAAGGTCACCCCCGCTGTCGGCCCCAGCAGCAGGCTCCAATAGCAGGCCCTGCGGACCTCGAACGCTCCGAAGAAGCTCTTGGAGTCATAGGAAGGGTGCATCTCGTAATTCGGTTCCATGTTGATGACAGGCAGAGGCGGCTGGTTGTCGCGGTTTGCCACCGGCGGGCCTTGGACTAACCATTGCAGGTGTGCCTGGGCGTCGCCATGTCCGCTCTGATAACCGATGAAGTCGAACCAGGACTGGCCGCGAAATCGCTCGGCCGTCCACTGCTGGCCTCCCATGTGCATGGTGACCAGGCGGTCGTGCCTCTGGTCGAAGAGGGCGTGGCCGACCCGCGACCACATTTCCCCGTTTGGCTCATAATTGCCGTCGCCGCCCAGGATCCAGACCACCTGGTGGGCGCCCCAGCGGGCCTGGATGTATCGGGCCAGGCGGAGGATTTCGTTCTCGCCCAGCTTCCTGCCCGGATCGTTTGGCCGGCATGACCAGATCATCACGGGCGATGCGATCAGGCCGTGCGCGTTGACGGCCGACACCTTGGCGTCCAGTTTCCGGAAGAATTCGGGCACGATGCGAAACCGCGGCGATTCGACAAAGGAGGTCAGGCCTTGGGGGTCCTTCTCAAATGCGCGCCACGTGGTGGTCACGAACTGAATGGCAGTGAAGCCCTGCCCACGACGCGTCTGAAGGTAACGGTCCCAGTCGTTTTCCCTGGAGCACAGCACGCCGTTCCAGGCGGTGTCGGCCAGCCAGAAGAATCGCTCGCCGTCGCCCCAGGCCAAGTGCCTGCGATCGGCCGAGACCTTCAGCGGGCCTTTCGTGTAAAGCGGATTGTCCCCTTCGTAGGGAATGCAGGAAAAGTGCCCCTGGCTTGCAAGCCCCGGCGTGCCGTCAGCGCAGCGGGACTGCCAGGTCCATTGCCCGATCTGGTCGGGACTGAAACGCACTCGCCACGTCTGCCCGCCATCCCAGAACCCGTTGACGGTCCGCCGGGCCCCAGAGGGAGCGGCGAATTCCACCTTCAGGGATGTTTCGTCTGCCGCATCGTCCGGGGGCTGCCCGGCGGTCAACACCGCCTCATACACGTGCCACTGTGACACTTGTTTCATGTTGTCGGGTCCTCTATTGCCATAACCTCGCCTCCGGGCCGTTGCCGATCGCGGCAGACAGGACGTTGTCAGGCGGGCGACCATTAGCAGAAACGCAGTCCTGCCAACGTTATTCGCTGCCTCCTGTGACTGCAAGACATAAGAACTGAATCGACAAGCTTCTAATACTACAACCCCACTTCGTGCTGAAGTCCCGTAGGGACGTTCGTGAGTAGCCCAGGCCCTTGCCCTATCACTCAGCGACCGCCTTGAGCGATTGCACTTCTCCAGCCTTGTCTTCTTCGCCGAAGGCGGCCAGAAGCGACTCCATCACCGGGACCATCCTGCCCAACAGTCCTGCTCGGATCAGCAGGTTCCAGACCGGCTCAGCCTTTTTCCACCCGGCCGCGTATGCGACGTGGCGGAGCTGCCGGTGGAAAGTGCCCTTGGTGCGGGCGGCTTGAAAGATCGATCCCCAGGTGTAGAAACGCCGGTAGGCCCGCCGGTAGCCCTCTTCCAGTGCCGCCGCCGACATCCGGGCCGGACGGAAAACCACGTGCCGCGTGTCATAGTGGCTCCAGTTACGCGAGGTGATACGCCCCTGTTCCTCCAGGCGCGCGAACAGCGGCGTGCCGGGATACGGCGTCAGGATGTGGAATGTGGCAGCTTCGATCCCCTGCTCCAACGCCCAGTCCACCGTGCGGTCAAAGACCAACTCGTCGTCCTGGTCCATCCCGAAGACAAAGCTGCCGTGAACCATGATCCCCTGGTCGTGCAGCAGGCGAACAGCTTGCCCGTAGTCGCCTTTGAGGTTCTGAAGCTTGTGCACGCCGCGAAGGTTCTCGTCGCTGAGCGTCTCGAACCCAACGAACAACGTCCGCAGTCCGCTGGCGGCAGCCTGCGCCATCAGACCTGGCACCAGCACCGACTGCACCGTTCCCCCCGCCTGCCATAGCCGTCCCATCGGCTTCATGCCTTCCATCAGAGCCCGCGCCAGCGTCGTGTTGCCGAAGAGGTGATCGTCCACGAAGAACAGGTACCGCCCCGGAAGCGAGCGAATCTCGTCGAGCACGTCGTTCACCTGCCGGCTGTAGAAACCCGCCCCGCCCTGGTAGAATGCGTCCTTGTAGCAGAAGTCGCAGTGATGCGGGCAGCCGCGAGAGACGGCCACCGTGTTGGGCACCATGTAGAGGTGCCGCTTGATGAGGTCGCGGCGTGCCCGCGGCGCGCCGACCAGGCTGCGGACCGTACTGCGGTAGACCTTCTGCGGGCGGCCACCGCGGAAGTCGTCAAGGAAGACACCGAACGTGTCCTCGCCGGGGCCCAAGAAGATCGAGTCGGCGTGCGCCGCCGCCTCCTGAGGCATCGACGTGACGTGCAGCCCACCCAGGCAGACGTATGCACCGCGCCGGCGATAGTAGTCCGCCAACTCGTACGCGCGGTATGCCGAAGTGATGTACACCTGCATGATCACCAGCTCCGGATCGTCGTCAAACCTCAGGTCCTCGACGTTCTCATCCTGAAGCTCCACCGCGTCGGACTCGCTGAAATAGCCCGCCAGGGACGCCAGCCCCAACGGCGCGAACAATGCGTACTTGATTGGACGAAAGTGGGGGCCGGTCTTGTCGACCAAGGCCGGAAGGATCATCTTGGCCTTCATGGTGCGGTCTCCTCGGAGGTCCCTTGCCGCTTACTTGGCCTGGTGCAGCATCTTCTGGAGCAGGTTGACGTAGTTCTCGACGGCCTTTCCCCCCTTGGCCGTCATGGAAAGCTCGGTAAGTGGTTTCTTCCCGCGAAAGCTCTTGGCGATTCGGATGTGCCCCGCCCGCTCCAGTGCCGTGCAATGCGTCGAAAGGTTGCCGTCCGTGAGATTCAACTCCCGCTTGAGCTGATTGAACTCCAGCGATTCCACGCCCATCAGCGTGGCCAGAATGGCTAGGCGGGTCCGCTGGTGGATCGTCTCGTCAATCAGGTTGTGAACGCTCTCTTTGGCCATGAGGGTTTCCTGCCGCTTGGCCGATCAGCACGGCGCGCGGTTATACCAGGGATCCCAGAGGCAGCGGCCCATTAGCCAGTGCTTGCATCGCCTGTGAACGACCACGCTTAGCGCCAGCACCACCAGCCAGAGAATGTAGAGGGCGGTGCCAGCCAGGATCACTACGCTCTTGCCAAGCTGCATAAATCACCTCATCCGCCGTGGCGAATCCGAACGATCACGCCATAGACGATGTGAAGCCCCCCGAAGGTGAGCCCCAACGACCAGTAAGGGCTTTGCTGCCCCCAAGCCGCCGACAGCAGGCTCCCAGCCAGGAACGCCGCCCCCAGCAGGCGAACCTCCAAGAGCGAGAACTCGCCCAGTTGCCACAGCGCTAGCCCGTAGAAGGC
>Ga0209777_10006782_pt1 | contig 12830 bp, 9 predicted proteins | sample FrelakmetHBP12HB_FD_187147 | JGI IMG/M metagenome (GOLD analysis project Ga0209777, IMG submission 187147) | Freshwater lake sediment microbial communities from the University of Notre Dame, USA, for methane emissions studies -HBP12 HB (SPAdes)... | ecosystem: Environmental > Aquatic >...
CATAGCGCTGTCCTTCCAGTTCTGGCCGACACCGTTGATCGCGACCTGGCCGTTCATGGGGCCCTTGACGTGGTCGATGATCTGGTCGTAGAAGAAGGTCCTGGCCAGCAAGGCCGAGACCTCCTGGCTGTTCCAGCCGTCCACGCGGCCGATGGCCAGCTGCAAGTTGAGCTCCCTGAGGGCGTTGTCGGTCTGGTTGACGGCTATGTCCTGGAAGTAAAGGTCCGAGGGGATCCCGAAGCCTTCTGTGGCGTCGCCCTGGCCCGTGGACAGGTAATAGTACTGTGGAATCATGTTGGTGTCGCCTATTATGCCGACATTCATCATCTTGTCGTAGGTGAGGCTGCCGTAGTACTGCTCGATGTTGGCCCAGCTCGCGGGGTCCGTGCCGTCAACGCCCATCAAAGCGCCCAGGAGCCTGTTCAGATCCTCCTTGACGACCGCGGTCCTGTTGTTGGCGTCGTCTATGACATTCTCGTTGGCCGCCGGGTCGCCGCAGTCCTTGCAGCCTATGTAGCCGACCTCGTGGAGCTGGAAGTAGGGTTCCGCCAGGACCACGCCGTGCCTGTATGCCGCTAGGTATGGGGCCAGGGTCGACAGGTTGTCCATGAGCGGGTAGGTGGGCTTTGCGAGCTTGTCGATGGTGATATTGAGCACGAAGGGGGCAGTGTAGTCCCCGGTCTCGGCGACCAGGAAGTTGTTGCCCCAGTCCGTCGGGAGCCTGGCCAAAAGCTGGACCGCGTGCTCCCCAGTGTCATTGTAAAGGGGTATCTCGGTGTGCAGGTGTCCCCAGGCCGCGGGCTTCTTCCAGTCCGATGGTGAGCCGCCCGTCATGGGCGCCTGGTCGCCGACTATATCATAGGCCGGTGTGCCGCCGAAGAACTGGAGCTTGTCCTGGGAGTTCGTCTCGTCGATGACGCCGTCCTTGTTGCCATCGACGCCCAGGTACGCATAGAGCCTTGCCCCGGCGAAGTCTCCCCAGTTCTCGCCGCTGACATCTAGCCATAGGTCCATTTTGACATTGGCGTAATCATAGTCCGCAGGGATTGTGAAATTGAAACATGGGTTATTTGAAGTGGTCGAGGAGGCAGCGCCTGGATAGGCGGCCGCGTCCGAGTTGGAGATGTTGGATATTATCGGGAACTTGTCCGGGATAGTGGTCGCCAGGACCTCCTTCTGGTAGGTGTCCAGGGGGTTGGCCAAGGCGATGTAGTCCACCTCGAGGCCAAGCCTCTCGCGGATGATTCTTGCAGAAGCGTTCCAGGTGAGCTCCTGGACGGACTTCTTCGTGATGTCGTCGAAGTGCATGACCTTGTTGTAGCCTTTCATGTTACCGCACACGATGGTGTACTTTACACCCAGGGCCCGAAGCTCGCTAACGACCTTCGCGTCCACCGAGTGTGTGACTATTACCGGTATGTTGAGGTACGATGCGATGTTGGTGACCGTGATTGCGACATCATAGCCGTCGTCGGTGTCCTTGACGAGGATGGCCGCATCAGAAGAGGTCCAATAATACTTGGCGACCAAGATCGAGGTATCCTTATCGTCCGTGCCTAGGATCGTGTCCGTTACAGTTACGTTCTTGGCCGCGGGGCCAAGATCGCCGATGGCGATGACGTCAGACTTCCCGGCGGCCGTCATGAAGGCCGTTATCCCAGATGCAACGCTCTGGTGGCCGGCAACGAAAAGTGGGCTGGCCGTCGCGTTTCCCGCCTTACCATTATAATAGACCGCGACAGGGGTCGCGACCAGGGGCAGGTACCTGGAGGTCTCCGGGACCATTGTCGGGGAGCCTTCGGCCTTCCTCGTGGAGGTGACCTTGATAAGATCATCGACGGTGGCCTTCCCGGTCTCGTAGCTTGGGACGACCTTTGGGATGAGGCCATAGTACAAGCCTCCTGCTATGCACAATATTAGGACCAGCACAACAGCTAGGGGTTTCTTGTACTTCATGATCATGCTCGAACCTTTTGAGGATGCACCCTTCATTCCTGCCGACATTCCAATCGCCTCCAAAGAGCGATATTTATGACCCGCTGGGGACCGCCTACTCTACTATTCCGAGCCCTCATATATAACTATTCATTTTCTCGGGATAAGGCCTTTAGCGGTTCCCTGCCAATTAAAGTTTATATTGTACATATTATATTAAATATTTGGTAAACTTGATTAAGTCCGTTCTATCACGGTCATGGCCTGCAGTTAACGATTGAAGAACTTGGGTCTGGGTCCCAAGTGGACCCTAGTGCCGGCTATTATAGGCCCTGACCCTTCGCGCAAAGGTGCCGGGCCATGCATCTGGGCCTTCCGGGGCCCTTCCAACCCGTGTTCGGCCCCAAAGTTTTTTAAACCTAAAGAGATAATAAGGAGAACGCTTCTGAGCTCGCATGTAACGAGGGATGAGACTTGAACAAGAACCCTGACGCCGAAAAATTCTTCCAATGGCTCCTCGAGGAGGAGGAGGACAAGCGGGGCGCCAAGGAAACGGTCCTTGTCAAGAAGGTCTGCATGCTCGGCGAGCCCGCCGTCGGCAAGACCTCCATGATCCGGCGCTTCGTCTACGATGTCTTCGAGGACAAGTACATCGAGACCATCGGCGCCAAGGTGACCAAGAAGACCCTCAGGATCAAGTACATACCGACGGGCCAGGTCTTCCAGCTTCGCATGATGATATGGGACATCGCGGGCCACGGGGCCCTGGATTTCGTGAAGCCTTCTTATTACCGGGACGCCGAGGGCGCCATGATCATATGCGACATGACGCGCCGGCTGACCTTGAACAAGGTCCCTGCATGGATAGATTCCTTGTGGTCCGTGACGCAAAGGATCCCCCTGATAGTGATTGGTAACAAGAACGACCTCAAGAACCAGCACGAGTTCGGGACCAAAGAGCTGGGCGAGGTCACTGGCAAATACCAGTGCCCCTTCATAGTGTCCTCGGCCAAGAACGGGGAGCAGGTCGAGAACGCCTTCCGGAGCCTGGGCATGGCCCTCATACAGACCTTTATCACGACGAGAAAGTAGGACCTAGCCCCTGACGAACATGTTGTGCTTTTTCTCGATGCCAATTGTAGTGTTGGGACCATGTCCTGGAAAGACCTGGGTGTCCTTGTCGAGCACGTAGAGCTTCTTCCGGATGGACGATTCTAAGGCCTCCAGGTCCCCCAACGGGAAGTCTGTCCTTCCGATGCTGCCCTCGAACAGGGTATCCCCGTCGAACACGATGCCCTCCCCGAGCAAAGAAATGCTCCCGGGCGTGTGGCCCGGCGTGAGCAGGACCTTCAAGCGCAGGTTGCCGACCTTGACGGTGTCGCCTTCCTTGAGATAGAGGTCCGCATGCGGGAGCTTGGGGTGCTCGAAGCCAAAGGCCCGGGCCATCTTGGGGAGCACATCCCACAGCTTCTCCTCGTCCTGATGATAGGCCCATTTGGGGGAGAAGGCCTCCAAGACCTCCTTGACGCCGTTGACATGGTCGATGTGCAGGTGCGTGGCAACAACGTACTTGACCTTGAGGCCGAGCTCTTTTATTTTCTTGACGACGACCTCGCCTTCCCATCCGGGATCGATGACAAGGGCCTCGCCCTTGTCGTGGACGATGAAGCAGTTCGTGAGCAAGGGCCCCAGTATCAAGGTCTCGACCTGGCTGTCCGGGTCCGGTTCGGTCATCCGTTTCTCCTTCCTTTCGATAGGACCGCTGATAGGATACAGGCTCCTAGAATTGCGCAGACCATGAGGTCTCCCCCGAAGGCCGGTATGAAGCCCTTGGATTGCTCGATCTTTATCGAGCTCTCGCCTGAGGCGACCTCGGCCCCCTGGGCGTCCTTGACGATCACCTTGGCCTTAAAGGTCCCCGTCTTCTTATACGCGTGGGTGGTCTTGGCCGCAACGATCCAGCCCGAATCCGTGCCGTCACCGAAATCGAACTTGTATTGTTTGATCTTCCCGTCAGGATCGGAGGAGGCCGAGGCATCGAAGGTCACCTTGCTCCCCTTGTTGGCCTTGGTGGGCGCCTTGAGCAGTGCCGTGGGGGGGTCGTTCACGGAGGGGCCTTTGAAATCTCCCGAAACAGGGGCCACGGTGGTGTTGTGGCCGTCGGAGAACTCGAAGGTGTAGGTATGGTCCCCAGGACCAAGCTTTGTTTTAAAGGTGAAGTTGGCCCCGGCCTTGTAATCATAATCTTGGGGCTCCAGGTCGTGATCGACCCCGTCGATGTTCACTTTGTACGTTGTCGGGGTCTCGCCATCCGTATCAATGTATACGACCTTGTAGGTGAACTCTGTCGTGGACCCGCCAGAGCTCGGGGCCACCGGTGAGGTCAGGATCTGGGGCACTGAATTGTAATCTAGCTGCAAGAAGGAGATGCTCGGGGTCCTGCCCGGGTCCGAAGACGACATTTGGACCTTGAACTGGACGAACCTGCGGGCCTGGGTCTTTAGGTCCTGGTCCCTTGGGGTAAGGAGCTCCCAAGAGGTCGTCGTGGCCAGGTCCGAGGTGTAAGAGGACCTGAGATAGACCTGGACCTCTGTCCCGCTCGGGTCATCGTAACCGTAGCTCGCCCCGTTGAGGGCAAGGTTGCTCGAGCCCGTGTCAAAGGGCCCCGAGGTCCAGTTGCCCGCTGGCAGATAGTTCCTGTAGCCAAGTCTGACCTCCTTGAGGACCGGTGTGCAGGTCGCGTCGGTGGTCGAAAGCAAGGCCTTGTACCGAAGATATTTCTTGCCGATCAGGTCGGACGACATGGTCTGACCGTTGCTGTAATAGCTGGTCGGGCCCTCCGGGCCGCTGAAGATATAGCTAGAATCATCTAAGGTGAAGCTTCCTGCAAGCTGCATCCTCACGGAAGCGCCACTGCAACCGGGGGGGCTCGCTTCCTGGTCCCAACTTACATTCAGCAGCTCCGAAGCACCGGACATGTCAAAGGAAGAAGAGACCAACTGGCCGCTCGTGAGATAATACGGCGAGAATCCCCATACCTCGGATAGGTCCCCTGACGCGCCCTTCCCGCCATACAGTATCATCATCTTGACATCTGGGGCCCAAACCAGGGTCGAGCCGGACCTGGGCTGGCCCGGAAGGGGTTTGCCGTCCCGCCATGTATCGATGGCAGAATCGTAGATCCATGTGTTGTTATAGACGGTAAGGCCGATATGCCCACCGACGACGATCATCTGATTGTTATCGGGGTTCCATGCAGCCGCATGGCCAGTCACCTCGGTCTTACCTACCGCAAGGACTCCCCACTGGTTGGTCTCAGGGTTGTAGGTCCAAAGGCTCTTTGAGAATATCCCCGCTGGCTCCTGGCCTCCGAATACTAGCATCTTGCCCAGGCTGTCCGCCCAGACCGCGGTTTGCTCGTAAACGGCTGTCGAGCTAGAGGCCTTGGGCTCCCAGGTGTCCCCGATGGGCTCGTAGGCCTGAAGGGTCTTGGACTCGCCCGAGGAGTAACCACCAAAGACAAAGTGCCTCTGGACCACGGGATCGAACACCGAGGTCTGCCCGTAGCGCTTCTGGGTCTCGTTGGCCTTCCTGGTCCAGCTGTCCGAGGGCAGGTCGTAGAGATAGGTGTCATTATAGGATGGCTTGGGGGAAATGGTGCTCGATATACCGCCGTGCACCAGGAGACCGCCGTTGACCGTGTCCCACGAACCCGAGGCCGAGTACCTGCCGACGGGAGCATCGGCCATTTGTGTCCAGGTATCCGTCGATGGCGAATAGGCCCAGGTGCTGTTGAGGACGGTGGTCCCGTTGAAACCGCCGTAGACGATCATCTTCTTGCTGTTGGTGTCGTAGACCGCGACATGCTCCTCTCTGGCCGTTGGAGCGTCCTTTAGACGCACCCAGCTCTCCTTGTCGAGCTTTATCCCTTCATTGCTGGTCGTGTCGAGGTTGCTTTGGGAAAGGAACTTGGTCACCTCAAGGGCCTCCTTCTGGCCAGGACCTCCCACCCAGTTCTTCTGCAGACGTGTCTGGTCCTGGTATCCTAGCTGGAGCTGGTTGTCCTGGACGATTATCCCGGCAGAAACATATCCGGCCGCCTTGAAGGCCTGGTCCTCTTTCATCTGCCATGACGCGCCCAGGCCGCCCATGGGGACCACGGCACAAGCTAGCATGAGAAGAACGACCGACAGGCTCACCGGTCCAAGGCAGACGTGGCGAATGGGCATCCTCATCCCTCGAGAATCCAACGACGGCCCAAGATATCCAATAATCTGTAATAAATCTGTCTGCTTAAAGCTCAACGAAAAACCTATTTATGCAGGACCCCCATCCTTCCCTACGGTGATGGGATTGGCAGACAAGCCCTCCGGAAAGAAGCCCGACAAGGTCGTGAACGTCGTCGATGAGACCAAGCGCCTGGTTAAAGAGGTCAAGGACCAAAACAAGATCTACCAAGCGGTCTGCGAGCTCCTTCGGGACAACTTCAAGCACTACTCCTGGGTCGGCATCTACATTGTCGAAGGGGACATCCTTTCGCTCAAGGCCTGGGTCGGGGAGCAGGCCACGGAGCACACCAGGATCAAGGTCGGCGAGGGCATCTGCGGCCTTGCGGCCGAGACCGGCAAGACCGTCATCGTGCCCGACGTGACCAAGGATTTTCGATACATCATGTGCTTTGCATGTACAAAGTCCGAGATCGTTGTTCCGATCAAGAAAGGTAAGACCGTCTTCGGCGAGATAGACATAGACTCCGACGAGGTCGACTCCTTCGATTCCAAGGACGAGGTCTTCCTCGAGCAGATCGCCGAGGTACTATCAGGACTATACAAGTAATGCCGGACCCCCATTAAAAATGTGAGCTTTCGGGTCCAACAATAAACATTATTTAGTCCCTGTGACAGTATATCAGTACTAGGCCCCAAGGACCGATCCGAATAGATATAGGGATGATGTGATGGCAACCCCGAACTCAGGCTGGACGACATGTCCCATATGCAACGCGGGCCTGAGGGCCGACAAGCTCAAGGGGCACCTGAAGAACGTCCATCCAAAGGGCGTCAGGACCCGCGAGGAGAGGGCCGTGATCGTGGAACGCAGGCAGACGGCCTCAGGGGCGGCCAAGTGGATCGCAGTGGCTGCCATAATCGTCGTCGTGATCCTAGTTTCATATTATGCCATCTCGAACCTGGATATCCGAGGCGCAAATGTCGGGAACAAGCCCTACAACTTCACCCTCAACGCCACGGATGGGACGAAATACTCGCTCGATGACCATCTGGGCAATGAACCGATGCTCATTGGTTTCATGTCAACCGAGTGCGTGCATTGTGCCAAGATGGCCGGCGTCTTCCATGCCGTCTATGTCAATTATTCTGAAAAGCTCGAGATAGTCATAGTTGTATCGAACCAGCAACTGAGCAACGGACAGCCGACACAGATGTCCGATGTGAAGAGCTGGGCCAATGACCACGATCTGCAATTCTCGGTCCTGTGGGACAAGGATGGGAAATACTTCGACAAGTTCGGCAATTCCTTCTATCCAACGATGTACATCGTGAACAAGGGCGGGAAGATCACTTGGACGAACAAGGACACCTCCCAGGGTGAATATACCTACGCCGATCTCACAGCAAAGTTGGACAAGGTCGTTAAAAAGTCCTAAAGCCCAAGCATGAAGGAGCGCATCGACTTTGAAGGTAAATGCGGGTTGGACGAAATGCTCCCTATGCGGAGCCCGACTGAAGGCTGACAAGCTTGACGGGCACATGAAGGCCGTCCATCCACAGGGCGTCAAGACCCGCGAGGAGAGGGCAAGGATCGTCGGGCGCAGGAAGAAGGCCTCCGGGACCGCCAAATGGGTGGCCATAGGGGCTATAATCGTAGTGATCATCCTAATTTCATATTATGCCATCACGCATATCGATATTCGGGGCTCCGATGTTGGGAACAAGCCTTACAACTTCACACTGACCGCGACCGACGGTAACAAGGACACTCTCGATGACCACCTCGGAAGCAAGCCCGTCTTCCTGGGCTTTTTGTCCACCCAATGCATCCACTGCCAGCACATGGCCCCGATAATCGAGCGCCTCTATGTGAATTATTCCGACAAGGTGGATTTCATCGTCGTGATTTCCTACGGTGCCAGTACCATGTCCGATGTTCAGACCTTTGCCAATGACTACGGACTCCAGTGCACGGTCCTCTACGACAAGGACGGGAAGGTCTACGATACCTACGGCCTCGGAGGCTATCCTACTCTCTATATTATCAATAAAAGCGGCAAGATAAAATGGACCAACAAGACGAGCGGCATAGGGGAGTTCAGCTATGAGGACCTAGCCGCGCAATTGGACAAGGTCGCATGAATATTCATAGTGCGATCAATCTAACAACTCTACTACGGTAAATCAATGTGTTTCTTTTAAGGGATAAATTGATAAACTGTTAAATTCATGAAGTATTTACTGGACGAAATGCCAGGACATACAAATCATTAATCATAAGGTGGAAACTTTGCCTTCGATCGGTTGGACAACCTGCCCAATATGCAAATCCCGTCTTAGAGCAAACATACTCAAAGGTCATTTAAAGAATGTCCATCCAAAGGGTGTTAAAAGCCGGGAAGAGCGGACCAGAATAGTCGTCCGAAGGAGGCGCGCCTCGGGAGCGGCCAAATGGATTGCTATCGGGGCGGTACTCGTCGTGGTCCTCCTCGTTTCCTATTATGCTATTATCCATATCGATGTCAGGGGTTCTAACGTTGGGCAAAAACCTTACAATTTCACCCTAACAGCTACCGATGGGGCCAAGGACTCCCTCGACGATCACCTTGGCAGCACACCCATCTTTTTAGGCTTTTTGTCGACGGTGTGTCCTCATTGTCAGAGGATGTCCCCGATAATCGAGCGTCTATATGTAAACTATTCTGACAAGGTGGTTTTCATCATCGTGATTTCCTACGGTGCCAGTACCATGTCCGATGTTCAGACCTTTGCCAATTATTACGGTCTCCAATGCACGGTACTCTATGACAAGGACGGGAAGGTTTTCGACAAGTATGGCCTAGGCGGCTTTCCAACCTTTTGTGTCGTCAATAAAAGCGGTAAGATCTCCTGGAGCAACAAAGACAGCGGCATTCCAGAGTTCAGCTATGCGGACCTAGCCAAGCAATTGGACAAGGTCGATTGAAGTTCCCTTCTAGTCCGCGAGAACCCTTCTCGCTACTTCCTCTACCAGGAAATAGCACAACCCTTTTATCCGGCAAGGTTTTTCACCTGTTCGGGGGAGCAAGATGAAGGTACTTGTTGCAGATACCTTAGCCAAGGAAGGATTGGAGCTCCTGAAGAAGGAGACCGAGCTAACTTATGACGAGAAGATCACGCCCGAGGCCCTCAAAGAGAAGGCCAAGGACTTCGACGCCATCCTAGTGAGGGGCAGGACTAAGGTGACCAAGGAGGTCATCGAGGCCGGCAAGAACCTCAAGGTCATCGGCAGGGCCGGAATTGGCGTCGACAACATCGATGTCAAGGCGGCGACGGCCCGCAAGATACCAGTCGTGAACGCCCCAAGGTCCTCGACGCTATCGGTCGCCGAGCAGGCCGTCGGCCTGATGCTGTCCATGGCCCGAGACATCCCCCGCGCGGACAAGACCATGAAGGAAGGCAAGTGGGAGAAGAAGGGCTTCGAAGGCGTCGAGCTCAACGGCAAGACCCTGGGCTTCATCGGCTGCGGCCGCATCGGCTACGAGGTCGGCGTCCGGGCAAGGGCCTTCGGCATGAAGCTCATCGCCTACGACCCTTATATCAAGCAGGAGATCCTCGACCCCATCCAGTGCAAGCTTGTAACCCTCGACGAGGTCCTGGCCAAGTCCGATTATATAACGATACACTCGTTGCTCACTGACGAGACTCGGGGCATGGTCGGAAAGGCCCAGTTCGATAAGATGAAGAAAGGCGTGCGCATCGTCAACTGCGCCCGCGGGCCTATAATCCAGGAGAAGGCCCTCGTCGAAGCGCTGAAGAGCGGCAAGGTCGCCGGCGCCGGGCTGGACGTCTTCGAGAACGAGCCCCCGGGGCTCACCGAGCTCGTCAAGCTGCCCAACGTCGTGTGCACGCCGCACATCGCGGCCAACACCCAGGAGGCCCAGGTCTCGGCAGGCGTCACCACAGCCGAGCAGATAATCAAGGTCCTCAAGGGCAGCAAGCCGGACTTCGTCGTCAACGGCGAAATATACAAGTAAGAAAAAGAACAACGGGAGGCCCGCACGGGCCTCCCTTATTCAATATTTTTAACCCTCGACCATCTTCTTTATCTCGAGGGCCATCTCTTTTGCCTTTCCGGGGTCCTTGGCCCTGACCTCTAGTGCCTGGTGCATCAGCTCGTTGGCCTTGGTCACGTCCTTGCCGGCATCCCTTGCGATGGAAATGGCCATGTCCGCGTCGAAGATGGCGTTCGTGGCCTGGGTCCCTAGCTCCTTGATCTGTTTGAGGGTTACAAGGGCCTGATTGACGAACTTCATGGCCTCGTCGAACTTCTCCTCCGTTCTCTTTGCCTCGGCCTGAGCGATGATGCCCTCGACGTCCGTTGTGGACTGGCCCATGGCCTTGACATCCTCGATATCAGCCTTTGCAGTGGCAAGGCGTTTGCTCACGAGGTCCCTGGGCGCCTTCGACGTTTCCTCAACGCACTTGTCCAAGGCCTTCAGTGCCGCCTCGTAATCGTTTGCCGCCAGCAAGGAGCGCGCCCTTATCAGATGGTTCTTTGCCATCATGGTGTCGGCGCCCAGCTTCTCGACGGTGACGACCTTGTTGCGGGCCTGGGTGAGCTTGTCTTGAACATACTTCTTGGGAACCTCCTTTGCGGCCTCCACGGCCTTCTTTGCCAGCTCATGGGCCTTGACGAAGACCCTGGCCTCGAGGGCCTTCTGGGCCTCGTCAAATTGGGTCCTCAGGTCCTTCACGTCGGCTCCCAGTGCCGCGGCCTTTTCCAAGAAGGTCTTCCCTTCCTCTAGGATCTTTCCCACCGTCGTATTGGAGGTCTTCTCGATCTCGGCGACCCCCTTGTCAGAAAGATCGACCGCGACCTTGTACTCCCTCTTCTTCATTGCACTTTCGGCGTTATTGATGAGCTCCTCCGCGGCCTGGATGTTGGCACCGATCTTTTGGGCCATCTCCAGGGCCTTCCTTGTCTCATCGATGATCTTTTGGATCTCTACGGCAGCGGCCGTATCCGCCTTCTCAAAGGCCTGCAAGGCCTTCGGAACAGCACCTGAATAATTGCCTGCAGTGAGCTCGCTCGAGGCGCTCTCGATAAGCGCAGTGGCCTCGGCCACATCGAAGCCGTCCTTTTGGACCTTGGCGGCCTGCTCCTTGGCCTTGCTTATGGTCTCCTCGACGATGGCCCGAGCCCTCTCTTCAACGGTCTCTGCGACCTGCATGTAGAGCTCGACCGAACTCGAGATATTGCCGGCCTTAAGGGCTTCGTCAGCCTCCGCCAGGGCCTTTTGCGGATCCACTTTTCCTTGCGGGACCTTGCTCACATCAAAGGGCGGCCTAACAGTCTCATCGGGTTTCTTGGGCTTTGACATCTCCGCCTTCAGAGCATCAAGTCCGCTAGGTTTGGGTTCGGCGGGCTTTGCCGGTTGGGACTTCTTCTTTGCTTCCAGGGCGTCCTCGAGCAACTCCTCAACACCCGTAACGGTATTGAGGGCGCCCAGGTAATCACCGGACTTCATTTGGCCTCTTACCTTGCCCAGGCCGTTCTTGGCCTCGGTGGTGTTGATGCCCTCCTTCTCGGCACCCTTCAGGAGCTTCTGGACATCGACGAGACAATCGGTGATGTAGGGGTCCAGGGCCTTCTCCATCGATACCACTGCCCGGTTGGCAGCCGTGATGGCCCTCGGATAGTCAGCAGCATTGATGAGGTCCCTCGCCGTCTTAATGTCGGCCCGGACCGCGTCGAGGCCCAAGTCCGTGTCCTCGAGCTCCGACAGCATCGTGGCCGCCTTCTCGACCGCCGTCATGGCGTCGTTCTTTGCTTTGGGCGGAGCGGCGGCGACCGGCTTTGGCGGAGGCGCAGGCGGGACCTCAGCCTTCAGGGTGTCCAGCATCTCATGTGCGTCCTGAACATAGGCCTCGGAATCCTTGTAGTTGCCCTCTTCGAGCAGGACCATGGCCTCGCCAAGGAGGTTCTCCACCGGCTCCACGTCCACTCCTTTTTGCTTGAGGCCTTCGCTCTCTGAAAGGATCAGATCGATCCTAGTGCGGACGATCTGGGCCTCATCGGCTGGCTTGACGGCAGGTCCAGGCGCCGGTCCTGGCTTGACGACCGCGTCCGGCGAGGGCGTTGGCTTGGGAGTGGGCCCCAGGCTCTTTTCCATATCGCGTATCTTCCCTGCAGCCGTGATGTAGTCCCCGAAATTCAGGGCCACGACGGCCTCCTCGTAGATTTTCTCGGCCTTAAAGGTCGGGATATTCCGCTCCTTGGCCAAGGTCACCTCGTGCCTTGCGACCGGCAGGATGCCTCCGACGACCTGGATGTTCTCGAAGTACAAAAGCCCGGTCTCGCAACTGGTTACAACCGTATCCCCGTTCTGGGACACGACGATCCCGATGACGCTCGCGCTTCCCGTCGTATGCATCCAAAGGAGGTTACCCTTGGAATCCAGGCAATGGACCACGGCATCGATGCTCGAGGCGACGACGGTCTTCCCGTCCTTTGCGATCCTGACGTTCTCTCCGGGGTTCCCCAACGAGTACTTCCACAAAAGGGCCCCGGTCTTATCATAGCAATAGATGAAACCGTCCTTGCTGACGGCCACCACCTTGTCTCCCTTGTTGGTGATGTCCGTCAGCAAGGACGGTTTCATCTATTGCTAAGATAAGACCGGG
>Ga0209777_10006783_pt1 | contig 12830 bp, 12 predicted proteins | sample FrelakmetHBP12HB_FD_187147 | JGI IMG/M metagenome (GOLD analysis project Ga0209777, IMG submission 187147) | Freshwater lake sediment microbial communities from the University of Notre Dame, USA, for methane emissions studies -HBP12 HB (SPAdes)... | ecosystem: Environmental > Aquatic >...
CTTCCGATCTGGTCCGGCGGCGGCGCACACGCGCCGCGGCCCCTACTCCCACTCGATGGTGCTCGGCGGCTTGCTCGAGATGTCGTACACCACGCGATTGACCTCGGGCACCTCGTTGATGATGCGCGAGGCGATGGTCTCGAGCAGGTCGTAGGGCAGGCGCGCCCAGTCGGCGGTCATGGCGTCGTCGCTGTGCACGGCGCGGATCGCGATCGGGTAGCCGTAGGTGCGCTCGTCGCCCTGCACGCCCACGCTGCGGATCACCGGCAGGATGGCGAAGCACTGCCAGAGCTCACGGTACAGCCCCGCCTTGCGGATCTCCTCCTGCACGACGGCGTCGGCGCGCTGCAACACGTCGACCCGCTCGCGGGTGATCTCGCCGATGATGCGGATGGCGAGGCCGGGACCGGGGAAGGGCTGCCGCCAGACGATGTGCTCCGGCAGCCCGAGCTCTTCGCCGACGGCCCGCACTTCGTCCTTGAACAGCCAGCGCAGGGGCTCGACGAGCTCGAGGTCCATCTTCTCGGGGAGGCCGCCGACGTTGTGGTGGCTCTTGATCTTGGCGGCCTGCCGCGTGCCGCTCTCGATAACATCCGAGTACAGCGTGCCCTGCACCAGGAACTTGGCGTCCGTGAGCTTGCGCGCTTCTTCTTCGAAGCAGCGGATGAACTCCTCACCGATGATCTTGCGTTTGCGCTCGGGCTCGGTGACGCCCTCGAGCTTGTCGAGGAAGCGGTCACTGGCGTCGACGGCGACCAGCGGGATGCCGAAGGTGCCCGAGAACGTCTCAACGACGCGATCCGACTCGCGCATGCGCATCATGCCCTGGTCGACGAACACGCAGGTGAGGCGTTCACCGATGGCTTTGTACATGAGCAGGGCGGCGACCGACGAATCGACTCCGCCGGAGAGGCCGAGGATGGCCTTGCTCTCCCCCACCTGCTCACGGATCTTCGTGATCGATTCCTCGATGATCGAGGCCGGCGTGAACGTGGGCGCGCAACCGCAGGCCTTGAAGAGGAAACTGCGCAGCACGTCCATGCCCTTGGGTGTGTGCACGACCTCGGGATGGAACTGTACTGCGAAGAAGCTACGCTCGCGGTCTTCCATGGCGGCCACGGGCGCTCCGCCGCTGGCCGCCAGCACCTCGAATCCGGGCGGCGGCTCAGTGATGCTGTCGCGGTGGCTCATCCAGCACTGCTCCTCGCCGCGCAGCCCTTTCAGGAGCAGCCCCGGCTTGAGCACTGTGAGGGCGGTCTTGCCGAACTCGCTGAGGCCGGTGCGCGTGACCGTGCCGCCCAGTTCCAGGGCGATAGCCTGGGCGCCATAGCAGATACCGAGCACCGGCACGCCGAGCTTGAAGATCTCGGGGTCGACCTTGGGTGCGTCTTGAACGTACACGCTCATCGGGCCGCCGGAGAGGATGATGCCCTTGGGGTGGAACCCTTTGATGCGCTCGATGGGCGCGTCGCATGGGATCAGCTCGGAGTAGACGCGGCATTCACGCACGCGACGCGCGATGAGCTGGCCGTACTGAGCCCCAAAATCTAGCACCAGCACGGTGTCGAAGCCCTTCGCCCGGCCATCCATGGTCATCGTCCCCCCTCTCTCACGTCGCGGTGACCGACACCTGGTCGATCACCCCATGCCGACGTCCTGCTCCTTCTGCAGCTTCTTGCCCTCGGTCATGAGCGCCGGAGCCACCATCACCTCGGCCTTCTGGAAGGCCTGGACGCTGTCGTAACCACAGGTGGCCATGGAAGTGCGCAGTGCGCCGAACAGGTTGAGGGTGCCGTCGTTCTCGTGGGCAGGGCCGACGAGGATCTCCTCCAGTGTGCCCTTGACGCCCGCCTTGACGCGCGTGCCGCGAGGCAGCTCTGGGTGGAAGGTGGCCATGCCCCAGTGATAGCCGCGACCGGGCGCCTCCTTGGCGCACGCGAGCGGCGAGCCGATCATGACGGCGTCGGCGCCCAGGGCCACGGCCTTGCTCACGTCGCCGCCGGTGCGCATGCCGCCGTCGGCGATGACACTGCAATACTGGCCCGTCTCGAGCACGTGCTGGACACGCGCGGCGGCGGCGTCGGCGATGGCTGTCGCCTGCGGCACGCCGATGCCGAGCACGCCGCGCGTGGTGCAGGCGTGGCCCGGGCCTACGCCCACCAGCACGCCAACGGCGCCGGTGCGCATGAGGTGCAGCGTGGTGGCATACGAGGCGACGCCACCGACGATCACCGGCACCGGACATGCGGCGATGAACTCCTTGATGTTCAGAGGCTCGACCCTGATGGACACGTGCTCGGCCGAGATGACCGTGCCCTGGATGACCAGCACGTCGAGCCCCGCCTCGAGCGCCGTGCGGTAGTACTGCTGCACGCGCTGCGGCGTGAGCGAGGCGGCAGCCAGCACGCCGCCGTCCTTGATCTGCTTCACGCGCCGCGCGATCAGCTCGTCCTTGATCGGCTTCTGATAGATCTCCTGCATCGTGCGCGTGGCCGACTCCTTGGGCAGCGCGGCGATGCGATCGAGCTGCTCGTTGGCGTTCTCGTAGCGGGTCTGCACGCCCTCGAGGTTGAGCACGGCCAGACCGCCGAGCCTGCCCATAGCGACGGCGAAGCCGGGGTCGACGACGCCGTCCATGGCCGAGGCCAGACAGGGCAGCGGCAGGGTGTGCGGTCCGAGCTTCCAGGTGATGTCCACGTCGTCGGCGTCGCGCGTGCGCCTGCTGGGCACGATGGCGATGTCGTCGAAGCCGTAGGCCCGCCGTCCCTTCTTGCCACGCCCGATCTCTACTTCCATGTGCTCCTCCCGGGAAAGCCGCTGTGAGGATGAAGAAGAGACCCGAACGCAGACGCGTCAGGGTCTCTGGGTGCTTCGCTATGTCCAAATGCCGCTCGCTCTGCCAACGTCTTTGGATGCTAGCACCGGCACGCCGGGAGCGTCAACAGAACCCGCGAACCGACCTGCGGGCGCGGCTGGAGGCGGCGTTCCACGCAGCCTCAGGCCGCGCTGTTCTCCTTGACCTCGGTCACCGAGGTGGTCGCAAAGAGACGGTCGACCTCCGCCGGTTCGAGCACGCCGGCGCCGTAGAGCTGCGTGTTGGCGGCGCCGCACGCCAGGCCGTAGCGCAGACACTCGGTCACTTCCTTCTTGTCGAAGCGCCAAGAGATGAACCCCGCCAGGAATGCGTCGCCGGAGCCCACCGTCTGCAGGATGGTCTCGAGCAGCGGGATGGAGGCGTGGTACACGCGCGAGTGACGCCCCTGCTTGATGCGCGCCACGCAGCCGTCGGGCATCTTGATGATGACGCTCTGGGCGCCCATCTCGCGGATGATCTCGGTGGCGTCGACGATGTCCTGCAGGTCGTGGAACTCGTGCCCCACGAGGTCTTCGGCCTCGCGCACGTTGGGCGTGACCACGTGCGGGCGACCGCGCACACCGAGGCGCAGAGGCTCGCCGGCGCTGTCGAGCACGGCCACGCAATGCGTGCGCCGCAGACGCTGCAGCACCTGGGCGTAGAAGTCCTCCGGCACGCGCCGTGGCAGCGAGCCGGCGAGCACCACGTAGTGCGCGCCTTTGGCCAAGTAATCGATCTTCTCGAGCAGAGCGTTGAGCTCCTGGGCGGTGACCACCGGGCCGTACTCGATGACCTCCGTCTGGCTCGTGGCGGTAGGATCGATAACGGCTGTGGAGGTACGCGACTCGCCGGCGATGCGCACGAAGTCGTTGAGGATGTTCTCACGCCCCAGCCCCTCGACGATCTGCTGCCCGGCACGGCCGCCCACGAGGCCGCTGGCGATGACCGGCTGGCTCAGAGTCTTGAGGACGCGGGCGATGTTGACGCCCTTGCCGCCGGGCAGCGTGAGGCTCTCGCTGGCACGGTGCCGGAAGCCGACTTGGAAGTTCGGCACCGTCAGCGTCTTGTCGATGGCAGTGTTGGGCGTGACAGTGATGATCATAAGTGGCCCCGTCAGAGACAGTACACTGGTAGTACCAAGTGGGGGCGCGCCCCGAGAGCGCCGCCAGTATAGCACAGCGCCGGCAGCCGGCCCGATGCGCGCACCCTCCACGCCAAGCCTTGACACTGCGGCCATGGCGGGCGTACGTTTCGAGGCAGGCCACACGGCTGAAATCCTCGTTAGGTGAGGCTCCAGCATAGATAGAGGCCGTTGCCCGGAAACGTCCAGAGACGCCAACGGGTAGAACAGGTATTACCGGTCCAAGGTTTTACCTAATACGGCTGAGGGTCCGCCCTCTACGATATGCTGTGCCAAAGCTCATGGACGAGTGAGGATCGCCCATACTGCTGCGCGCACCTGGAGCCTCCCTGGTGGGGAGGCCTTTGCATGTTTGAGGGCCACAACGCGACAGCAGAGGAGGTGAGACCGTGTTCTTCCTGAGCAAGCTGCTCGGCCAGACCGTGCGCGACATGGCCGACAAGCCCGTAGGAACGCTCCACGACCTGGTGGTCTCGCCCAAACGCACGTACCCGCACGTCACCGCCCTGCTCATCAAGCGGCGCGGCAAGCGCGTGCTGGCGCCCTGGTCGAGCGTCGCCAGTTTCGAGGAATCCGGCTCGCTGCTGCGCGTGGCGGGTGCGAAGCTGAGCGACCGGCCGCTGCGCAGCAGCGAGTTCGCGCTCAGCGAGCGCTTCCTCGACAAGCAGCTCGTGGACACCGAGGGGCGCAAGGTCATCCGGGTCAACGACATCCAGCTCGTGCGCACGGGAGCCAGCCTGCTCGTGGTGGCGGTCGACATCTCCAGCAGCGCCATACTGCGCCGCGTCGGTCTGGCCAAGGTCGGCGAACGCCTCACCAAGGGCGGCCGCTCCCCCAAGCCGCGTCTCATCGACTGGAAGGAGATCGACCTCGAGGCCACCGACGAGAGCTCGGTGCGCCTGGCCGTGCCGCGCACCAAGCTCGAGCTGCTGCACCCGGCCGACATCGCCGACATCGCGCACGAGCTCACGCCGGAAGAGCGCGCCGCCGTGTTCGGCGTCCTCGAGGACGAGATCGCCGCCGACGCCTTGGAGGAGATGCACCCGTCGTATCAGGCGGCGCTGCTCGTCGACCTGCCGGACGACAAGGCCGCCGAGCTGCTCTCGGCCATGTCGCCCGACGACGCCGCCGACCTGGTCGCCGACCTGCCCAAGGATCGCGCCCGACGGCTCATCTCGCTCATGGAGAAGGAAGACGCCGAGGACGTGCGGGAGTTGCTCACCTACCCCGAGAACTCCGCCGGCGGCATCATGACCACGGCCTTCGCCCAGGTGCCGCCCGACTCCACCGCCGGCGAGGCCTTGGCGATGCTCCGCAGCCAGGCCGAGGACGTGGAGACCATCTACTACATCTACGTCGTCGACCGCGGCGAGCACCTGCTCGGCGTGTTCTCGCTGCGCGACCTGCTCGCCGTGCCGGACTCCCGCCGCGTGCGCGACTTCATGACCGCCAACCCCGTGGCCGTCAAGACGCCGGCCAGCGAAGAAGAGGTCACGGCGGCGATCGCCAAGTACAACCTGCTCGCCTTGCCGGTCGTCGACGACGAAGGCGTGCTGCACGGCATCGTGACCGTCGACGACGCCATCGACCTCGTCCTTCCGTTAGCCTGGAAGAAGCGGCTGCCGCGGATCTTCCACTAGACGATGGCGGCCACCCCTCAGAAGCCGGCCCGGCGCTCGCTGGGCCGTATCGGCCGCAGCCGTTTGCTCGTGTTCCTGGCGATCATGGGCCCGGGGCTCATCACGGCCAACGCCGACAACGACGCCGGCGGCATCACAACGTGGTCCGTCGCCGGCGCCAGGTACGGCTATGGCCTGCTCTGGATACTGCTGCTCATCACCCCCATCCTGGCCGTCACCCAGGAGATGGGCGCGCGCATGGGAACCGTCACCGGCAAAGGCCTGGCGGCCCTCATCCGCGAGCGCTTCAGCCTGCGGATGACGGCCTTCGCCATGCTTGCCATGCTCATCGCCAACTTCTGCACCACGGTGGCCGAGTTCTCCGGTGTGGCGGCCGGCTTCGGCCTCTTCAGCGTGCCCGCCTGGGTGGCGGTGCCGTTGATCGCCGTCGGGGTCTGGGTGCTGGTCACAAGGGGCTCGTACTGGCGCATCGAGAAGGTCTTTCTCTTCCTCTGTGCGATCTATGTGACCTACATCGTCGCGGGCCTGCTGGCCCACCCTGACTGGCACCCGGCCCTGCGTCACACCGTGGTGCCCAGCGTGACCTGGAGCAGCGTCTGGCTGCTCACCGTGGTGGCCGCCATCGGCACCACTATCACCCCGTGGGGCCAGTTCTTCATCCAGGCGACGGTGGTGGACAAGAAGGTCTCGCTACGCACCTACGCCTACACCAAGGCGGAAGTGTTCCTCGGGGCTTTCGTCACCGACGTGGTCGACTACTTCATCGTCATCGCCTGCGCCGCCACACTGTGGAAGAGCGGCGTCCTGGTGAACACGGCCCAGGACGCCGCCCAAGCTCTCAAGCCGTTGGCCGGCGAGTTCGCCTATGTCCTGTTCGGTATCGGCCTGCTCAACGTCTCGATCCTGGCGGCCGGCATCCTGCCGCTGGCCACCGCCTACGCCATCTGCGAAGCCTTCGGCTTCGAGTCCGGCCTCGACAACAGCTTCGCCGAGGCGCCGGTGTTCAACGGCCTGCTCACGTTCTTCATCTTCGTGCCCGCCCTGGTAGCGATGATCCCACGGCTGCCGCTGGTCAAGGTCATGCTCCTCAGCCAGGACGTGAACGGCGTCCTGCTGCCGATCATCCTCATCTACGTGCTGAAGATCATCAACGACCCGGGAGTGATGGGAGAGCACGTCAACGGGCCCGTGTACAACGTGGTCGCCTGGGCCTTCTCGATCGTGCTCATCGGCCTCAGCGTGGTGTTGATCGGCTCGGCGCTGCCGCGGCCGTTCTGAGGCCGGGAGGGGCGCTGCGTGCGCAGCCGGCTCTGCGGCCTCAGCTCCCGTCGTCGCGCTCGTGTGAGCGCGGCTCTACGTGCACCAGGATCTCCGTGTTGGGCAGCCGCGCCGAGATATCGGCCTCGATGTGCTCGGCCACCGAGTGTGCCGCGCCCACGGTCATCATCTCGTCGACGGTGATGTGCAGGTCGATGTGACGCATGCTGCCCGCGCGCCGCGAACGCAACTTGTGGTAGCCGACGATGAGGTCGCCGCGATGCGCGGCCACGGTCTCGCGGACGATCTCCAGCTCATCGGCGGGCAGCGCCTCGTCAAGGAGGACCCTCGTCGAGGCGTTCACGATCTGCCAGGCGGTCCACGCGATGAGCCCTGCCACGGCGATGGCCAGCACCGGGTCGAACACGGTCTCACCCGTGAGCCGCACCAGCGCCAGCCCGCCGGCAACGCCCAGCGAGGTGTAGACATCGGTGAGGTGATGCGCGGCGTCGGCACGCAGGGCGACCGACTCGGTGCGACGGGCGACGGGATACAGATACAAAGCGAGACCCGTGTTCACCACCGCCGAGACGAGCATCACGGCGATGGCCAAGCTGACGTGGTCGAGGTGCTCGCCGCGCCAGAGATGCTGGCCCGCCGCGATGACGATGAGGACCGCCGCCAGCCAGATGAGCAGCCCCTCGACGATGCCGGAAAGGTTCTCGACCTTCTCGTGGCCGTAGCGATGCGACGGATCGGCGGGGCGGGACGCCCGGCGCACCGAGATCAGAGCGATGACGGCAGCCAGCAAGTCGGTGCTCGAATGCAGTGCCTCGGAGATGATGCCGATCGACCCCGAGAGCAAGCCGACGACGAGCTTGAACACGATGAGGGCGCCATTGGCGGCGATCGAAGCGACAGCCGCCCAGCTCTTTTGGCCAAGGTCCTGACGACCGTCAGGCATCCAGCACCCCCTCCGTCTGCAAGAGCTCGATGAGGGCCTGAGCCGCTCGCGCCCGGTGGCTCAAGCGATCCTTGCGCACCTGCGGCAGCTCGGCCACGGTCTGCTCCTCCCCCTCGGGCACGAACACGGGGTCGTAGCCGAAGCCGCCGTTGCCGTGCGGCGCCCGCGCGATCGTGCCCCACCACTCCCCCGTCACGGCAAAGTGTCGCCGGGCTGGCGTGACGGCATCGAGCGCGCAGACGAAGCGCGCCCTACGGGCGCCCGCCTCTGCGCGCCCTTCGAGCGCGGCGAGCAGTTTGACGATGTTGGCCTGATCGTCGCCTTCACGTCCGGCGTAGCGCGAGCTCGTCACGCCGGGCGCCCAGCCCAATGCCTCCACCTCGAGCCCGGAGTCGTCGGCCAGGTAGAAGATGTTGGACGCGCTCCCAGGCCCGGCCAGGTCGCCCGCGGCGGCCAGAGCCTGCGCCAGCGCCGCCGCCTTGTCACGGGCGTTCTCGGCGAACGACACCGTCTTCTCCGGCGGCAGCGTGATGCCGTCGGGCATGGCCACCGCGCGGTGCGGCGCCAGGATGCGGCCGAACTCAGCCAGCTTGTGGCCGTTGCCGGAGGCGAGGATAAAGTCGGCCATGGCGACCGATCAGCGGCCGACCTTGACCGTGGCGGCCGTCTGCGATTGCGTCACGGCCGCCACCCCGCCCGCCGCCAGAGCCACCAAGCCGTCGAACGTCTCGCGGGTGAACGGCTCTCCCTCGGCTGTGGCCTGCACCTCGATGAGGCGGCCCGCGCCGGTCATCACGACGTTCATATCGACATCGGCCGCCACATCCTCGGAGTAATCCAAGTCGAGCAGCGGCACACCGTCCACCACGCCTACCGAGACGGCGGCCACCGAGTCGAAGAGCGGCAGCTCGGCCAGGCCCTCGGCGTCGCGCAGCCGCGCCAGGGCCTGGTACAAAGCCACGTAGGCGCCGCTGATGCTGGCCGTGCGCGTGCCGCCGTCGGCCTGCAGCACATCGCAGTCGATGTACATGGTGCGGTCTTTGAGCATGCCCAGATCAGTGACCGCGCGCAGACTGCGGCCTATCAGACGCTGGATCTCGTGCGTGCGGCCTCCTTGGCGACCGCGCACCGCCTCGCGCGGCGTGCGCACCGTAGTGGCTGCCGGCAGCATGCTGTATTCGGCCGTCAGCCACCCTCGGCCGGAGCCGCGCAGCCACGCCGGCACGCCGTCGACGAGCTTGGCCGTGCAGATAACGTGCGTGTCGCCGAACTCGATGCGCACCGAGCCGTCGGCGGGCTTGACCACATCGCTCGTGATACTGATGGCGCGAACTTCGTCCGCCCTGCGTCCGGTCCTCACCACTGCCTCCTTCGCGGCGGATCCCGCGATCGGTTCAGCCTACCTTACCGAAACCGAAGCCTGCCGGATAGCGCCGCGCCAGAACCAGCAGGAGCAGCCCGCCGGTCGCCATGACCACGGCCTCACCCAAGGCGACGAAACCGACGCTGGCCCAGAACGGCAGATGCAGCACCAGGGTCAGCTCGGCGCCCACGCCCAGGCCGTTCACGAGCACCGGCGTGGCCAGCGCCGGCAGACGCGGCCCGAAGCGCCACATGAGAGCTGCCGCAACAAGGGTCAGCAGCGAGCCGGCGGCCACGTCGATGATGCCCATAGGGCTGGCGATGTTGCCCAGCGCCGTCCCCACCGCCAGCCCCGGCACGGCCGCCACGTCGAAGCAGGCAAACGCGAGCAGCGACTCCGAGACGCGGAACTGCACCTGACCATACGCCAGGCTACTCAAGCCGGGAGCGAGGGTCAGGGCCGCGTAGACGGCAGCGTAGAGACTAGCGCGAGCGAGCCGTCGGCTGGTCATCGCCGACCAGGGCTTCGAGCTCCGCCAGACTCACGCGACGGACATCCTCGATGGGCATTTGCAGGAAGCGCGCGCCTACGGTGCGGAACGACTCCACCTCGCCGGTGCACAAGAAGCGGTACCGGCCCTCGCGGTCGTCGGTGCGCGCGATACCCTGGCGCTCGAGGGACTCATCGACCTCGCGGGCGATCTCGGCCGCCGGATTGACCAGCTTCACGTCGCGCCCCAGATGGCGTTGGAGCATGGGCGCCACAAGCGGATAGTGGGTGCACCCCATGATGACCACGTCGGGGCGCTCCTTCTTCAGCGGCTCCGTGAAGCGCCGCACAGCGTCCGTCACCTGCCGGCTCGCCACGTCGCCCTCCTCGATGAACGAGGCGAGACCGGGGCAAGCCTGCTGGTACACGTCGGCGCCCGTGTCGAGGCTGGCGATGGCGCGCACGTAGCTGCCGCTGGCCACGGTAGCCTCGGTGGCCAGCACGCCGATGCGCCGGTAGCGCGAGCTCTGCACGGCCGCCCTGGCGCCGGGCATGATCACGCCGACGATAGGCGTGGAGAAGCGCTCCTGCAGATCGGGCAAGGCGGCGGCGGTAGCCGAGTAGCAGGCCACCACCAGCAGCTTGACGCCGTGATGCTCGAGGAAGGTGGCGATCTGACCGGCGAAGTGCTTGAGCTCGCCCTGTGTCTTGGAGCCATACGGGAAGCGCGCCGTGTCGCCGAAGTAGACGAAATCCTCGGCCGGCAGCGCCACCAGGCACTCGTGCAGCACCGTGAGGCCGCCGATGCCCGAGTCGAACATGCCGATGGGCAGGGCGCTGAGGGGGGCTGCATCTGCGGTCTGCTCAGGCATGGGCGCTCGCCTTCGGTGGTCGGCGGAGTGCGTAGTATCCCACGCACGCGGCAGCCGGGGCAAGAAGCCGCCCGCCGCGCCCTAGCCGTCGCTCGACCAGCCGCACCGCCACGCTCGACCGGCAAGCTAAAGACCGGGGGCCTGCCGGCCGATACCTGAGCTGAGAAGAGAGTGCGGCAACGGACAAGCGAGGAGCGGCGGCAAACATGGCCGACGACTGTAGAATCGAGCTGTTCATCTTCCCCGACGGCACCGCCATCGAGATGCTCGTCTTCGAGAGCGCCTCGAAGGGCGGCCCCAAGCGGACGGCATCGCGGCCTGTAGCGCAACAGACCATGCCGCGACCCGAGCCTGCGTCCCCTGCCGCGGCGCCGATCCTCGAAGACGACGTCGCCGTCTGCCCGCTCTGCAAGTCGAATCTCGTGTACCCGACGGACTGGAAGCGTAGCGGGGCTGCTACCTGGGACCTCAACCTCCGCTGCCCCAACTGCGAGCTCAGGCGCACGGTGACCATGACGCGTGAAGGCGTCGAGCACTTCAACCGCCTTCTGTATCACGGCACCCAGGCTCTGGCCCGCGAGGCGCAGGAGATCAGCCGCCGCTACTTCGCCGAAGAGGCCGCCCGGTTCATCGCTGCCCTGGACGGCGATCTCATCCTGCCCATAGACTTCTAGCAGCCCCATGGTGGAACGTCCGATCGCCATTGCTCTGAGGGGTTGATGAAGATGAGCGGGAAGTCCGCGAGAATCCTTGTCGCGACGATGCTGACCAGTGCCTTGCTGCTGCTTCTGGCGTGTGCCAGCGCGCTCGCCGCATCGGCGCCCGTCTTCAGTCCACCCGTCAGCCTGGCGCAGCAGAGCACCACCGGTCCTCTGCCGCCGGCCAACGTGTCGCCTCCCAAGACCGTTAGCAGCCTGACGCGCAGCGGCAACGTGTACGTGGACGGCTCGGCGACGGCCGTGCCCTGCTACTACTGGTGGGACGGCTGCGGGCCGACGGCCGTGGGCATGGTCGTGGGCTACTGGGACTCGCACGGCTACCCCTTACTCATCCCCGGTGACCCCACCTCTCAGGATACGAACCCGGCCGTCGATCAAGCCATCTCGTCGCACGACATCGGCGCCGGCGCACAGTCCTACGAGGATTACGCGCTACCCAGGGAGGACCTCCAGAATCCCCCCGTGACCGTACCGATAGACGACATGAGCACCATCGACCCCGGCGGCGCGCACACCAGCGACTGCCTCGCCGACTTCATGCACACCTCATGGAGTGCCGACGGCAACTGCTACGGCTGGAGCTACAGCAACATGATCGGCTTGGCCTTCTTCGACTATGTCGACTACGTCTACCCCGCGTGCATCCCCAAGACCCACGACTACTACTGGAGCACTGGTACGCTCACCTGGGCGTTGGTCAAGCAGCAGATAGACAGTGGCCATCCGATGGTCTTCCTCGTCGATTCGGACGGCGACGGGCACACGGACCACTTCGTGCCCGTGATCGGCTACAACGGCACCAGCCACCAGTATGCCTGCTGGGACACGTGGTACGACACCCCGCGCTGGGAATCGTTCCACGCCATGCAAGCGGGCAACGCCTGGGGCGTCTACCAAGCCACCACCTTCACTCTGTCGGGTAGCGCGACCGACACCACGCCGCCGGTCACCACGGCCTCGGGCGGCGGCGCCACGTGGCACAAGAGCTCGGTCACCGTCACCCTCACTCCCCACGACTCGGGCTCCGGCATGGTCGGTGGGCAGGCGGGCACGTGGTACAAGGTCGACTCAGGCTCATACACGGCCGGCCTGACCGTGCTGGTCAGTGGTGACGGCGTGCACACCGTGCAGTACTACTCGAAGGATTACGCCGGCAACATCGAGACCGCCAAGAAATGCACGGTCAACATCGACAGTGCCGCCCCGGTGACGTCCGCAAGCAATACGAGTGCACGTCACGGCCATATGGCGAGCCTGCGCTATCGGGTGACAGACCTGACGCCCAAGGCCAAGGTCACGATCCTCATCAAGACGCTCGGCGGCGCGACCAAGCAGACCTTCAGGCTCGGCCAACAGGCGACCAACAAGCAGCTCACGTACAAGTTCCTCTGCACGCTGAAGAAGGGATCCTATGTGGCGGTGGTCAATGCGGTCGACCTCGCCGGCAACCACCAGGCGACGGCGGGATCGGCTCAGCTCGTCGTGAAGTAAGCAGAAGGCTCCGGAAAGAACGAACGGCTCACGCGGCGGC
>Ga0209777_10006784_pt1 | contig 12830 bp, 14 predicted proteins | sample FrelakmetHBP12HB_FD_187147 | JGI IMG/M metagenome (GOLD analysis project Ga0209777, IMG submission 187147) | Freshwater lake sediment microbial communities from the University of Notre Dame, USA, for methane emissions studies -HBP12 HB (SPAdes)... | ecosystem: Environmental > Aquatic >...
GCTTCCAAGCACGGTGAAGGGGTGCCCAGATTCGGAAGTATAAAAAATAAAATAACTTCGTTAAGACCCCGCCACTTGGATGGGCATAATTTGTCCAGTTGAAACCGAAATTATCGTAATAGGAGAGATTTATTATCGCTTCTTTATTAGGTTGTATCAACGGAATTTGGCTAATTGGATAGATTGATACTTCGGCACTTGATTCGGTAGATTGAGCCAGAATTGGAGTCGTTATCGCTGGAATTAGGAATAATGCAATAAGTCCGAGCACTAATATCTTCTGCCATTTCATGGGATGTTTTCCTCTTTGTTTGTTCATTTATTTTTTTTGATTTTCATTCGTGAAATAAGTGCAATTGAGACTCCAAGAGCGACGAGAACTCCGACTGTTTCAAATCCTGGTGTTGAAAACCCTCGACTTCGTAATATCAGTGGTACTTGAACAGGTGTTCCAATGTAATTCGGGTTGTTTCCTTGTGGTGGGGAGAATTGCGGAGTGAACTCGAGTTGAATTGATGCGAGGTCGTTATGGTAACCAAATCCGAAAGGTGGAGTTGCTGAAAATGTTAATGTTACAACATTATTTCCACCAGATTCTGCGGAGGGTATCGTGACTTGTGTCTGGGAAAGTAATGCTGCCCATCCGCTTGGTGCCTGGGCAATTCTTCCTGTAACTAATGTTTCTTTATTGCCGAGATTTGTTATGGTTATTCGGAAGGATGTGGTTTCTTGGGGGTTGACTATTCTGCTTGGATTTTCTACATTAACATTTATCAAGGGAATGTATCCTGGTTGGAAGATGATATTCAGATCTGCTTCTTTCGAGCCTACATGGTTGTTCAGAAGTGGTGGGAGTGATGCGTGTATCTTTAAATTAAATCCTTCTGCGGGTGCATCCGAATGCGCGGCTATTTGAAGGATAGCTTTTGCTTCTGAAAACTCATTACTTATGTTTAAATACGGATTTGCAGGGGTAATTGATACTGCGGCCCATGATGGGGGATTCGTGACGTTAAGTGTTACTTGAGCGGAGAATATGATGATTGTTTGTAAGAAAAGCAATCTGAATAGTGTATTGGATAAAATTTTAGGTGGTATATCTATCCTATATTTGAGATAAATTGGAATTGCAACCGAGGGACCGTCTGGGCTAAATTTTGCTTCATTTACTGCTGTCGCATTATATGACATTTCTAATTCTGAATCATAGGTAAGTATCGGAAATAATTTCGCTGACGCTATTGTTGATTGTGGTGATAACAACGTTGTGGAAAAGAGGGTTCCCACTACTATAAATGCTATAATGAAGGTAGCTTTTACCGATTTGAGGTGTGTTGTCATTTCGTACCACCATTTTATTTTGTTTATACAATTATTACTTTCTTTTCTCAGTATTTAAACCTTGTTGTACAGTTCTTACTCTTTCCCTGGAGTAGGGTGTACATGTTAATATATAACCTTCTGGCTATAAAAATATTTGCATTAGAATCTAGTTTATATCTATAAAAAAGGAAAAAAGAAAATAGATGTGATATCTTTTCTCTTAACAACCGGTGAACAATACCCTTATTTTTATTCAATCATGTCTATTTTGGGGTCGCCTTCTTGCGTTTTCTTCTTCTCTGCAGCTTTATCTTTCTTTGTTGCGACTTTCCCAGGGAAATTGGAGAGAATAATGATATCGCCAACCGCGTTGACCCATCGGTAGGGAACAGCGACGTCGACACTCCCTTCAACTAACGCTGGATTCGTGTTTGTGACAAGGAGACTTCCGACTCTCTTTTCGTCAATCTCTAAAAACACGTTTTTGACATGACCAACGTAGACGCCCTCGCGAGTATAGACCGGTAATTTCAGAAAAGAGGTGACCTCTTCTGGCTTCCAATTGTCTTTTTGCATCATGTAATCAAAATACATATCCCTATATTAAAATGTGATGGTTTTATATTGTATTAGGGATAGTGTGCATGAAGAACAATCGAGACGGGAGTGCCGACTTGGCCGAGATGGGATGGTGTGAAGCTAAGAGTGATTGCCTGCTCCTCATGAAAATCAGCTGGCGGTCTGATGATGACAGTACAAGGTTTTGTATTGCCAACGTCAATCATTAACTGCGTAGGATCAGTAAACAGTGACCATCCTGGGATTTGAGTCACATTTATTGTAACCAAGGTTTCTGCATTCCCAAGGTTAGTTATTTCAAGAGTATTATATGTTGTTTGGTTCGGCGGGGCTGTGAAATAGGGTTGATCACAACTGATTTCTAAAAGAGGAATATATTGTGGACAAAACAAAATTTGTAATTCTGCACTATTTGCACTAATCCGTCCTAGCTGAAATGTTTCGGCTAAAATATGAAGGTTATAGGCTTGAGCAGGAGCACCCCAATGAACAGCGATAGATAGGATTGCCGTTGAAGTTTTAAATTGATTACTAATTTCAATAAACGGATTTGTTGGGGTAATTGAGATAGCAGCCCAGTCAGGCGTATTAAGAGGAGTAATTAAACATTGTTGTGCCGGAATAAATAATCTTTGAAATAAAAAATACGTTTTTAATATCCTAAAAGGTGGTCGCAGAAGGTTGTTTGGGACATCTATTTTGTATTTGATGTATAGAGGTATGTGTACCGCTGGACCATCTGGGGAAAATGTAGCGTTATTCACTGCACCGGCATCATAAGTTAATTCTAATACTGAATCGAAAATAATTGGCATTTTTTTTGGTTGATTTCTATATGAAGAAGTCATCGTTGCAGAACCCAATGGAGCCATGAGAAGAATCGCGATAACAACTACCAATACAATTTTTTTATTCATTATCCTTTCACTCCCAACAATTATTATTACATTTGATGAAATAATTATATGAGTCTCTCTATTTAAAATAATCGGTATTATAAATCATGGAATATATGTTATGTTATTTAGTAAAACTGTGTTAAAATCACAAGTGGCTGACAGAATCCTTTTTGAGCTCTTATGAATTACTCCACTTCAATGAAGAGTGCGGACCGGAATAAAAGAGATAAAATACTTAGCGAACTTGACATGTTACAACAACGAGATTATAGTTTTTCTAATGGTCGTATCCTTGGTTCTATGTGCACGGTTCCACATCCGATTGCACGGGAAGCTTATGTCCGTTTTTTAGAGACAAATCTTGGGGATCCTGAATTGTGTCCTGGGACGAAGGAGATTGAATCTCGATTTATTGTTTTTATATCCAAGCTTCTCCATGCTCCAAATACTTCGGTTGGGCAGATTGTCAGCGGGGGAACTGAGGGGAACATCACCGCGATGTGGATTGCGAAAATGCTGTCTGGGAAACGGGAGGTTGTCCTTCCGAAGAGTGCTCATTTCTCGTTTCTTAAAATCGCGTCGTTAATGGATATGAAACTTGTTGAAGTACCGCTCACGAAAGAATATATAATGGATATTAACCAACTAAAAAAGAAAATATCAACAAAGACAGCTGCGGTAGTTGGTCTTGCAGGTTCGACCGAACTTGGTACCATTGATCCGATCCCTGAACTCAGCGAACTATGTTCGGATGAACATCAGTTTTTACATGTGGATGCCGCGTTTGGTGGCTTTGTCATTCCTTTTCTAAAAGAATTACATTATAAAGTGCCTGATTTTGATTTTCGACTTAAAGGAATATCAACCATTTCTATTGATTCACATAAGATGGGGTATGCTGCTATTCCCTTAGGGACGTTGATGATTCGTCAGAAGCAGTGGCTTGAGAGCATTAGTGTCGAATCTCCCTATATCAGTAGTGAGAAACAAGCCGGGATCCTGGGGACGCGCTCTGGTGCACCGGTCGCTGCTGCGTACGCAGTTTCGCAATACCTTGGATTAGATGGCTACAAAAAAATGGTGAAATCCTGTATGGACGTTACGAAATATACAGAACAGCGGATCACCGAGCTTGGATTGAACCTAGTGGTTCCACCAACCATGAATGTCCTTGGGGTAAAACTGAAGAAACCTGGTCGAGTTGTTCAGAAACTCTCGGAGAAAGGATGGCGTGTAAACAAAGTCGAACGATTGTCTTGTATCCGTTTGGTTCTCATGCCGCAAATCACAAAACAGATTATTGATGAATTCATTCCGGTTCTACGGAAAACCTGTGTAGAGGTTGGTGAACTATGAGTCTGAAGCAGTTGGAGAAATCCTTGTATGAAGCCCCGATTGTGAAAAAAGGAACCTATGATTATGTGATTCATCCTATCACGGATGGTGTGCCATATATTACTCCTGCGCTTCTCAAGGAAGTTGCTGATGAGATGAAGAAACATATTAAGAAATGCGGGAAGTTCGATCGTATCGTGACGATGGAGGCGATGGGTATTCCGCTTGCGTCTGCGTTATCACTTGATCTGGGGATTCCGTTCACAATCATCCGGAAACGTGAGTACGGATTACCTGGTGAGGTTTCCGTTGAACAGGTGACAGGGTATTCAAAATCGAAGATGTACATCAATGGACTCAAGAAAGGAGATACAATTATTCTTGTTGATGATGTACTCAGCACTGGTGGGACGTTGAGAGCAGTATTGTATGTGCTCAAAGAGATGGGAGTGATTGTGAAAGGCGTGTTTATCGCGATCTACAAAGGGACATGTAAAAGTGAGATAGAGAAGATTTATGGTGTTCCGATTACGACGATAGTTGATATTGAGGTTGTGAATGGGAAAGTAGTGATTAAATAATATTGTTGAAGCGTTATTAGTATTGTTTATTTAAAGAACGTCAAATATTTAATATTACTATCTAGTTACATTACTTAATGAACCAGGAAACGTATTCTATTATGAAGCAATTTGAAACATTCTCAAATACCTGTAAAAACTCTTATGAAATTCACCTTTTCCGTGTTGCCGGTGGATTATATCAGCAGTATGTCAATTTATATAAGATTCTAAAAAATTATTTAGATGAAAAAGAATTGAAATTTGTTCCTTTTGTTGAAGAAAGATACATTGGTTCGGAAGGAGCAGATGCTTGTCTAATTATGGAGATGTATTCATCATCTAATTTAGTAATTTCATACCTACGCTCAAAAGAAACTAGTTTAGATATAGAATTAAAAATAAAAGAACAGGAGTTAGATCAGCGAGAAAAGGAGCTAGAAAAATATAAAAAATTATTAGATAAATCAATAGATGCTGTCACACAATTACCCGAGGTGTTTCGTTCCCTTGGCGTAGCGGAATGGAAAAAACATCATAGAGAAATCGAAGAAAATACAAAAAAATAAGACGATTTACATCTTCAAAAACATATCCTTAGAACTTTCTTTTTGTAACGTTTTTATTTAAAAATAAATAATGAGTAGGTGGTAAGCAAAAGGTCTTCTCCATTGGTTTTAGCCCATATACTAACAGTATAAACCCCTTTTCCTTTTGATAAAAGTGATTTGATGTTTGCAGCTATAGAAAAATTCCCGGAATTTTCAACCGACCATTGATAAGCATTAACATAAGAAATATTATCAAAATAATATGGGGATGGGATAATGTACCCTACTTCTTGTCCAGGCCCATATGAACCACTGTGCGAAATATCTAGGAGTTCATTTTGAGTAAGAGGTTGTAATGGCGAATCGTAATATAGAACTATACTTTCTATTGAACCTAATGTAGTGTTACCTTCCATACTAATGATGCTATTATTGTATGTGATAGGGATTTTCCATAAAATATAATTATCCTCAAAATCTTGAACAAACGCAAGGTGAGTATTATCATAAGCGATCCCAATATTTACCTTATTATGCCATTTATTTAATATATTGTCTCTATGACCCCAATTAGATGAAGCATCATCATAAATCATTGAATGCTCTTGTTTCTCAATTTCAACTTTGGCATCGATTGTTGCTGCATTTGGTTCATCATAATAAAATCCTGAATAAGCTGCATTTTCAGATACTGAACCATTCCCGCCAGCAATCGTATATCGCATATACGGCTTTGAACCATCGCTACCCCAATGAGATAAAAATCGATTTCCTAACATATCTTCTGCGTGGATTTGTGCTCCTCTATTATAACCGAGTTGAACCGGATTCAAACCATTATTGGCTCTATCTTCATTAATTAGTTGTAACGCATAAGTACGTAATTCTTCTAGAGTATATTTTGGAGTAGCATCTAATGGATTAGTAATTTTAAATGGATTATCAGTACATCCGCTAAAACCAACGAAAACAAGCAGGGCAATGATTCCTATGATGATGAACTGTTTTTTCATACCTTTATAATTTCCAAATAATTCCATTTTTTCCAAACACAAATATGTATCCGCATAGTTTTGTCATATTCCTGAGTAATTTCCTCTTTGGTTTGATTTCTTGTTTTAATGCAATATTTACAATAATATCTTCTAATGATACATCTAAGGAAGTTGTAATCACTCTCTTAAAAATATCCCCAAGAGATGGATTAATCTCCGCAATAAAAAAAAGAGTATAATCTCCGACTATTTCAATGATACCAATCTTGAGAAGCATCTCTGTAGATTTTTTATGAAAGTATGATAGGCATGTATCTTGATTTAAACTTAATTCCTCTTTCGACATTTTAGATACATCAATATTCTCTTTAATCAATTCACATATGATTTTTTGGTAATTATCTATACGACTTCGTTCTTCTGGTGTTATATGTTTTTCACCAGCTCTATATATCATTTCCATCGCTATAAACGATTTCAAACAATGAATTTTTCTTTCTTGTTCTTCCATTTGAGAAAGTGTAAGTGATTCATCTGCAAATGATATACCTGCATCAGCATGGCGACGCATAGATTCCATCAAAGGCATGACAGGGATAAAACCAAACTGAATAATTGGTTTCCCCTTTGGGACTGTCATGAATTGAAGTAATGTCCTATCTGATTTTTTAATCAAAGGATATTCCTCATATGTGCGATATTTAAACGATTCTTTCTTTAAAAACATATCCTTATCAGGGAATTACGCCTATGAAAAATTCCTTAAAAATAATTAGTATTTATTTTTTGTAATAAGGAAAATTGATAACAGTTATCAAATGGTCTTTATCAAATTGAGATGTGTATAATTCGATATTAGAATAACAACCATAATATATCCAATATCTTTCCTTCGCATCTATTTCTAAAAGTTTCCAAATAGATTTTTCCCGTCTACTTGAATCAATTTCAAATGCAACAATAGGTTCATTGTTTGATGATATCCATACAACATCAATCAGTCCCCTTCTACCAATCTGAGAAACTATAAATTCTTTTTTTCCTTTTACTTTGTATTTATCTGCTAATTTAACAATTTCCCACTGCAATTTATTATGTAATTCATATCTATTAATTCCAATGAAATAAATTTTTTTCCAAATATCCCATATATCATCAACGATCATAATTAACATTTTATAATATTTTATTCTTTAAAAACATATCTTTGCCCCACAGCTATTTATTGTCTATTATGTAGATTAAAAATAAAAAGATCACATTGAGTATTCAAATTTGTAAAGGTAATGAATATTAAATAAAAAAAGAAAGTAGATTATCGAAAGAATGCTACCTTCACGTATTGATAAGTCCTTCATCAATACTAACCTGGTTGATTTCTAAGGAATTTACATCAAACCTATTTGGATAAACTCTTACCCATCCTTCGTTATGATTACTTGCTATTATTTCACCGTTTACCCATAATTCACCAGTAACACCGATAATATATCTTCCAAATGCTAATGAAAAAGTATGACTAATATCACCAGAATACACTGTATTTGGTTGTGTGATAGGAATAGTTGTTTCTAACCCTCCAGAACCCATAAACCAAAGAGTTATTTTTAAGTTGGTTTCGTAATTATGATAGAGTTCATAAACATTATACTCATAATGAATATTCAGTTGCAAATATCTAGCTTGTGATGATAAGAGTGGAACACCTAAATTGGTAACAGTTGGTGTTACTAATACACTTTCAGTTCCTCCGTACTCTCCATCGAAATATTGACCAGTTATAGTACCAGCATCAATATTATAAGTTGTTGTATCCGGTTGTTGTGATGGATTTACTGCTAAAACAGATGGTATACTACTGAAAAAAAGTAATATCCCCAAACAAATTCCTATTTTTATTATTTTTTTCTTCATATGTTTTCCTCCTTCTTTTCTCATTTATTTCCTGACGTGAGATGAAATATTTTCCTATGCGGGGGATACAATAATTAGTGCGAATATTCCCGAGATAGAACCGATAAGTCTTTGATCCCATATCGATTGACCCCAGACACCAAAGCCAAGCAACGCAATCCCCTTATTCGGCTGATTATCAAAAATGATTCGTCCATTAATAGTGCATCCTGGTGCGACGGATGTTCCTCCTTGTACATTCCATACCCCGATTAACATAGAACCAAAACTACCATACCCGAAATTAATTGTCGAAATAATAAGGAACCGTAATAAATGGACAGGAAATCCAAAAACAGATCCATCTCCACCATATGCATGCATAAATCCGGTATAAAACAAACGACGAGCATGTAATTTTTCAGCGATATCTTTTATATCATTGCTAGTAACCTTTCCTTTTATTTGTAATGTTTGTATTATCTGTTGTACGATTGCTTTGTCTTGAGGATCGTTGATATATTGAACCGTCTTTTGTAATCTGGATAATTGTCCTTTAGTAATACAAATTTTTGGATCAACATACACATCTTTTTTCTGAGTTGTCGATGTATTCGACTGTACTACATTTGTCGCGGTTACACTCGAGATCATCAACAGCGTAATGATAACAGCTCCTATTCCCCCAAAAATCATTTTTTTCATTTTGATTCCTCAACATCATTCTTATGCACAACCACACAGAATAGTTATGAGCAAAACTATTGGCAACCAAAATGGAGCTGTAAGTATAAGAATGATACAAAAAGGTTTAAAATTAAATATTGTCCTGCATGATGCTGTTACAAGAATTGGTTTTGAATTCTCATTCAAATATGCTGGATTCTCAAGTAATATTTTTGGATTATTCCTAATCTGTCGAAGGAATTGTATTAACTCAGAAATCTTATCGTCACTCAAAAAATTCTTATCACGAACCTCTTTTATTACCATACTAACTGCTTTTTCAAATTCATCGTCGCTCATTTCTTTCATTCGTTGAACAACTTTTTTCAGTAATGCTGTTTTATTTGTTAAAATTGGTAAAATGATAGATAATGACGTTCCTTTTCCGAGATAATTCGTCGTCGCGATATCTTTTTGATCTGATTGCATACTTCGTTGTGTTTGTATGTGATAGAGCGGTGAATCATTCACCGTGCTTGATTGTGTAGTTTGTTGTTCCGCAACACCAATAATTGTTGTAAATGATGCCAACACTATGAGAACAACAGCTCCAATACTTCCGATTTTAATACCCGGGTTCTTCATCTTTTTTCCTCCTGTTCATGCTAGACTTTCTCAAGCCCCGTGAAGTATTGTCAGTTCAGCTTTATAAGCTTTATAGAGCAATCATCCAATGCTCGCCCTTTTTTTTATAAACCAATTATTCTGAAACCAAAAAAAGCAGCAGCATCACGGTTCATTAACCAAAATAAAAATCGTTATAAACAAGAATCAACATAATGCCACATAATGGGAGACATATGAAAGGAAATAATATTTTTTATAAGATCGCAGGTACCTGTATCGCACTTCTCTTTCTCAGCAGCGCAACGCTTCCGCCAGTTCTTGCTCAGGTGAATAAAAATGAAAACAACACTCCACAAAATGATACGAACAAAACCAACAAAACAGCAACAACCACATCTTCAGATACACACTATTACGCGGTCATTGCTGCATGTTCGCAATATAAAGATCCAAAACACGATATACCAAAAAACATCCCATTTTCAGATGAAAAACTCATGGTATTGTACAATGCATTACTCCAATCGAAAAATTGGAACAAAAGCAACATCATCCTTCTGATTAATCAAAACGCCACCAAACAGAACCTCACTACCGCGCTCCAGCACATGGCAGCCATCGTAGGGCCAAACGATTACTTCCTCTTCTCCTGGAGTGGCCACGGGACAGAAGTTCCAGATACTAATGGAGACGAAAGCCATTTCGATCCGAATGACACCATGGATGAGGCAATCTGTCCATATGATACTGAAGAAGATCAAAACCATACGATGCACAATATCCTCATCGATGATGAACTCGGTCACTCCTTCTCAAATATCACGTGCAAAGGCATGACCCTTGTTTTTGATTGTTGCTTTAGTGGTGGACTCATTGATAGGTCTACGACGGATACTCCACGATTGAAAGAAATAGAATATTCAAAAGCTGAACAGTTTTCAAATAGCTTGAAACAAGATATTCAACACCCACAATCCAGTGATGTCAATGGGAACAACCGTATAATTCTTCTTTCGACATTACCAGACCATATAGAACGAGCAGTAAATCTCACCGGCTTTCCACTTATAGCGGGGTTAGCAATAGCCTGTTTGTATCCCAAACTTACAGATAGAAACAAAGATAGTGTTATTTCAACTGAAGAAGCATTTCGAATTGCACGCCCGCTCGCTCTCATTCAGTCCTCCCTCATATGGATTTATTTTTATGTCAACGCATATCTCTTTTTTAAATTAGATTTATACAATTTCTATTCTTTTTTACCCTTAATAGAAAAATTTTTCAAACATATTGATACTTTAATACCGATATCAATTCTACCAGCTACTTTTTTTATTCTATCATTCTATATACAGCTTCAAATTTTTTATAAAGTAGTCTATGGTCATTATTCATCGAATTGGCCGAATATGCTAGATGAATACCCCGGTGAACTCCCGCTCTTTCAAACATAACCAAAGGAAAAACTATTTAACCGAAGGGCTATTGCAGCGGTGAGAACCATGCCAGAAAAAATCCCACAGCACATGCATTGCCAGATCTGCGGAAAAGCAATGGCTGCCTCAGACACGGAAACCATGTGCTCAGACGAATGCAAACAACGATTCCAGAAAATTACGAAACGACGGAAACTCTGGGTGTACCTCATGTACGCACTGATTTTCGTCATGGTCGGCGTGTTATTCCTTTCATCATTCATCAAAATATAAACATACTATTCTAACTTTTCTTTTTTTATTAAAAAAAAATTTGTTGAAGAAATCGTTATTCGCTGAGTTCTTCCTGAAGGTCGATAACCATTTCGGTGAGAACATCTTCGAAGATCTGATGACGGTACTCTTTCACCGAGCCGTTCGCAAGATGCGCTCGGGCGACGAAATCTCTCCCGTCTTTCAGGATTTCTATATGACAGACTGTCTCCATACTTGTCCCGCCCTGGTTTTTACTCCCGTATTCCTATACTCTATTTATATTTTTTGTGCGGAAGGTTAATCTGTTTCACTAATCTACCATGAATGGGACGTGATGGTATGGAAAAAATACGTAGCCCTGCGGTCGCAGGCCAGTTCTACCCTGGAACCGAACAGACGCTCAGACAACAACTAGAGGAATGCTTCCGTGAAAAACGAGGCGTAGGACGAGTACCAACCCTAGTAAAAGGAAACACAATTTTGAAAGGTCTTGTCGTACCCCATGCCGGCTATATTTTCTCAGGTGCGATCGCATCCCATGCTTACGCTAGGTTGGCGGAGACCGGGTTTGCTGACACGTTCATCATCCTCGGGCCGAACCATACGGGGATGGGCTCTGGCGTCTCAGTCATGACCGAAGGAGCCTGGAACACACCACTGGGGACTGTACCTATAGATTCTTCCCTTGCATCATCGATTGCGACAGGGATCATCGATACTGATCCGTCCGCACATACCTACGAACATTCCGTTGAAGTCCAACTCCCGTTCCTCCAATACATCTCCCAAGGAAAACGATTCGAGTTCGTCCCGATTTGCATGATGATGCAGGACTACGATACTGCGAAAGAAGTCGGCGACATCGTCGCCAACGCGCTGCAGAAAACAAAAAAGCATGTCGTCATCATCGCGAGCAGCGATTTCTCCCATGTCGGGTTCAACTACCGCAGCATGCCCCCAGAAGGATTACGAGTCGACAAATACGCAGAACAACAAGACAAACTCGCCATAGACCAAATCCTTAGATTGGACCCAAAAGGACTTGTGCAGACGGTCGAGGAACACGACATCACCATGTGCGGATACGGGCCGGTCGCAGCGATGCTGACTGCAGCAAAGAAACTCGGGGCGACCAGAGCAGAACTCTTAAAATACGGGACGTCCTATGCGGTCCACCCTGACAGCTCCTGCGTCGGCTACGGGGCAATCACGATAACCTAGGTGAACAGTTCATGAAAAAAATACCGGTCCAAGACATAGAGATTCAAAAACATATGACCACAGACCAGCTGATGACGGCACTGTACAATTCAGGTGGATTCACTGCAAAGAAAGTCGCAGACGGCGTTGACATCCTCCAGCATATGATCCAGGAGAAAAACTGCGTCAAATTCCTTTCCTTCCCCGCCTGTATTATTTCAACGGGTACACGTGGAATCATCAAAGAACTGCTGAAACGAAAATTATTCGACGTCGTCATCACAACCACGGGAACATTGGACCATGACTTGGCACGCGTCTGGAAAGACTACTACCACGGCTCGTTCAACGCTGATGACAAAGAGCTCCACCAGAAGGGAATCAACAGGCTCGGCAACATCTTCATCCCCTTAGAATGCTACGGAACTATCCTTGAGGAAAAGATACAGCCAGTCCTCGAAGAGCTTTATCATAATAAGCAGAAATGGTCCACCCGTGACCTCATCTGGGA
>Ga0209777_10006785_pt1 | contig 12830 bp, 6 predicted proteins | sample FrelakmetHBP12HB_FD_187147 | JGI IMG/M metagenome (GOLD analysis project Ga0209777, IMG submission 187147) | Freshwater lake sediment microbial communities from the University of Notre Dame, USA, for methane emissions studies -HBP12 HB (SPAdes)... | ecosystem: Environmental > Aquatic >...
TGATCCCATTCCAGCCGTCACTAGCGGCCAGGGGATACGTGAGCCGCTGCTTCTCCTTGACCTGGTAAAACAACATCGTGCGGTAGGTTTGCGGATCAATGTAGCCGAGTTCTGTTGCCTTCTGCCAGAAGCGGTGGCGCACTTCACTGAGATCTGTCCCGTGGACCTGGTCGAACTGCATCAGCCCCAGAATGGGGTGTTCGTTGCATTCCATGAAAACGCGGTTGGGCTCACATTCGATGCCTACGTAATCCGAGCGGACGAACTGCTCCGCGATGAGCTTCGCCAGCGACTGGTGGTCGTAGGTGTGCTTGAAGCCGTTGTCGCCGGGAAGTTCGAAGACGATGGAGCCCGGCGCGTCAAATTCACGATCATCGTAAAGCGTCTCGTACAAGCCAATCATCTGCAGCAAATGACCGCTGTACATGATGTTTTTCTCGCGTACCGGGTCGCGCCAGTCCTTGGAAGGGTCAAGGTACATTTTGAATATGGGGACCTCGATAACCGTGAGCCACATGTCCCACACGTCTCGCGCCAATATCTTCCGGAGCAGGTTGCGGAACGCCTGGTGATACATCTCCCGGTACGCCGGCGTAACCTGCGACTGCACCACCGCGAGCGCGTAGGCCATATACGCGAGCTGGAATTGAAGGGAATCGTTCGTTAGACGAGATTCTGGTTCCATGAATTGCCAGGAGCCGGGCGGCAGATTGGCGAGCTCGATCATGTGACGCAGCGCTCCTAGCTGCTTCTGGTCTAACGAAGGGTACTTGTCCAGGGGCGAAGCTGCCTGTGCTGAACCCATAGCTCCGATCACCAGCGCGAGCAACAACACAGTATTCAATACCTTCATAATCAACTCTCCTTAGTTGAGCCACTGACAACCGCGCGAACGGAAATCACGAGTCGAGGGTGTTCAGCCGCCGCATAATCTGTCCGGTGCTGGTCTTTAGAATACTCCCCGGACCCCAGGGGAACTTCGGGTTAGAACTTCACCCTAACGGACCGGAGGGCCAGGGAGCCGAGGGCAACATTGATAACGTTTCCAGCAATCTCAAGCGGTTCCTCGTCGACCTCCAGGGGCGAGGTGAAGTGAGCAGAGATCGGCTTGGCGGCCTCCAATTTGATGGGGATCAACTGGGGTGCAGGGCGCAAGTTTTGAAGCCGCAGGACTATCCCTCTTCCATCCTCGGCCGGCTTGGCCGTCAAAAGCACACCGGCATCTTCCGGCAGAGTAATGAAGCGGCCTGAAGGTTGACCCCGCCGCAGCCGGTCGCGCAGCACGATAGGCGGGGTAACTGCTTCCGCGGCGAACCGCGCGGCCTGCACGTCGTCGCCCGAACCACGGTACGTGGTAAGCCTATAACGCAGCGGTATCTCGCCACCCTGGCTGGCCTTGAAGTTCACCATCCAGTGGTTATTTAAGGCCCAGGACATGACCGTGGGACCTTCGGGCTGAAGTTTCTTCGTCCAGCGCCCGGTGGTAATTCCGCCAAGGTGCACTAGCGGCGCGTCTAGCGGGACCAGCGTCACACCCTTTGTGGAGTCAGTGACACTGACCCACCGTTGCAGAGGATACCAATCACGGACCGACCCGGGAAGCTGGTCTTGGTCGGGAGTGCACGGGATAGCGTTCAGGTCAACGCGGAATTGTGGATCGCCCAGCTTGAAGGGGAAGGCAATGAAGACGGCCTCCGGCGCCTCCTGATGCTCTTTGTCGAGGAGCCAGTCGATCGAAAGCCCCTTGCGGCGACTGTCCAGGGCAAAAACGCAGTGGGCCCTGCGTACGCCGCGGGCTGAGATACTGACCTTGATTGAAACACGTCCCTGCTCGACCCGGGGCGAATGGACCTTCACGTCCGAGGCCGTGGCGTACCGGAAAGGAACATCAGTTTGCCAGAGCCCAAAGTCCTCCGCCGCGAAATCCTGCACGAAGAGGGCGTCGCGACCCTTCTCGGATTCAACCCATTCGTAGATGTACTGCCCGATCTCCCAACTTCGATAAGTGCTCGCAAAGTCGTGGTTTATTTCTTTATCGAACCATTCGGCGAGGGCGCCGGTCTTGGGATCAAGGCGGACGCGGTAATAAGCGTTCTCGATGGTGTCCATTGCTTGCTTAAGGTCGTCCTCCGGAGCCTGGGCGGCAAGGGGAAGGAAAGCGAAGCCCAGTCCAGGCACTTCACCCTCGATACGGCGCAAAGGCGTAGGGGGGCGATTGCCTCCCCAGGGAACGCTGGGCGGGAAGAACATGTCCAGCATACCCACCGGAGCCGTCCCTCCTCGAAGCTCCGGTTCCTCGACGCGCACGCTGCGCGTCCACGGTAGGGTGTTGATGACCAGTAGTTCGGAATAGCCCGAAGGTGGATAGGCCGCTTCCGGAGCCAGGTTGCCGAGGTTAAACACACCTTCCGGACCGCGTTTGGAACAAGTGCCGGCAAGCTCACCGGCGGCGCGAGCCAGCACGTCGTGCCCCGTCATGGAGGCCGTATAGGCATAACCAGCCTTCCGGTTCCATTGCGCCTTGCTGAAGAGGGATTGAGGAGCAGCGATGCTGGAGAACGCACCCCAACTGTGTTCGTCGAAGAGCGTGGTCTGTTCGTAAAGGTCAGCCCAGTGCACCGCATCCCATCGGCCGCGGCCCAGGGTGCGCAGCCACGCTTCAATAGTTTCGGCGGTTAAAAGCAACTCGTGCGTGGAACGATTGATCCCGGTTTCGTAGGCGCTGGAGGCGGCGCCGTCCGCCCACCAGTCCGTCCAGTCGCCTCGCCAAGTGGGGAGGCTCTTACCGTGCGCGCTTCGCAGCCTACGGCCAAATGCCGTCACGGTGGTGATGACGATGCGAGGCGTCCGACCTTCTTCATTCCACTTCCGGACGAAATCGGATATACGCTGGTCAGGGGGGCCGTTGTCGACCCGCGTGGGATGCGTGGCCTCACAGTACAGGAAGTCAAAAGGATAATCCGGATCTTTCTCAAGCTTGGTAATCCAGGCTGGGAAAAACTGGTCAGCAAACCTCGGATCACCCAACGCTGCCATACTGCGGCCAAATAGATAGTGATAGCCGTTCCAGGTGAGGATGCGCCCCCCGGCCGGACCCTCCCACCAAAAGGCGCTCGGACGCGGCTTTGGGGCGCCGCCTCGGACCGGATTTATCGCCAGGGTGAGGAACTTGATTTCGCAGGCCGGGAGCAGATCAGCGAACGCCCAACTGATTCCATTCACGTCGTCTTGCATGACGGCCTCGACCGATAGTCCGTATTTGTCGCGAAGGCGGCGGATCGGATACAGGCTGCGGTGGATCTGCTCCAGGTTCAGCAACGGCGTGAGGTTGTATTGCATTCCCGCAATGTCGATCGCCCCTCGACGGTGCCAGTGACGAAAGCGCTCGAGTTGCGCCGGCGAGCTGTTCTTCAGATAGCGCTCCAGCGGGCCCGTCGTTTCACAAATCCAGCGATAGCGAGCTTCCTCGGGGTAATCGGCAGTGGCTTCGATCAGATCCAAGGCCTGTTCGATGAACTCGGCGTGTTGCCGGAAGCAGTTGTCCTGAAAATCCGTGAAACCGATGTCCGTGTGGGTGTGGTTCACCAAGTACAAAGTCTTGATGGGCTGCATCGTGTTGATCCTGGAATGGATGTGGATTCATCCTGGGATTTCCATTTACATTTCCCGACCGACAGGTAACATACACCCGACCGCCGCTGACTGCAAGGTCCGGTCGGGTGTTCAGCGCTGGGCGTTTCCACGGATCACGGAAGGGGGCAGTTTTACTTCCCTGTCCAGCGCCTCCCCCACCACGACCGGCGCCGCCCAGCCACGCGGGGCAGGTGGTTTCCAACACAAGAAGACCGCCCGCCCACCCAACGGGAGCGAGCAGGCGGCCAACGGAGTTTCGGCCCTCAAGTCCGACGGCCGGCCGAAATTAGAACATGTACTTCAACGCAAACTGCATCTGCCGGGCGTCGTCCGGCGCTAAAACATGAGCTTCAGCGCCAACTGAATTTGTCGGGACGCACCTGCACTGCCAATTTTGCCAAAGGTGGCCGTGTCAATTAGAGTGAGGCCCGGAAATCCGAAGTCCACGTTGTTGAAGGCATTGAAGAATTCCGCGCGAAACTGCAGCCGCGTACGTTCTTTAATCGGGAATTCTTTAAAGAACGATATATCCAAATTCCGGGTTCCATCGGAAGTGATAATTCCTCGGCCCGAATTTCCGTACTCACCGGCGTTATTCGCTACAAAGGCCGTTGTGTCAAACCAGTGGCCCGGTGTCCGTTCGCTGCTGGACAGGTTGCCGTCCTTGATTCGATTCGGGCGATCGGTGGATATAATCGCACCAGCGTCCGCGCCACTGTACGGCGCACCCGTCACGGGCGTCAGCGGGAAACCCGACTGCCTTGAAAATATCCCATTAATTTGCCACCCCCCAACGAGGGCGTTGGAAATTCCGCCCCGCTGCAGGAAGGATCGCCCTTTCCCAAAGGGAAGCTGATAGGTCCAACTGAAGACCAGCCGGTGGCGAACGTCGAAAAGAGAAAGTCCTCTCTCGTTTGGATGCTGGCTGTCCTGCCAGTAGACAACATCTCCGCCGGCGAAGGTATCTCCCATGCCGGCGCCGGTGTCAATCGCTTTGGAAAAAGTATAGGAGGCCAGGAAGGATAGGCCATGGCTGAAGCGTTGCTCCATTTTCATTTGCAGGGAGTTGTAGTTTGAAGAGACACTGGAATCCCAGCCTTCGTAAACCCCGAAGTTGGGCAGGGGGCGCCGGGGCTGAGTTGGACCGACTCCTGGACCCGCTGCATTGAAGAGCCGGCCTCCACCGTCCAGATGCGTGCCTTTGTTCCCTACGTAGGCGATCTGAAACTGCGTGGAATCCGAAATTCGCCTCTCCACCGAAAGATTCCACTGCTGGACGTAACCAGGAACATAACTACTGGCCAGCATATAGCCATTTAGCGAGTTGTAATCTCCATTAAAGGGAGGCATCGGATTAGAGATGTTAAGTAAGCCGATGGCTTCCTGCAAACCGTACACAGGCGGCGACCCAGACGGATAGAAAATACCGTCGAATATGGAAGGATTATAGAAGATCCCATAAGCCCCCCGAACCACGGTGTCGTTCTTGGCAAAAGGCCGCCACGCGAAACCGATGCGGGGAGCCCAGTTGTTGGGGGTGGAGAAGTAGAGGGCACGGTTGGCCCGGCCGGTGAAACCTGCCGCCGCTGCTTCCGGTGTCCCCGCGATGGCCAAGATGCCATTCGGGAAAGCCCCCGCCTTAGCGCCCACTCCCGTAGTTAACTTGGCGAGGCCGTTTCCGGCATCGACCCAAGGTTGGTAGTACTCGTAGCGAACGCCAAGATTCAGGGTCAAACGAGGGGTCACCTTCCAGTCATCCTGCACGTACCCCGCTGTGTTCATGGCACGTCCGTCCATGCGCGAATTCCCTTTCGTACCAATGGCTAAGAATCCCACCACAGGAATGCCCATCAAGACCTCTGGCATCGCGTTCCCAATGTGTGTGCCGCCAAAGAATAATGACAATGGCAGAAACTCGAAAGCGCCTCGCAGAGCAAGATCCCGCCGAATGTTATTCTCGTGTAGGTCGGCCCCGTAGAAGCCGAAATTCATATTGTGGGTCCCGTGAACCCAGGTGAAGGTGTCGGTGAGGGGGAAAGTGTTCTCCACGCGATTGATATAGGTGTGGTCTTCCCCCACCGTAGCTTCACCATCTACATAAAACCATGGATAAGTGTCGAGGTTTGCAGGGACATTGATCCCCTGAATGTCCAGCCCCCCCAGGTGTTTGCCTGTCGTGCCCGAACTCTTCGCGATCTCACTCCACGTATTCCGGCTAAAAGCCAGGCGCAAGTTGTTGAGCTTGGTGGGGGAAAAGACGTGCGTCCACCCCAGCGCCAAGTTGTGAGCATCGCCCCTGGCGACGTCCCCAAAAGGCGGGAGACCTGGCGTTTCGACTGTCTGGTGTGAATAAAGGTAGCGAGCGAACACGCGATCGTTCGTGCGGGCCGCATCATCAATGCGCCCGGAGAACCCGTTGTTCGTCTCGGGAACGACAGGACTGTATCGATAGTTCAGTCCCGTTCCGGGCAGATTGGGAGTTGGATACAAATTAGCAATCTGCTGGCCGATCGTACTGAGATAGCCTGAAGTGATGATGTTGCCATCGAAGGCCTGTCCAGTATAAGGGTTGATTACTGGTATGAGAGACCCATCGGCATTCTTGAACTCGGAAAAATCTCCCTTACGCATATCGGTGGTCGGCACCGAGGTAAGAATTGCACCACCAGATGCACCAGCCTGACGTCGCCGGAGCCCTTCATAATCCGCGTGGAAGAAAACTTTGTTGCGGATGATCGGACCACCCACCGTACCGCCGAACTGGTTGCGTTTGAAGGGTAGCCTCGCGGCGTCGAAGAAGTTCCGAGCGTCCAGTTTGTCGTTTCGGAGAAATTCGTAAACAGTGCCGTGAAACTCGTTGGTCCCGCTGGCGGTTACCACATTGACCACGCCATTGCCGGCCGAGCCAAACTGGGCAGAAAAGGAGTTGGTTTCCACCTTAAACTCGCTGATGGAATCGAGGTTGGGAACCAGGGATATGCTTCCAAACTCCACGGTCCGCGTCTCAACCCCGTCCACCAAGAAAGAATTGTTGGTGTTGCGTCCCCCGGCATAAAAATTGACCAAATTGTAACCCGGAATAGTAGAACCCCCTCCTCCGGCAAACCCCCGATTCCCGGGTACAACTCCCGGCATCAAGGTCGTCAGTTGAGCGTAATTCCTTCCATTCAAAGGCAGGTTTACTATTTGCGTCTTTTCTACAACCTGTCCGATGGTGGCACTCTCGGTGTCCAACAGAGGCGACTCGGCCTTCACGGTGGTGGAAGTCGTGACGGCCCCGACCTTCATCGTAATATCCAAGCGGCGCGTCTGATCCACCTGCAAAACGACATCGTTGACAACAACTCGCTCGAATCCAGAAAGGTTCGCCGTCACTTGATAGGTGCCGATCGGCAAAGCGGGTATCGTGTAGTTGCCGGTGTCATTGGAAACCGTCGGGTACTCAACGCCCGTGGCAACGTTGGTGGCAACCACCTTGGCGGAAACCAGCACCGCCCCCGTACTATCCGTGAGCAAACCCACGAGAGTGGAAGTCGTTCCAGTTTGGGCCCTAAGAGTGAGCACGGAGGCCAACAAGACGACCCCCGCCACGCCTGCGCGAAGAAGAGTTTTAAAGCACTGGTACCGCATCATGATATTCCTCCCTATTTTGATCTTCGACCATCGCGTCCATGCCATCCAATTCTAGCAAACTAGCAAACTATAATAACTGTTAGTCGACTAACTTAATATAGGAGTGCGGACGGTATCATCTATAAAAATCTCTGTCAAGGCATTTTTTGTGACTAACAAATTAAGCGTAATTAGCACATTCTAAGTGACTTATAATTCACATTGACAATCAGTAACTTATGATGGAATATGGAATTTCCGGTTTTAGTCAAATTTGAATATCTCTAATTTGAGTCTTGATATATGGTCAAACCCCTTAAGCGGGAAACCTTGAAGTTGCAGATCACGGGTCACTTGCTCGAGGCTATCGCTCAAAAGGAGCTGCTGCCCGGTGAGAGAATCATCGAGGGCAAGCTTGCCCAGACCCTGCATGTGTCAAAGGTCACGCTACGTGAGGCGCTTCAGGAACTCGAGTATCAAGGACTGGTGACCAAGCTCGGAAATCATGGCACCTACGTTACCAAGCTTAGCCTGGAGGATATTGAGGACATCTACGAAGTGCGTCTGCAGCTTGAACCAAAGGCCGCGATACTGGCCCATAAGAATCTCACCCCGGAGCATTGCGCCGAGCTTGGCCGGTTGCTTGAGACGATGCGCTATGCCGGAATTCAAAGGAATTATGCAGAGGCCGTCAAGACCGACATGGCGTTCCACCGACTCGTATGGAAGATAGCAGGGAGGAGGGCGCTCGAGAGGGCTTTAACCGTAGCGTCGGCTCCTTTTTTTGGATTCCTCATGAGCAGACGCTACGCCCGCCTTGACTCTGAATACGAGAAGCATTGCGAAAACCACCTGGCCCTGCTAACTGCCCTCAAGGAGGGCGGGCCGGAAGAGGTGGGCAAGGCTTTCGCGGAGCACTTGGAGTCTTCCCGACTCGACCACCTCGATTTTCTGCGGAAGTCTCAAGTCGAGCAATCCGTAGTGAACAAGTAAAGCCCTGCCAGCCGGCGCTGGCGGGTCGCCGGGTGGCGCATACATCGCGCTTTTGCGATGTGTGCGAATGGGTGACGGCGGCGGGTAGGTCCGATCCTGAGACGGTCACGGATCAATCTGAACGAGTACCGTCTACGTCAATGCGCGAACTTGGGCCGCGGCGCGTCCTCCGCAGACAAAAAGTGGCGCTTTTGTATTCAATCGTCGTTCCACCCGGTCGAGGTCCGGGCACATCGGGACGGTGGCCGCCCCGGCCTTCCGTCCAGCCTGGATAGGTCTTTCCGCATTCTGCTAAGGCGCACCCAGCGTGTGCGGGTCTGGGACGGCAGGCCAAAGCGGGGCCGCGGGCTGCGCCCAATCGGCTGGCGCCAGTTCGATGCAGTTGCGTCCGGCAGCTTTAGCACGATAGAGGGCGGCGTCGGCAACCTGCAGCAGCGAGTCCGAGGTGTCACACCCGGGCACCCCGCCGACGGCCACGCCCAAGCTTGTGGTGAGGGGAACCTTGCACCCGCCGATGTCGATGGGCCCCTGCGCCAGTGACGACAGCAATCTCTGCGCCAGCGATGAGGCATCGGTCGGGTCGCAGTGGGGTGCGACGATCAAGAACTCCTCTCCCCCGTAACGACCCACAGAATCGTAGGGGCGGACGCAGGCTGCCAGTCTCCGGGCGGTTTCCTTAAGTACCGCATCGCCTGCCGCATGCCCATAGGTGTCGTTGACGAGCTTGAAGTGATCGAGGTCGGCGAGGATGAGGCTAACCGTATCTCCTTCGCGTCGGGCGCGTTCGAGTTCGCGCTCCAGAATCTCGAAGATCTCCGCGCGGTTCCACAAGCAGGTCAAGGCGTCGCGGGTAGCGCGAAGCAGCAGGGCCTTCTGAGTTGCGATCAGTTGTTCCTGCAACGCGAGAATGCGCTCCCCGGAACGAAGGCGGGCACGCAGCTCGAGGGCTTGGAAGGGCTTGGCCAGATAGTCGTCAGCGCCGGCCTCGAGGCCCTCGACCATATCGGTCTTGGTGTCTTTGGCCGTCAGCAGGAGGGTGTAAACGTAAGGAGCTTGGGTGCGCTGCCGTAAGCGGCGGCACACCTCCAAGCCATCGAGGCCCGGCATCAGCCAGTCCAGGATGACCAGCCGGGGAGCGTCGTCTCGTTGGAGCAGCTCCCAAGCCTCGAGGCCGTCCCGAGCCACCAGTACGGCATAGCCCCACTTGGCCAGGAGACCTTCGAGCAGGCATCTGCCCACGGGGTCGTCCTCGGCCACAAGTATGTGCTGGCTACGGTCTCCGTTCGCAAGCATCTGGACTCCGTCAGGTTCTTGCCGGCGGGCAGAGTTGCAGGCCCCGCCGCCGGGCCCGCGCCTAGCTGAAATCGACCTGGGCGCGCAGGAAGTCAACGAACCGGTTTCGATGGCGCTGGCGAGCCGTGAGATCATCAAGAGCACATTTTTGCAGCCTCTCGCACGCGGTCACGAGACGCTCTTGCAGATCCAGGATGCGCCGGCCCGCCCGCAGGCGCACGCTCAGTTCCTGGGGGACGAAGGGCTTGGTCAGGTAGTCGTCCACGCCAGCCTCCAGCCCTTCGAGGACGTCCTGCTTCTGGCGTCGGGCCGTCAGCATCAGAATGTACACATAGAAACGCTCCGCGCGTTGCCGAACATTCTTACAGATGTCGACCCCGTCCATCCCCGGCATCATCCAATCGAGAATCACCAGGCGGGGCGCGTCGGGCCGCTGGAGGACAGCCCAGGCTTCGAGGCCATCGCCCGCTTCGATGACCTCGTAACCCGCCTTGCTCAGGGAGCTCTTCAGGGTACGTCGGCAAACCGGATCGTCCTCAGCGACTAGGACTCTCATTTGGGCTCCTTACCGGGCTCCGATTCCGGCGGCGCGGGCGACAGCCCCCGGCGTACCGAGCGCCGAGCAAATAAGAACGGGCAATCGCGACGGGGGGGTGCGACGAAGCGGCTTGACCATGTTCAAGCCATCGGTGCCAGGCATCATGACATCCGTTATGACCAGGGCGCTGGACCTATCCGTCCGGAGCAGGTCGCTAGCGGCCTCGGCTTTCAGCGTATCCCCGCCCGCTTTTTGGAGACGCCTGGCGATCAGCCTCCGGGTTATGTCATCGTCATCCACAACGAGCACGGTCAATGCGACACCTCGATACTGAGTGCGGCCAGCACCGGCTTAAGGTCCTCAATTTCTTTGAGGAACCAGGCATGAGTCTCACGGGCAGGAGCTAAGTCCCCTTGCCGTCCGATCGCCTCAAGTTGGGCGGCGGCGTCGCAAGCGGCGGAGGCGGAGAGGTTGGCCAGCGCCCCCTTCAGGGTGTGGGCGGCGCGTTCCAGCGCTTTTGCATCCTGGCTTTCGATAGCCTGCTGGACGTCTCCCAGGAATCTCTCCTGCTCCTCCAAGAATACTCCTGCCATCTCTGCCAGGAGTTCTTCGTCGCCGTCCAGCCGGGCTAGGACGGCCGCCTTATCCAGGCCTGGCTGCTGCCGAGCGGGCTTTTCCTTCTCTGGCGCCGGGGACTCGTAACTTTGGCGTTCGACCGCGTTGATGAGTTCCTCCCTGTCAATGGGTTTCGAGAGGTATCCGTCCATACCCGCTGCCAGGCACCGCTCTCGGTCTCCTTTCATGGCGTAGGCCGTCATGGCAATAATCGGCAGATGGGTTCCTGTCCCCATTTCTTTCTTGCGGATGGTCGCGGCTGCTTCGAAGCCATCCATTTCGGGCATCTGAACGTCCATCAACACAAGATCGAACGCTCCCGGCCCACCCTCTGCCAGAGTGGCCAGTGCCTTTTTGCCGTCTCCGGCCACGACCACGGTGTGCCCCGCTTTCCCCAGCAGCCGCACCACCAGGGTTTGGTTCACCGGGTTGTCCTCGGCCAGCAGGATGCGGAGTTTGCGCCGGGCCTCGCGCAAGGAATGGCGGGTGATCACCTCCGCTCGTTCTCGGGGAGCTTGGCCGAGAACGCTAAGGATGGCGTCCACCAGTTCCGACTGTCTGACGGGTTTGATCAGGTAGGCGGCGATCCCCAGTTGGCGACACCGAGCGAAATCACCGCGCAGGCCGCTCGAGGTCAGCATCATGATCATCGTGCCCGACAGTTCGGGATCGTGCTTGATTCTTTCCGCCAGCATGAAGCCGTCCATATCCGGCATACACGCGTCGATGAGGGCCACGCGGAAGGTCTTCCCGGCCTTCCTGGCCTGGACCATCACGGCCAGGCCCGCGATCCCCCCGTTGGCAGTCGTCGGAACCATCTTCAAATGCCGGAGCATCATCTCCAGGATTTGGCGGTTCGTGGCGTTATCGTCTACCACCAAGACCGGCAGATTATGGAGGATTTCGGGGGAAGCCCGAAGGGGCCGCTCCACCGGAGTCGGCGCCAAATCCATGCAGGCGGTGAAATGGAACGTACTGCCTTTGCCGGGTTCACTTTCCACCCAGAGTCGCCCCCGCATCAGGGCCACCAGTTGGGAGGTGATGGTCAACCCCAGGCCGGTGCCCCCGTACCGACGGGTGATGGAACCATCGGCCTGCACGAACGCCTCGAAGATCGACTTCTGCTTCTCGGCGGGAATCCCGATGCCGGTGTCGCTGACCGTGAAATGCAAACGGATGGGGTCTGCCGTTTGCCCTTCCACCATAACCCGGACGACCACCTCGCCCTGCTGCGTGAATTTGATGGCGTTATCCGCCAGATTGATGAGGACTTGGCGCAGTCGTCCGGGATCACCCACCAACCACTCCGGCACTTCGGGCTGGACAGAGTCGGCAAGTTCCAAACCCTTCTGGTGGGCGCGCAGGGCCAGTGTTTTTATCGCGTCGCCAAGGGTGTCGCGCAGATTGAAGTCGACGCGATCCAGGTCAAGCTGGCGGGCCTCGATCTTCGAGAAATCCAGAATGTCGTTGATGACGGTGAGCAACGAATCGGCCGAGGTCTTGACCATCGCCAGGTAGTCCCGTTGCTCCGGGGTGAGTTCCGTGTCCAGGGCGAGTTCGGTCATGCCTAGAATGCCATTCATCGGCGTCCGGATTTCGTGACTCATATTGGCCAGGAACTCACTCTTGGCCTGCGTGGCTTCTTCCGCCCGCTGCTTCGCCTCCTCCAACTCCTGCACTAACCGGCGAAGATTGCGCGCGTTTTCTTCTTGCCCGGCTTTGGCTCTCTCCAGTTCCGCGGCGTAACGCTGCAACTCCTCCTCGGCTTGCTTCCGCTCGGTGATGTCGTGGCTGATGCCCACAATCCCCACAGTCTTTCCACTGCTATCCTGCCAGGGCACTTTGCTCGTCAAGAGCCATTGCTTGCCGCCTGCCGGGTGAACACAGGGCTCTTCGCGATTGACCAGGGGTTGGCCTGACTGAATAATCGCTTGTTCGTCGGCGAAGTATTGCGCGGCCAAATCATGCGAGAAGAACTCGAAATCGCTCTTCCCAACAACTTCCTCCTGAGTGGTTGCCCCCAGGAGCCGCCGGTGCGCAACATTGTTGATGATCATCCGGCTTTCGGTGTCCTTGACGAAGACGTAATCCGGCAGGTTGTCTATTAATATATGCAATAAGTTCTGTTCTTCCACCAGCGCCTGTT
>Ga0209777_10006786_pt1 | contig 12828 bp, 17 predicted proteins | sample FrelakmetHBP12HB_FD_187147 | JGI IMG/M metagenome (GOLD analysis project Ga0209777, IMG submission 187147) | Freshwater lake sediment microbial communities from the University of Notre Dame, USA, for methane emissions studies -HBP12 HB (SPAdes)... | ecosystem: Environmental > Aquatic >...
TCTCTATTAGAGAATGGACTTGCCCTAATTGTAGTCAACTTAATGATAGAGATTTAAATGCAACCTATAATATAAGAGATGAAGGTTTAAGAAACCTAACGAAAGTGTCTGGTTGTGGTTCGCAATCGGACGTTAAACAAAAACATGTTGAGGCGTCTTCGGGTGAAGAGTCTATGAAACATGAAGCTCCCGCCTTTAGGCGGGAGTAGATTCACTACACAATATAATTGCTAATTTACTAAATTATAATAATGTTAATATCTATTTGTTAGATCCTAAAAATATAGAATTTGTAGATTATAATAATATCAATAATATTATAATAGAACAAGAATATAATAAATCTTTAATTATTTTAGATAAACTTATCCAAATAATGGAAGAAAGATTTGTCTTATTAAGATCCACAAAATTAGATAACTTTAAAAGTGTAGTTTTAATTGTAGATGAGTTTGCAGATCTTATCTTGCAAGATAAAGATAATTCATTTTATAATAAATTATGCAAATTATGTCAAAAATGTAGAGCAGCAAAAATACATATTATTTTGTCTACACAAAGACCATCATTTGATATAATTAGTGGAGCTATAAAAGCAAATTTTCCAGCTAGGATCTCCTGTAAAGTAGCTAGTCATGTTGATTCTAAAGTAGTTTTGGATAGTTCTGGAGCAGAATGTTTGTCAGGATTTGGCGATGCTTTAATTTGCGATAATTTTAGACATTTAGAAAGATTTCAAATTGCATATACTGATGCTAAAGAAGTTTGCAGATATTTTGGATCAATTTAAAATAGATTAATATAAGCTATGTCTGAAAACAATTAATCTCAACTTGAAGAAGAATTAGAATAAGTCTTAATTATGCTTAAAAAAAAAGCGCGACCAATTGTTTTTGTTTGTAGTTCTATTCAGAACGGTGTTTTAATAAACAAGATTATTACAGCTTCCTCTCATGAAGAAGCAGGATCATTATTCTTTAATCAATTTTCTATAAAAGCAAAAGAAGTTTTAGGTCCATTTTATAAGAAAAGAGCCAGGGTTCTAGAAGATACTAGAATTTGTAAATTCACAAATAAATCAAAAAAAGCTTATTATGATAATTGGTTAGTTAATGCTATCTTTTTAGAAGAACCAAAAGATTATGTTTATTTAATCTTTATTAAAAGAACTGATAATAAAAAAATTCCTGCTCCTAGAGGTACAATTATAATTCCAGTTTCTGATTTAAATTTTTAATACCAATTTGATTTTTAATGATGAAACTGACGAACTTTTAAAGTAGCGTAATTTACGTTAAATATTAAAATAATTAGAATAATATTATTATTTTTAATTGTATTATTTGTTTCGAAAAAAAATATAAAATATAACGGATATATAATTATATAGAATCTTTTAAAAAAGAAAGAAGGTTTTATTGAATACTATAGTTGCTGAAGTTATGGAATCACAAAGTGAAGTTATTGCTGTTGATGTTTATCAAAAGTTATCTAGTGATAGAATTTTATTTATTTCTGATCATATAGATGATAAATTAGCCACAGATATTACAGCTACTTTATTATTAAAAGATTCAGAAGATTGTGAAAGCAAGATAACTTTATTTATTAATTCGCCAGGAGGTGATATTAGAAATATCTTTATGATATATGATATGATAAAAATGATGAAATGTCCTGTAGAAACAATTTGTATTGGTTCAGCTTTAGATGAGGTTACTCTTTTATTAGCTTCGGGCACTAAAGGTATGAGGTACGCTACTAGAAATTCTGTTATTTGCGTAGGACAATTAGAAAATAATCATATGGCTTATTCTGATTTAACAAATGCTAAATTATCTTTAGACCAATCTATTTATGATAATAAGAAGTTACTTGAAGCTTTATCTAAAGCCGTAGACAAACCATTGAAACAAGTTACTTCTGATCTTCAAAGAAAAGTTTATATGAATTGTAATCAAGCAATAAAATATGGTATTATAGATAAAATCGCTGGAAAATAGTTTCATCTAAAAAAGGCATGCAGTTGCATGTGGTATAATAATGATCAAAACAGGTGTGTCCTATAATAGTTATTGTGATGCTAAAAAAATACAAGAACAATCTTCTAAATATTTAGAAACTTATATTAAATTATCTTCTGAAAGAATAATTGTCTTATCAGAAGATATAACTAAAGAAGTAGCTGTTCAATTATCTGCTTTATTATTGCATTATGATAATGAGAATTCTAATGAAACTATTTATCTTTACATCCATTCAGATGGTGGTGATGCAGCTGCCTTAATAAACATTTATGATGTAATTCAGATGATTAATTCGCCAATACATACTATTTGTATGGGTAAAGCTTATTCTGCTGCAGCAGTTTTACTTGCTGCTGGTACAAAAGGCAAAAGATTTGCTTTTAAACATGCAAAGATTATGCTTCATGGTATTCAATGTCTATTTCCAATAATTGGACAAGATCAAATTAATTCTAAAGCTTATTATGATTTTTTGAAAAATCACAATAATAATATTATGAAAATCTTATCAACTCATACAAATCAACCATTAGAAAAAATTCAAGAAGATTGTAAGAGGGATTGTTATTTAGATACAAGGCAAGCAATTGAATATGGATTAATTGATCATATTATTTAGGTTAATAACCTACGACTAATTCTAATTCTCTTTCAAGTTGAAATTAATTATTTTCAAATTTAGCTTATATTAAACTATTTTAAGAATTAGTTGGTATCATCTTGAAAGCTGACTGGTATAAAGTCGTGGTTTTTTTTGCGAAGATATTATGAGCTCAACTAAGATATGCAGTAAATGTGGTCTTGAAAAAGATGTGGGGTTTTTCTATAAAAATAGAAAAGTTTGTAAAAATTGTATAAAGCAATATCGACATGAGTATCATATTAAAAATAAAGAAAAATATAATACTAAAAGTAAGATGTGGGATCTCGAAAATAAAGATAGAATAAGAAAGTATAAGAAAATATATCGTAAAAATAATCTTGATAAATTCCTAAAATATAGGAGAGAATATTATCTAAAAAATATAGATAGAGAGTTAAACAAATGTAAAGAATATCGTGGTGTTAATAAAAATAGGATAAAAGCTTATCTTTTAAAAAATAAAAATATAAAAAATAAAAATATTAGAGATAGAAAAAAAAGAGATCCTGCATTTAGATTTAGAAAGTTAGTAAGTAGTTCAATATCTAAACAATTAAATAATAATTATTTTAAACATGGGTCTGTTTGGGATTATTTAGATTATACTCCTCAAGGTTTGAAGCTTCACATTGAAGCTTTTTTTACAGATAAAGAAAATATTTGGATGAATTGGACCAATCATGGTATATATAATCCAAATACTTGGGACGATAATGATCAATCAACGTGGACTTGGCAATTAGACCATATTGAACCTCATTCTAAGTTTAAATACTCTTCTTTGGAAGACGAAAGTTTTAAGAAATGTTGGCTATTAGTAAATCTTCGTCCTTTGTCTGCAAAACAGAATTTTCTTGATGGTATTCTTAGAACAAGACATTAAATATTAATAATATCATATCATTATATGATAAAGTCTGCTAGAGCAAAATCTACAGATCCTGTTCAAGAACAGCTTAGAGAACACAAGGCTGAATGGAATAAGTCTGTATCAATATTTATAGATAATTTAATTAATCTAAAAAAAACAATGAATGGTTATCCAAGCAAATTTCATATGGAGAGATCTATGATTGGTGAAGAGTTGCCAAGAGATCCTGCCTCTATTATAGGAGTATTAGCTAGTGATTTTGCAGAAATTGCTGATGGTTGCAATAAGATTATACAAGAACAGGCTAATTATTCAAAAACAAGAAGAAGAAAACAAGTACATGCTTCAACAACTTTTAAAACAACATCTTCTATTGATTGGTCGCAAATAAATGCTTTTGCTGATGATTATATATTATTAGCCGAAGCTGCATTAGATAATGTTATTGATAAATATTTTAGGATCTAATGATAAATGGTTATATTTATATTGGAGATAATATATTTGATTCTTTATTAGCTATTTCTTCGGAAGAGCAAACTAAAGGGTTGATGTATGAAAAAGACCCTAAGATAATGTCATTTATTTATTTGAAGCCAAGGATAAATAAATTTTGGATGAAAAACACTCCAGCTCCATTAGATATAGTATTTTGTTATAATGGAAAAATATCTCAGATTCACAAAGGTGAGCCTTTTTCAACAAAAGTTATAGGTAATGATGAGTACAGCGATTTAATAATTGAATTACCTTTTGGTACTATTGCATCATCTAATATTAAGCTTGGAAATGAAGCTGGATTAATTAAGCCAACGATTGCTGAGTTATCTAATTATTTTTAATTTTTTAGGCTTGTATTATTATTTTTGATAATTATCATAGATATATTGTCTAATACCAGTTCGCTTTCAAGATGAGACTAACTAATTCTTAAAATAGCTTAATATAAGCTAGATTTTAAAATAATTAGTCTCAACTTGAAATAAAATTAGAATTATTGGTTTGCTAAAAATAATAAAGATGCAGATATAGAAAAGTGTCAAGAAACTGCTTGTAAAGATTATGATTATGCTTATTATTTTGCAAAATATATAAAAGGCGCAGATATAGAAAAATGTCAAAAAGCGGCGTGTAAAAATCCTTTTTATGTTTATTATTTTGCTAGAGATGTAAAAGGAGCGGATATAGAAAAGTGTCAAAAAGCAGCTTGTAAAGATTCTAAATATGCAAGCCAATTTGTCGATATACCAGGTGCAGATAAAAAGAAATGTTTAATATATTCTCTATTATAAAAAATGAAAAAACAAGCAGAGTATATTTGTCCAGGATGCTTATTTTCTAAAAAAAATAGAAATATTATATTTAATAATGTTTTCATTTGCAATGAATGCAAACATTCTTATATTAAAGAAGCTGATCCTAAAAAGAAAGAATTTTTTAAAACTTTTTCTATTCATAATAAAAAAGGCTTTAGATGTCCAGATTGTAAAAGATTTATTCCAGCAGCATTGAATAATTCTAATAAAGTTTTTTGTCCTTATTTAGATTGTTGTTTTGTTGGTAATACTTCATCTCTAAATAAAATGCATCATCCAACTTTGAATTCTAAAAAGTTGATTTTGGATGCTGATAACAATAGTACATTTAAAGCTAATATTGTAGTTCATACAAATCATTCATTAAATGAAGAATATCTATCTAAACAAAAAAATAAATTAAAAGATATTATAGACACACAAAGCAATGCTGTAGCTTATAGTAATTATAGTTATACTGCTAAATTTAAATTAATAATTTACCAAGCTTTTTCTAACCTATTAAATAGATTTCCATTAGAAATGGTTAGTTATTTATGTGCTGGTAGTAGAAAAGGTGGTTTTCAAAGTTTATTATTTCAAGAATTTATCTTTTTATTAGAAAAAGAATTACCTTTTCAGTATATAAAAGGTGGTAAAGTATATAGTGTTGAATCATTATTAGATCCAAATATCAATATTTTTGATGGTATTTCTACTTTTGAATCTATTATTAATTCTAAATTGGAAATAAAGAATAATACAAAAGAGTTTTATATTGGTGGAAGAAAAGCTAGTTATGCAAAACCTTATTATATTGGAAAATTATTAGGTATAAATACAAAAGATAATATATCTTTAATAAACAACGTTGTAAAATATAGTTTCTTAAAAATAAAATTAAGAGATGTTAGTATTGGAGATAAGGTTATTGTTTCACATTTAAGAATTCCACCACATTATGAATTATGTGGCATGTCATATATTAATCGTATTAGAAAAAATATTGTAGATTCACTTTAATATATTCTCTATTATAAAAATGAATAATATATCAAAAATTTTTTTAGATAACCAAGAAAAAGCATGTAAAGAGCCTTATTGGGCGTATAAGTTTGTTCTAGAAAATAAAAATGCAGATATAAAGAAGTGTCAAGAAGTAGCATGTAAAGATTTTAGTTATGCTTTTTATCTTGCTAAAGATATAGAAGGAGCAGATATAGAGTATTGTCAAGAGTATGCTTGTAAAAGCCCTGAATATGCTTATAGGTTTGCTAGAAATATAAAAAAAGCAAATATAGAATATTGTCAAGAATATGCATGTAAAGATCCACAATATGCCTATTTGTTTGCTAGGAATATAAAAAAAGCAAATATAAAAAAATGTCAAGAAGCTGCTTGTAAAGATTCTGGTTACGCATATTATTTTGCACTATATGTAAAAAACAATCTAAAAAATATAGAATATTGTCAAGAAGCAGCTTGTAAAAATCCTGAAAAAGCTTATTATTTTGCTAGAGATGTAAAAGAAGCAGATATAAAATATTGCCAAGAAGCTGCATGTAAAAACTCTGAATATGCTTATTGGTTTGCTAGACATATAGAAGGTGCAAATATAGAATATTGCCAAGAATATGCGTGTAAAGATTCTGTGTATGCTTATTGGTTTGCAAAAGATATAAAAGGAGCAAATATAGAATATTGTCAAAAATCTATATATAAAGATAATTTTTGGACAAAAAGATTTGTTGAAGATATACCAGGCGCTGATAAAAAAAAATATTTAATATATTCTCTATTATAAAAATGAATAATACATCAAATGTACATTAATGTTAATTGTTCAGCAAGTTCATTGTTTAGAGTAAGATGTAAAAAATGCGGCTGTTTGCAAATGAAACAATTTTTTTCTAAAAAATCAATAGCCCACAAAGATATATCTATTTTTATAAAAGAATTTAAACTTTATAGTAAATTTTTAAAAGGTAATGGAGATTATTTTTTTATAATAGAAAATGGAGTGGCATATGCTACACTTTTTTTCGAAAAAATATCTTTTAGTCTATTTTCGCCTAAATATTATCAAGTTAATAGAAATATATTTAAATCTAAACCAATAAACACTTGTTCAAGTGATTATTCTGTTGAAGTTTATTCTGTTGAAGTTATTTTACAATGTGATAAATGTGGATGCGTTTGTTGGAGTACTAGTAGTAAACATTGTAACAAAAAACCAGAACATAAAAATAGATTATGTAGATATACTATTAAGATTAAACAATATTGATGCCAAAAAAATTAACATTAAAAGATATGCAGGAGCTTGCAAAAACTAAAGATGGTTATTGCTTATCTACCGAATATATAGATGCTAGATCTTATTTGGAATGGAAGTGTTCTGAAAATCATATTTGGTTTGCAAAACCAACTAGTATTAAATGTAAAACTTGGTGTCCCAAATGCGCTGCTAAAAAAATAGGTTTATTAAAAAAATGTACAATAGAGGAAATGCAAGAAATTGCTAAAAATAAAGGTGGAAGATGTTTGTCTACTGAATATGTGGGCATTGATTGTAAATTGGAATGGCAATGTTCAAAAGGACATGCTTGGTATGCAACTGCAAATAGTGTTAAATATCGAAGTTGGTGTTTAGAATGTTCTGGAAGAAAAATATTAAGCATAGAAGAAATGCAAAGAGTTGCTAAAAATAGAAATGGAGAATGCTTATCTACGGTATATGTGAATGCTAGATCTAATTTAGAATGGAAATGTTCTAAAAATCATGTATGGTTAGCAAGACCTGATGATGTAAAACATGGAAATTGGTGTCCTAAATGCGCTAATAAAAAAAGAGGGTTATTAAAAAGATGTACAATAGAAGAAATGCAAGAAATTGCTAAAAATAGAAGTGGTGAATGTCTATCTACCGAATATTTAAATGCGTTTTTTAAATTGAAGTGGAAATGTTTTAGAGGACATATTTGGTTTTCTATGCCTTGTGATATTAAGCATGGAAGTTGGTGTCCAGAATGCTGCACTTCAATGTATGAAAAAATATGTAGATTGTATTTCGAAATAATTTTTAATAAAAAATTTCCAAGAGTTAAGCCAGATTGGCTGAGAAGTGACAAAAATAGAAAATTAGAATTAGATGGATTTTGTGAAGAATTAGGTTTAGCTTTTGAGCATCAAGGATCTCAGCATTATAAAATAGCTAAAAAATTTCGAATGAATAAAAAAATATTAAAAAGAATAAATCAAAATGATGCTTTAAAAGTTAAGATATGTAAAGAAAAAAAGATTACTTTAATAGTTATTCCAGAGTTAACAACAATGACACCTATTAAAGATTTAAAAAGACTAATAAAAAAACAATTGGAAGAAAATAATTATTTTATCCCTGAAAATTATGATAATTTAGAAATAGATATTAATTCTATTCACAGTTTATAATTATATTTTTTTTTGCTGCTAAAACTATATGTCAATTAGCTTAAAAGATTTGGAAACATAATATGAGTAGTAAGATTCTTGTAATTGTAGAAAGTCCTACAAAAGCTACAAAAATTGCTGAATATTTAAAAGATCAGAAAGATGAGTATATTGTTAAAGCTTCTTTAGGACATATTACCGAATTATCTAAAAAAAATATGGGTATAGATATACAAAATAATTTTACCCCTCATTACACTCTTATGGCTGATAAGATACAATTAGTTAATGATTTAATGAAAACTGCGCAAGCATGCGATTTTATTATACTTTTTTCAGATCCAGACCGTGAAGGTGAGCAAATTTCTTATATGCTTTCGAAACGTTTATATTTAGAAGATATAAATAAACCATTTAAGAGAATGACGGTTAATAGAATTGATAAAAAAAGTATATTAAATGCTCTAAATAATATGCGTGATATCGATATGAATCTTGTAAACAGTCAAATAGCAAGATCAATTTTAGATAGAATAATTGGATTTACTGCATCTCCATTTTTAATGAATGTATACAAGTCTAATAAATTAAGTGCAGGAAGAGTTCAATCACCATTAGCTAGAATAATAGTTGATAGAGAAAAAGAAATTGAATCATTTGTTCCAGAAACATTTTATACTATACAAGTTAGTTTGTCAAAAGATAATAAAATAGGATTTTTAACAAAATACGCTAACAAATTAACTAATGAAACTACTGCTAAAGATATGAAGGATATATTAGCAAAAAAAAATATAAAATATATAGTGTCATCTTTTATTAAAGATGAAGAGAAAAAAAATCCTTGCGCACCATTAATAACTTCTACATTACAACAAAAAATGTCAAAATTATACAACATGCCTTCTGATGTATGTATGAAATATGCACAGTCTTTGTATGAAAATGGTTATGTTAGCTATATTCGTACAGACTCTGTTAGAGTTTCAGATGAGAGTATTGTAGAGGTTCGTGAGTGGCTTAAAAACAATAAACATACAATTCCAATAAAAGCTAATGTATACTATAATAAAGACTCTTCTACACAAGATGCACATGAAGCAATTATTCCACTTGATATCAATTTGTTGCCAGATGAGAATTATGCAATTTTAGATCCAAAAGAAAAGTTAGTATATAAAGAAATATGGAAAACATTTGTTTCTAGTCAAATGAATCCAGCTATATATAGTACAGTAAAAATCGCTGCACATGTAGAAGGTTATGAAAATGCTTTAGTTAAAGCTTCTGCTAAGACTATTAAAGAATTTGGATATTTATCTATTGCTGAACTAGAAATTGATAATACAATTATAGATATTCCTGACCTTTTAGTTGGAGATATATTATTTCATTTTGGACCAAAACCTGTTAAACTTGAAAAAAAATCTACTCAACCGAATGCTAGATATACAGAATCTCACCTAATTTTTAGTATCAAAAAGCTTGGTATTGGAAGACCGAGTAGTTATTCCGATTTAATTTCTAAAATCTCTACAAGAGAATATGTGGAAAAAAAAGGAAATAATAACAATATCTTTCATGCTACAGAATTAGGCAAACAAGTAGTAGATACATTATCTAAATATTTTTCTTTTATGGACTATGATTATACTGCAAAGATGGAAAATCAACTTGATTTAATTGAGCAGGGAAAATTAGATTATATTGCTATGTTAAAAGAGTTTTATTCTATATATAAACAAGAGTTAGATAAGGCGTACTTAGATCATGGAGGAACACTTTGTGAAAAGTGCAAAAACCCTATGCGTACAATTACTACTAAAACTGGAACTAAGTTTATGGGATGTACATCTTATCCACGCTGTAATTTTGTTAAACAATTAGAAAATATTTAATAAGATTTTCTATTATAGGATGGAAAATATATCAAAAGAATTCTTAACTGAGCAAGAAGAAGCATGTAAATGTTCTACAAGTGCTTATCTTTTTGCATTAAATATAGCAGGAGCAGATATAGAAAAATGTCAAGAAACAGCATGTAAAGATCCTAATTATGCTTATTATTTTGCTAAAAATATAAAAGGAGCAAATATAAAATATTGTCAAGAAGCTACTTGTAAAGATGCTTCTCATGCTTTTATTTTTGCTAAATATATAGAAGGAATGAACATAGAGTATTGTCAGAAAGCAACATATAAAGATCCTTATTGGTCAAAAAGATTTGCTGAAGAAATACCTGGCGCAGATCAAAAGAAATATTTAATATATTCACTATTATAAAAATGAAAAATATATCAAAAGAATTTTTAGCGAAACAGGAAGAAGCATGTAAACGCCCACATGATGCTTATTGGTTCGCTGCATCTCATAAAGGCGCAGATGTAGAGAAATGTCAAGAAGCTGCTTGTAAAAACCCTTTATGTGCTTATTGGTTTGCTCTAAAAGTAAAAGGAGCGAATATAGAAAAATGTCAAAAAGCAGCGTGTAAAGATTTTGAATATGCTTGTTGGTTTGCTAAAGATATAAAAGGAGTAGATATAGAAAAATGTCAGAAAGCTGTTTGTAAAAGCCCTGAATATGCTTATATATTTGCTAGAGACATAAAAGGTGCAAATATAGAAAAATGTCAAAAAATCGCATGCAAAGATCCTTATTATGCTTTTTATTTTGCTAGATATATAAAAGAAGCAAATATAGAATATTGTCAAAAAGCTACATATAAAAATTGGTATTGGGCAAAAAGATTTGCTGAAGAAATACCAGGTGCAGATAAAAAGAAATATAAAATACTTTCTCTATTATAAAAATGAATAATACATCAAAAGAATTCTTAGCTGAACAAGAAGAAGCATGTAAAGATCCTATGTGGTCTTATTATTTTGCTTTAGAAAACAAAGATGTAGATATAAAAAAATGTCAAGAAGCTGCTTGTAAAAGTCCTGCATATGCTTATTATTTTGCTAAATATATAAAAGAAGCAAATATAGAGAAATGTCAAGAAGCAGCTTGTAAAGATTATGGGTACGCCTATGATTTTGCTAAAGATATAGAAGGTGCGAATATAGAGTATTGTCAGAAAGCAACATATAAAAATTCTTATTGGGCTAAAAGATTTGCTGAAGATATACCTGGTGCAGATCAAAGAAAATATAAAATATATTCTATATTATAAAATGAATAATATATTAAAAGAATTTTTAGCAAAACAGGAAGAAGCATGTAGGAATCCAGATACTGCTTATTGGTTTGCTAAAAATGAAGATGCGGATATAGAGAAGTGTCAAGAAGCAGCATGCAAGGATACTTATTATGCTTATTGTTTTGCTGGAGATATCAAAGGTGCAAATACAAAAAAATGTCAAGAAGTAGCTTGTAAATGTTCAGATACTGCTTTTTTATTTGCTAGAGATATAAAAGGTACAGATATAAAAAAATGCCAAGAAGCTGCATGTAAGAATTCTGCATATGCTTTTCTTTTTGCTAAATATATAAAAGAAGCAAATATAGAATATTGTCAAAAAGCTACATATAAAAATCGGTATTGGGCAAAAAGATTTGCTGAAGAAATACCAGGTGCAGATAAAAAGAAATATTTAATCTATTCTTTATTATAAATAATGAAAAATACAAAAGAGTTTTTAGAAAAACAGGAAGAAGCGTGTAAATGTCCAGATACTGCTTATGATTTTGTTAGACGTAATGAAGGTGCAGATATAGAGAAGTGTCAAGAAGCCGCTTGTAAAGATTTTAAGTATGCCTATTGGTTTGCCAAAAATATAGAAGGTGCAAATATAGAAAAGTGTCAAGAAGCAGCATGTAAAGATCCTTTTTATGCTTATATTTTTGCTAGAGATATAAAAGGTGCGGATATAGAAAAATGTCAAGAAGAAGCTTGTAAAGTTTCTTGGGAAGCTTATCTTTTTGCTAAAAATATTAAAGGCGCAAATATAGAAAAGTGTCAAGAAGCTGCTTGTAAAGATCCTGAATATGCTTATTCTTTTGCTAAAGATATAGAAGGTGCAAATATAGAGTATTGTCAAAAAATAGCTTGTAAAAAATCTAAATATGCTTATTATTTTGCTTTAGATATAAAAGGAGCAAATATAGAATGTTGTCAAAAAACAGCTTGTAAAAATTTTAAATATGCTTATCTTTTTGCTAGAAGTATAAAAGGAGCAAATATAAAATCTTGTCAAGAAGCAGCTTGTAAAAACCCTAAATATGCTTACTTTTTTGCTAGGAATGTAAAAGAAGCGGATGTAGAATATTGTCAAAAAGCAGCTTGTAAAAATCCTAAATATGCTTATAAATTTGCTAGTTATGTAAAAGATGCGGATATAAAATATTGTCAAAAATTTGCATCTAAAAGTCATGATTGGACTGAAAAATTTGTCAGATATATCGCAAATTCGGATGATAGAATATATAAAATTTTTTATCTTTTACGAGCAGAAAACCCCCACCTTTAGGTGGGGGATGAATGCGTTAATGTATTTTTTTTAGTTTAATGTCGATTTTTGATCAAAAATATATAGAAGTTGATATATCATAGTTATG
>Ga0209777_10006787_pt1 | contig 12828 bp, 23 predicted proteins | sample FrelakmetHBP12HB_FD_187147 | JGI IMG/M metagenome (GOLD analysis project Ga0209777, IMG submission 187147) | Freshwater lake sediment microbial communities from the University of Notre Dame, USA, for methane emissions studies -HBP12 HB (SPAdes)... | ecosystem: Environmental > Aquatic >...
GATATACAATTAGCTTCTCAAACAGCAGCTGCTGCAGCCGCTCTAGAAGCTGCTAAAAATGCTGCTGCTTTTGCTCTTGGTCAAGCTCAACTTGAACGCACTATCACTTCTGATGGTGGAGAAACTCGCAGATTAATCAACGAATTACGCGTTAGCGATCTAGAACGCAAATTGGTTGAACGCAATTCCGATCTTCATGGTTATAGACATGAAGCCAATCACTGGAGAGGTAGTTATGACCACTCTCAATTCGCAGCTATAAGCAACCAAATGCAAAATTTGGGCAGCCAAGTTCAAGAAGCTCGTCAAGGTGTAACTAACTTTGGCTCTATGTCAGGTAACGCTGGTCGTCAAACAGCTACCAATAACGTAGCTTAATATTGTAAATGATATAGGACCCCTTAATAGGAAGGGGTCCTATTGATAGAGGATATAATCATGGATCAAATGGATTATGCACTAATTGATCTCAAATTAGAACTAATAAAAATCAAATATCAAGGAGATAACATGGCATACTTAACACAACCAACATCAGATACAGAATTTGGATTAGTTCAAATTGGTAATAACATCGACGTAATTAATGGCATAATTAGTATCGACCAATGCATATCACCTACTTGTGATGTAGAATTTCATAACCTTAATGTTACTAATAACCTAACCGTTAATGACAAATTGGTATTATTAACAGTAACTCCAACTGCTGGCCCTGGTATTTCTATTACTGACCTAATTCATGGTGGATATGATGCGTCCTTTACAGTTAATAATACAGGAGTATTACGCTTAATTGCTGGTACTGGAATATCATTAAGCGGATCTACTGGTCATATTACTATCTCTTCTTCTGGAACTAGTATCATCAAAACAATCGGTGTTACTACATCTTATACAGCAACCAATAACGATGAATATATTGGCGTTAATAGTACTTCCAATATTAATATTACTTTACCAACTGGTATTGATGGCGTAGTATACACCATTAAAGATGAACATGGCCCAGGTAGTGGCAAAGTAACAGTAATACCAGCCTCAGGCGAAAAAATCGATAACAAAACAAATTATGCTTTTAGTTCAACTTATCAAAGCATTACTATTGTCTCTAGAGCTGGACAATGGCACATTATATAACCAAATATTATAATATTATACTTTTTACACTACTAAGTATCAATATAACCATACTAATATTTCATATAATATCTACATTCAACACATAATATTTCCATGGATCATGAACCAACTTATTGGCTTTTATTAGAAATAATTCATGACCATGGAAAATCTCGTAAATTATTAACATGCTGGTATAATATAATATTAGCTTCATGCGAATGCAAAATATCATCAGATATTAAAGACATTAACAAATACGACTCATTCTTCGATATTAGCACAAATTCTAATAATACATACAGATGCTACAAATCTAAACAAACATCTATCACAAAACTCCTTAATATCATTAACAAACATAACATCCCCACAAAAAACCCAAAAATAAAATCAATCAAACAAATTAAATTATAATTTGACTTTTTATCACTTTATAGTATAATTATTCTTTTTAATAGGATATTATAATGATTCTCGATATTAATACCAAATACATGACTAAAAAACACCACTATAAAGTAATTATAGATAAAATCGATCCCAATCAACCAATATATACAGCTTTTGGTCACGTCTATTGTCATGATGGTCACGCAACCCCCTATGCTTGGCAATCTGATGGCACCGTCTGGAATGATAAATCTCATGAATATGACCTACTAGAAACACCCAACTTCGAAATTATTCACGAAACCAAACCTGTTAACTATTTTGGCAAATCATACACAATATATCCCAACTTTAATTATATCTCTACTAATTTCGATGGCCGCATTAAAGCTCATATAACTGAACCACAAACATCCAACCTTGAATGGATAAGCAACGAAAGCACCTCTCAATACATAGATAAAATTAAATATAACGGAAACTGGACAGAGTCACTAATATGCATATAGAACAACTAACTTTCATCAAATACCAATCAAGAAAATTAATCTACAAAATTTTCAATAAAGAAACTCAACAAAATATAAAACACATATTATCCAATAAAGATCTCAAACCATACCAAATAACTTGGATTAAACAAATTCTCGATAACACCATCGAACACTACGTCTTTAATAATAACCAATCCCATGTCCCAATTAATAAAATAATTGATATAACTAATAACATTATTAAATATATCCTTCCCCTTAATAATATAGTCGCCATTCAACATGATATCAATCAATGTTGCCAATTACAATATATTTCGGAACCACAACCAGCTATTAGCATCAAAACACAACAAACTAATAATAACCCTATTATAGAAACTAATAAATTAACATTTCCTATTCATCATTGTAATAACATTAACTCTTCTATCGAATTCACTATAACTCAGGAAATAGCATGTCAAATTATTGATCATGTCATTAATCATATCTTGAATTTAGATGAACAATCTACCATTAACAATATACAAAACGATAAAAATACATTACTATCACACCTACATAAACAAGCTAATAATATCGCTAGAAATTCAAGAAGAGGCATAGCCAATACTATCACTACCAACCCAGAAGGACTAGCTTTTATACAAATGAATTACACACAATTCAAACCCCATCACAAAAATTCTAATTCAATACTATTCGTTGCAGGCACACTCGATAACTTTACTATCCTTTGCTACCCTTATTGGAATACAATCGACCACATCCCCTTCCTACTAAACTATAAAGGATCAAACTTCTTACAAGATGTCGACTCAGGTTTATCACTTATCCCTAATCTATTAGTCAATATTCAAAATAATGCTGTAAATTCAAATTTTAAACTCATTAATAACTACACAAACGAAAAAGACTTAACTCCTTACTACTTTCGCTTTGTCAAAGCTTATTTCTAATTTATTTTTCCTCACTTTTATTATATAAATTTTCATCGTATAATATCTCTTTTAATTAAGAGATATTATTCATGAATAAACATATGGTACTTCAACATAATAAATTAGGTAACGATTATATCGTCGGCGATATTCATGGACATTATTCCAACCTCTTAACACTCCTCGATCATATTAAATTTGATAACTCAATCGATAGACTATTCTCCGTCGGCGATATCATCGATAGAGGACCCAATTCATCCAACATGATACAACTCCTCGATCAACCCTGGTTCTTCTCCTGTATGGGCAACCACGAATTTATGATGATTCAATCCATACTCCACCATAACGATTCTTACACAAATTGCTGGCTCAATAACGGCGGCGATTGGTCTAACTACATCCCTAATAATAAACTAATTACTTTAGCCAATAAATTAACTAACCTACCACTTATTATCTCCATCATAGACGATAATAACCCCACTAATAACTTTAATATTACACACGCAGAACTACTTAATATTAATCACTATAACGAAATCATCCCAATCACCAATAACGATATCCTAAACTGGAACTTTAATAAACAAAATGAAGATAATATCCTTTGGGGTAATACTATCATCCTCTCTCATTATTATAACAAATCATACCAATCAATTAATACAAAATTCCACGATAACCTAACACTAACTTATACAGGACACTCTATACCCAAAACATACCAACCTATCATTCTACAATCACACCTATATATCGATACAGGATGCTCCATGCAATCCAAAAACTTTCAATTCTCATCCCAATTTAAATTAACTATCATCTCCCCTACCTCTAATACCGTTCACCAACTCTATTCACACAATAAACAATATCTTAATTACCCAACATCGAATATTCCAATCTACCAATAAATATTATTCATAACACAATAAAGGATTACAAATATGGAAAACTTCGATAATCTACAACTAGAAACATCCGTTACAGCTAATAGACCTATTTGCCCCTGTAAAGGAGGTGGCACCGAACAAATTAATGGCATTATTAAAAAAGTTATCGCTAACCCTACCGGTACCTACTACTACCTAGATATCGGATCAACTATAAAATCAGATTGGATCATCTCCATTAACCAATAAGGAAATATCAATGCTCTATATTCTTTCTTCTATCTTAATACTCTCAACCTTCCTACTTCATTACCAATACTTTAATATACGTAATAACTATATCGCTATACTCAATACTACCAAATACCCTTACATACAACATAATATTACTTCTAATAATATTACTAATGATATGCTACATAAAATAACCTTAGCACACACAATATGGACATGCCTATGGCTTCCTATTACTATCACTAACATAATACTATCTTCATTTACTATCATACTAACAATATACGACTATACTAATATTAACCTACTCTATACAATATCCATACTAACAGCTTCATCACTAACACCTATACTAACTAACCCACAATTCATTTGGTTTGAATACTACAATAACGTCATTACATACCACTCACTAAAATTTAACCTCATTTTAGTCAATAACATACTAATCAATAATAAAAATATTCTAACTAATAACAAACTCAATAACAATGAACTACTATTCATTCAACAATACACTAACAAATTAATCAATACATCCAATAACCTAACTACAGAAATAGATAAATACTACAAACTAATTCAATAAACCAATATTATTATTATAGTTGGTCCATTTCAGACCAACTATAATAATATCCCCAGTACCAATCACATTATACACCCCATCAATATCTAATAATATACCTTTTTGGTACTATTCTCTACTAGTACTTTATAATCATATTATACCTAATAATACCAACCAACAATACTACTCTTTACTAGTAATCATAACTAACTATTTTTAATAGATCTTTTATTTAATACCACAAAAACTGCAGCTACTAGTAAACATACTAACCAAACACAATATACAATTCATACAATTAATACTCTATCATAATTGTAATAATATACTACAATTAATAAAATATAACACACATAATATCACAGGGGGTCATATAATTATGGATTCCTGTTAAACAAATGGTGGATAATATTGGGCAAAAACCTATATAAATCAACAGGTTAGGGTATAATAATTTCTTAAAAAGGTATTAAAAACGTGGTTTTTTACCCTATTAAAAAACAGTTGAAAAGTACAGTAAAAAACGGTAAAATATATTAAAAAAAGTAATAAATTTTGCTACTCCCTACGGGTACGATCTACGGCATCAAAAACTAGAACTGCAGAATTAGTGGGTTTATAAATTTAAGACACAAAGAAATCCCTGGCAAAAACTTTACCAAAAACTTAACAAAAAACACCATTTGAAAAACAGCAAAAAAACCACTATTTTTTTAATAGGGTCAAACTATAACAATCCCTTTAAAAATAAGAGGTTAGACCATCCCATCGATTTCATCCCTATTGCTCAACACTGCAGAATACGTGGGTGTTGACTTTTTAACTTTTTGTATATTTTGTGATGAATGTTTAGACGCCGCAGAATTCGTGGTGTTAAGAATTATTAATAATTGTGAATATTATAAAATGAAAATAAAAATAAAAATAGAAAGTAAAAAATGAGAGTCAAGGGGGAATTGATGATACCTGATAAAGAAAGTTGCTACTCTCTACAGGTACGATCTACGACTAAAAACAAGAAAGGTGCAGGATTAGTGGTTTTATAAATTTTAAAGTTGCTACTCCCTATAGGTACGATCTAGTGATTTAATAAAATCCCAATTGAAATAATAAGAAAATATAGTATACTGATTACTAATTTAAGATTATAAGGAAGTAACTTAAGGCTGCTAGAGCGGGGAGGTGTGTTTGAGGTATTAATTAGATGATAAGCAGCTGAGGCAATTAATATAGAGGGGCCATCATTAACTGACTTCAAATACTATTATACTTGAAATTAATAATAAGAAAATAAGGGATTAAATATATTATATCCCTGTTTTTAATAAGAAAATTTTGAGTATAATAATGAATATGAAATCAAACACCAACCAACAAACTTATAATAAATTCACATTTAATATAAAATTAAATATAAAGTATAATAAGTTTTTATTAATTAGAGAGAGAGATGATATGACTGATAATAAATTAGATAATTTAACGAAGTTGATTATGGCTGATGCAGCCAAAAATGAAGACATTATGAATCGTATTCATAAAGAATTGGTTGCTCATATAGTAGGAATGATAACTAAAGTAGTAGGTGAGTTAGATGAGGAACTTAGGAATGAGATGTTACCTAATTTATTGATTGTTTTTGATCATAATATGGAAGCGTTGCATAATATGGTAATGACTGATGTATTTGAGGAAGTACATCCTAATTGGAGGGATGAAATGTCGGATGTATTGGGTAATGTTACTAATGAGACGGTACATTAAGATGAAAGAATATTTGGATAGTTTAAAGGTAAGGACATTCACTTGTAGTGGAATGATAACAGATGTTGGTATATTAATGGAGGAGAGTGGTAATAGTACATTATGGTGTAAGCGATTTATTGATAGATTTTTAGGATTAGAGGTTGAGTTTGATAATGATATAGAGGCACGTATATTCACTAAAAGTTTATTAGTGAATATGTTTAAGAGTAATTTCAGTTATGGTGAAGAGGTATTAGAATTAGCAACTGAATATACCAATAATTTCATTGCTAATCCATTTTGGTCATTTTTAAGAAGTGTTGATGAAGTTGAAGTATCTAATAAGGTAATTGGTGATAGTACAGTATTACTCAAACCTAACGGTAAAATCAAAAAAGGTGGTAAACAAATAATTGCTGCCGAATTATTCGAAAAACATATTCTAAACCAACCAGAACCTATGTCTAATAAAGATTTTAAAGCCTTATTAATCAAAGAGTTAGATATGACGATTTTAGGAGCTTCGACTTATCTCAATATATTGAGGACGAAGAATGGTATGGTAGTAAAGAGAAAATAATCCCAGTTGAGAAGAAGAAAAAGAGTAGTATAATAATATTTTTAAATAAAGTTAATTAAGGTGAATGAAATGAATAAGAAAGCGTTACATGAACAATTTAAACAAGACAAGTTAGAGGGAACGACTTTGTGTACTAAGATAAGTGATTGGATAGTTGAGCAGCCAATTGAACGTATCGAAGAAATTAATTTACGTACAACAACCAATACCATTAAACAAATTGATAATCAAATTAAAACCAATAATATTGTTATTAACCAAGAGGTTAAGATTACCAAGAGTAGTATAGCGAAAATTATATTTGAGGAGGAGTTGGTAGTAGGGTTAGTTCGTAAGACGGTATTGAGTCGTTTTATGGGTGAAGCGGGATTAACTGCTGCTGGTGCGAATACATATTATAATAATTTGCGTGATAAACATGGATTAGTTAATCATAAGGTATAATAATAAGAGAGGGATTAATATCCCTCTTTTTTTGTTTTATTTTTTATAAAAAAAGAGCGACCGGACCAATTTTCTAGAGGGGCCATCATTAACTGACTTCAAATACTATTATACTTAAAATTAATAATAAGAAAATAGGGGATAAAAAATAATAAATCCCAATTTTCTTAATAATAAAAGATTGTATAATATCTTTTTAACTTAATTAAAGAGAGAAGAGACATGAGTATATCAAAAGAACTTACACCATATTTTATGGTTCATCAAGATTTAGAAAATGAGTTGTGGTCATGGTCATCACCAGTAGAAGGTGTAAGAAGTGAAGAAATAGAAGAGTTATTAGGTGATGATGATTGTCATGAAGTTATTAGTTCATTGGAGTTAAATGGGTATGCCTGGGCAGATTGTTCTGAATGGGAAGGTGGTATATATGTATTTGCTACAACCATTGAATTATTAACTAATACAATAGAAGAAGTTCAAACATTATTTGAAGAATAATGTGATTACTCAGGGATTTATTAATAATAAATCCCTGTTTTTAAAGTAATAAAAGATTGTATAATATATTTTTAAATTAAAGAGAGAGAGAGAAACTATTATGTTTATTGAATTGACGAAGTTAACTGAGAGAGGAATGAGAGGTCATAGGGATTTTCAAATCATATCATCTGTTTTTAAGGTAAGGCCTGAGAAGATAGATGGATATTATGATGGGATGATTATTATGAATGGTAAGATGGTTAATGTAGCGGAGAAGTGTGAAGAGATAGAGAAGAAGGTATTATTATGAAGAGAATAGTATTACCAGGTAAACATGGTGAAGTAACATTATTTTTAACTGATACTACTAATATTGCTGTTAGTAAATTAGATGATCATACAGATAGATGTAGATTAATAGCTAATATAGGGGAGGTATTTATTATAACACAAAGTTATGATAAGACTGTTACTGAATTAACTCAATTATTAAATCCCAGTTTTTTTGTAAAGAAATAATAGTATAATATTACATATCAATTAACTTAATAAGGTATTAGAAATGAAAGATGAACAATTAGAACTTGAATATAATGAATATTTAGAGGAATTGGAAGAGGGAGTAAGACCTATAAGTTGGTATGATTTTAAAGCGAGAAGAACGACATCATTTGATCATTATATTAAAAAGTCAGAAGTTGTAGAAAAGAAGTTAACTAAGAGTATGATTGCAAGACAAATATTTGATGTTGGTAAGTTAGAGGGATTAAGTAGAAAGGAGATAATGGAATTATTTGTATTAGAGGCTGGTTTAACTAAAGCAGGAGCAGCAACATATTATTCTAATTTTATGAATAGTCTTAAACCTGTAATAACAACCATTAATATAACTATTCCTGAAATTAAAGAAGAAGTAGTTGATAATCAAATAACAGAAGTGGCATAGATATGGACTTTAATGATATATTAGAAATAATCGATTCTAACGTCGATAATATTGAAGATGAAGATTATATTGAAGATGATAAAATCGTCGTTAAAAACGAAGATTTTAGTGATTTAGAAGATGATTCAGAAGAAGATAATATTATTAAAAATGAAATTGAAGAACCGATTATTAAGGTAGTATCAGAAGATAAACCAATTAAAAAGGTTGATATTGCAAGAACAATTTATGATCGTGAAATTAAATTAGGAACTAGTCGTAAACAAATTATTGAATTATTTATTAATGAGGCTGGTTTAACTAAAGCAGGAGCAGCAACTTATTATAATAACTTCCATTCTAAAAAATAATTATAATAGGGTAAAATTAATTTTTACCCTATTGATTTAAAAAAGGAAAAGGTGTATGAGAACTGTGTATAGGAAGGTAGCTGGTACATATATGTATGAAACGATAGTACCTATTAATGATAAACAATTAATATTACAAACTAGAAGAATATTTAGTGTATTAACAACATCATTATCTATTAAATCAGACAAAACAAAACAAACCAAAGAATTAGTTAAAACAAAACCTAATAAGTTTGATAAAGAAACAGTTAAGGCTCAACACGAATCAATTAATATAAGAGAATTGGTACTTCAATTCTCTGTTTAATTTATAATAATATTATAGTATAATATATTTTTTAATAAAGAGTAATTAAGATGTTAGAACAAGATGTAATGGACAAGTTTGATGAATTACGTAATAATTTTTCAATAGACCAATTAAAGGAATTAGAGGCAGCTATTGATTTTTATTATGAAACTATAACAGAAGATCCTGTTATAGATGATATTACTAATGAGTTATTATTTGAAATTGATAGTTTAATGGATTCTTATTTGTAACATATAATATAAATAAAGGTTATATTATGGAGTTAGTATGTTACCTAAAATTAGTTGTTATTGTGCAACATATGGAAGACCACTGGTATTAGAAGAAGCTGTTTATAGTTTCTTACAACAAGATTATAAAGGTGAAAAGGAATTAGTTATATTAAATGATTATGATGGTCATACATTAGAATTTGATCATCCAGAAGTTAAGGTATTTAATATACCTAATCATTTAGTACCTTTAGGTAAGAAATTTAATGAAACAGTTAAATTAACAACAGGTGATATAATCTTTCCATGGGAAGATGATGATATTTATTTACCACATAAAATTAGTTATACTGTTAATGAAATGTTATTAAATGATTTGAGTATATTTCATACTAATAGTGGATTTTATGAAGAACAATATCAATCCATAATATTAACATCTAATTTATTTCATGTTAATATGGCAATGACAAGGACGTTATTTAATAGTACTAATGGATATTATGAATCATTTGATAATATAGTTGATAATGATTCTATGAATAGATGGTTTAGTATAACTAACTATACTAGTAAACAATTAATTCCATCTGATATATTTTATATCTATCGATGGGCAACTACTAATTCATATCATGGTAGTTGGTGGAGTAATTCACAAATGAGTAACAATACTAAAGATTATATTAATAACACAACAAACATTATTGGTCATTATATTTTACAACCCCATTGGAAATATAATTACTTAGATTACTTACCATTATAACTATACTAGTAAACACAACAACCTTTTTACTTTTTACCAATTTAACCTTTGTACAATCCTCACCTCAATAACTATATTATACCATCTCTCTTAAATCTCTCAGGTATAATATAGTTATCTTTTTTTTTTGGTTATATACCAACATAAACAATATTACCTTATATTAACACATAAACAATAATATATCAGGTATAACATTACCCTTATTGTATAATACAATATCTTTGTAATATCCATTTGTCTTTTGTTAAATGACCTATAATAAGTAGGTATAATTATTAATACCAATTAATAAATTAGAGGGTATAGTTATCCCTAATATAATTAATATATCCCTTTTTTTATAATAATAGTGTGAATATTATCTACTATACCTTACAGAACTTTTCAACAGGGATTTAATTATTTTAAGCAAACGATTATAATAGGTATAATCATCCCTATTAAAAACATAATTAGTATACCTGTACTATACCAATCCCTTTTTTAATGTATCCCTTTTAATTTTATAATTTATTAATATATTATCTACTATACCTATAAGACAAAATCAACAGGGATTTTTTTAGTGGGAACGATCGAACCAATTTTCTAGAGGGACCATCATTAACTGACTTCATAATATATTATACTTGAAATTAATAATAAGAAAATAAGGGATAAAAATTAATAAATCCCTGTTTTTATTAATAAAAATTTGTATATAATAACGTACATGAACTTATATATTAAATCAAATTTCAAAAATATTATTAATAAATTATTATTAACTCCCACTTTTTTTAATTTTAAAAACGTATATAATGTTCATCATCAATTAACAAACACAAATTTAAAAATTATGTTTAATAAAAAATTAAATACCACTTTTCTAAATTTAAAATTAATTGATAATATAACTTGTAACAAAAACAAATTTAACTTTATCTTTATTGGAATATTATTATGAAAATCACATCTAAAACTACTACCACTAAATCAATCACTAATAACAAAATTAAACCTGTTATTAAAGAAATAATTGAATTACCTGTTATTATGAATGAAGTAATTGAGAATGTGGTAGAACAATTAATTGAATTACCTGTTATTATTGAAGAAGTACCTCTTATTAAAGAAATAATTGAAGTACCTGTTATTATTGAAGAAGTACCTCTTATTAAAGAAATAATTGAATTACCTGTTAATAATTTTGTTGATAATTTAGTTAAACAGATAGAAGAAACAACTCAAATTAATAATGTGGTAATTAATCAGAATGTGGTAGTAACAAAAGCAAGTTTAGCAAGAGGGATTTTTGAAGAAGAATTATTAAATGGGTTAAGTAGAAAGAATACCATTAATAGATTAATATTAGAAGCAAATCTCACTAAAGCAGGAGCAAGTACTTATTTTCAAAATATGAAGAAAAAAGCAGGTTTAGTGGTAGCAAGAGTTTAATATAATTATAGTGGGATAATAATTAATTATTATCCCACTTTTCTAATCTGTATATTATTGTATAATATATTTTTAAATTAATTATGAGTAATGAAAATGAAAGTATATATGATTTTTCAAATTGAGAATGAATATGGGAATGTTGGTGATAGGGATGATGATGTAGTAACATTTTTGGAAGTATATAGGGATGAAAATACGTGTGATAAAAGAATTAATGATTTAATGGTAGAGTATAATATAGATGAAGATAATGATTATGTGTGTTTTGATAAAAGGGTAGTTGATTTATTATAGGTATAATATGTTTTTAAATTAAATAAAAAGAGATAAAAAATGAAAAGTATAATTTATTTTGGTGGTAGAAGTAATAATAATTTTGAAATTAATATTAATATTGATTTAGAAAAATTAAAAGTGGATATTAATGAAGAGGAAGAGATTGATTATATAATGTGTGAAGATTGTTATATAAGTGATGTTTTATTTTTAGAAAATAAAAATGGTAAATTTATAATAGGGGAAGAAGATGAATGTAGTTATATTATAGGGAATGATGATTTAGATATTAATGTTTTAATTGATATGTTTGGGAGTTATAATAAAATTGTATGTGATTTTGATATTAATATTGAAATGATTAAAAATAAAGTAGTAGAGGGAATTTTTAATTTTAGTTTTAGTGAATTATAGGGATTACTAGTAAACAACATTTTTATAAAAAACAAAAGTGGTATTTTTAATTAATTATATTTTTTATACCACTTTTATTTTTATTATATTATTGTATAATATATTTTATAAATTAAATATTAAATTTAATTTATATTTTTTATTAATTATTAAGAGAGAGAGAGAGAGAGAGATTATTATTATGAGTAATAT
>Ga0209777_10006788_pt1 | contig 12827 bp, 11 predicted proteins | sample FrelakmetHBP12HB_FD_187147 | JGI IMG/M metagenome (GOLD analysis project Ga0209777, IMG submission 187147) | Freshwater lake sediment microbial communities from the University of Notre Dame, USA, for methane emissions studies -HBP12 HB (SPAdes)... | ecosystem: Environmental > Aquatic >...
ATGCGGACCTCGGGCGCCCGGGCGCCCGAGGTCCGCATCCTGATCCTCTCGATGCACCTCGCCCCCGAGTATCTCATGGAAAGCGTGCGGGCCGGGGCCCACGGCTACCTCATCAAGGACGCCGCGGCCGCCGAGCTGGTCGCCGCCGTGCGTGAGGTGTGCGCGGGCGCGTCCTACTACAGCCCCGCGGTCTCGCAGCAACTCTCCGACCTCCTGCGCCGCAAGCTCGAAGGCGAAGAGATCCAGAACGTGCTCGAGCGCCTCTCCACCCGCGAGCGCGAGGTCCTGCGCCACATCGCCGAGGGCGCCAGCAACAAGGAGATCGCGCAGCAGCTGGGCATCAGCGTCCGCACGGTCGAGAGCCACCGCGACAGCCTGATGCGGAAGGTCGGGATCAAGAGCGTCGCGGGCCTCACCCGGCTCGCGCTGCGCTCCGGCCTGATCAGCGACGAGACGTAGGCCCCAATCTCCGTGACGCGCGCCTCCGTCCGCGCAGGCATCGCGCTCGCGCTGCTGATGCGTGCCGCGCCCGCGGCGGAGGAGGCAGGCTCGGCGACGTCCGTTTCCTTTGCGCCGCCCGCACGATCTGGCCTGACAGCAACTGCCACCGCGGCGGCGCAGACCGCGCCCGTCCCCGTGAGTGCGGAGAGCCTGAGGGCCGACCTGTTCGCCGTCGCCGACGACTCGATGGGCGGCCGCGCCACCGGCAGCATCGGCGACGCGAAGGCGGCAGAGTGGGTGGCGGCCGCGTTCCGGCGCTACGGCCTCGAGCCGGCGGGCGAGGACGGATCGTTCTTCCAGACGCTGCCGATCCTCTCCAGTCGGCGCGACGAGGTCTCCAGCGCCGCACGCCGCCCGGTGCGGAACGTGATCGCGATCCTGCGCGGCACCGACCCGCTCCTCGACCACACGTACGTCTCGCTCTCCGCGCACAACGACCATATCGGCACGATGCGCGCCTCGGTGGATCACGACTCCGTCCGTGCCTTCGACCGCGTGGTCCGGCCGATGGGGGCCGATTCGCCCAGGCGGCCGGCGACACCCGAAGAGGAGGTCCGCATCCGGGCCATCCTCGACAGCCTGCGCGCGGCCCATCCGCCGCGGCGCGACTCCATCTTCAACGGAGCCGACGACGACGGCTCCGGCACCGTGCTGCTGGTGGAGCTGGCCCGGATCCTCTCCGGGGGCGCTCGGCCGCGGCGCTCGATCCTCTTCGTCTCGCACGCTGCCGAGGAGATCGGCCTGCGCGGCTCCGAGTACTTCACCAACCATCCCACCGTGCCCCGTGATTCCATCGTCGCCGAACTGGACATGGACATGGTGGGCCGCGGCGGCGTGACCGACCTGCCGGGCGGAGGGCCGGGCTATCTGGAGCTGGTCGGGAGCCGGCGGCTGTCGACCGAGCTCGGCGACATCATCGACAGCATCGGCCGCCGCGAGCCGGTGCCGTTCCGCTTCAACTACACGTATGACGCGCCGGGGAATCCCCTGCAGTACTACTGCCGCGCCGACCACTACAGCTACGCCCGCTACGGCATCCCGTCGGCGTCGCTCTCCACCGGTGAGCACCTCGACTACCACCAGGTGACCGACGAGCCGCAGTACATCGACTACCATCAGCTCGCCCGCGTGACCGCGCTGGTGCGCGACGTCGCGCTGGCGGTCGCCAATCTCGACCACCGCCCCGCCGTGGACGGCCGGCGCCAGGACCCCACGGCTCCCTGCGTCCAGTAGGGGACCGTTTCACGTCCCGGCCCGCGCGGTGTTACAGCTCTCGGACATGAGCACGAGCGAATCCGCGGTATCCGCCCAGGGAGCGCACCGCATCGCGCTGTTGCTCGCCAAGCACGGCGAGGAGCTGGCCCGTCACATCCGGCGGATCGTGCGCGACGACGACACCGCGCAGGATCTGCTCCAGGAGACGATGGTGCGGGCCTGGAAGGCGGTGGGACGACTCGCCGAGGGTTCGAACGAGCGCGCATGGCTCTACCGGATCGCGACCAACGCGTCGCTGAACCACCAGCGGTCCCGCGCGCGCGAGCGCGCCGCCCTCGAGCGTCACGCCGCGGAGCTGGTGGCGGCGCGCGACGCCGACGACGGGCGGCTGGGCGACGCGGACCGGGCCGGGCTGTGGGCTGAGGTGGCCCGGCTCCCCGAGCGGCAGCGGCTCGCGCTGAGCCTCAGGGTGGCCGACGAGCTGGACTACGAGCAGATCGCGGAGCGCATCGGCGGCACCGCGGCCGCAGCCCGGGCCAACGTCTACCAGGCTACGCAGCGGCTCAAGCTGAAGGTGAGGGAACCATGAGCGGCACGACGATGGAGGAGCGGGCAGCGGTCGAGCGGATCGTGCGCGGCGCATTCGACACGCTCACCGGGCGCCGGGGCGAGGCCCTGCGGTATGCGATGATGGACGACACGCCGGTCGGCGTCCTCGGCCTGGCGGCCGGCGCGCGCGGCCTGCGCCACCTGTCGTTCGTGCGCGGCGAAGACGACTTCCTGGAGCGGCTCCTGGCCGAGCACGGCGACGCCCAGATCCTCAAGTCCGCGGAGCTCGACGAGGTGCGGCGGGCGCTGGACCGCTATTTCGCCGGAAAGCGGCTCGACTTCGACCTCGCCGTGGACCTGGGCGACCTCGGGCCCTTCCACCGCCGCGTGCTGGGCGCAACCGCCAGGATCCCTGCGGGCCGGGTGGCCACCTACACCCAGGTCGCGACCCGCGCCGGCTCGCCGAAGGCCTCGCGCGCCGCCGGCAATGCCCTGCACAACAACCCGATCGCGATCGTCGTCCCCTGCCACCGGGTCCTTCGGACCGACGGCTCGCTGGGCGGATACGGCGGCGGGCTTCCCATCAAGGAATGGCTCCTCCGACACGAGGGAGTGCTCCTGTAGCAATTGTGGTATTGCTATGATACTGCAATATATCTTCTGTTGACAATTCGGTATCGATACAATACCATTTATCGCATGACGCTCGGTCGGTTCGCCACGGCCGTGGGCGCGAGCCCGCGCTGGGTGCTGAATGCCCTGGCGCGCCTCCGCCTGCCCCGCCGCGGCTACGACGAGACACTCGCCAGGCGGCTGGCTCTCTGCCGTTTCATCTCCGAGGCCGCGCAGACGCCGCTGCCGCAAGCCCTGCGGCTGGCGGACCGCGCGCTGCGGGAGGCAGCCCCAAGCAGCACCTGGCGAGTCGAGGGCCCGGGCGGCGTCTCGCTGGTGGTGGACCTCCCCCGCTTCTTCACGACCTACGGCGCCAACCTGGCGCTGGCCCTGAACAACTACGGCGAGAAGCCGCGCGGCCGGCGTCCGTCAAGGCGCGGCAGCGCGATCGAGCGGGCACGCGCGTACGGCGTGGACGTCACGCTCCTCGACTCGGCGTTGCGGCGCACACCGGAAGAACGCATCCGACGGGTCGCCGAGGACATGGCGTTCTTGAGCGAGATCCGGGGCAAGCTCCGGTGACGATGCGGCTCGCTGAGATCCTGCGGGGCCTGCAAGACGCGCACGTCGAGTGCGTGGTCGTCGGCGGCCTTGCCGCGAACGTGCACGGGTCGCCGCGCATCACGGCCGACGTAGACGTGTGCTACGATCCGTCACCTGAGAACCGCGAGCGACTCGCCCGCCTGCTCCGCGAATGGAACGCCTACCTGCGCGGTGTGGAGCCCGGCCTTCCGTTCACGATGGACGAGCGCACCCTGCGCGACTGCCCCGTGATGACCCTGGTGACCGATCTCGGCGATTTCGACGTCATGGACCGCGTTGCGGGGGTAGGCGAGTACCCAGCGGTACGTGCCGCTTCCGTCCAAGCTGACCTGGCCGGTGTCCCGGCGAACGTCCTGAACCTCGACGCGCTCATCTCGGCCAGGCGCGCAACCGGCCGCCGAAAGGATCGGGAGGCGCTGCTGGAGCTCGAAGCCCTGCGGGAGGAACGCCGCCGTCGCGGGCTGTAGATTGCGCACCACACGGAGGACCACGATGACCGGATCGAAGCTGCAGCTCGCGATGGCTCTGTTCGCCCTGGTCGGCGCCCCCGCCCTGGCGCGGGCACAGGCGGCCGACTCCTGCCCGCTCCCCAGGGCGCGCACCGTGGATACGGTGACCAACTACTTCGGCACCACCGTCGCCGATCCCTACCGGTGGCTGGAGAACACCGACTCGCCCGAAACGAAGGCGTGGGTGGACTCCGAGAACTGCGTCACCTTCCACTACCTGGGGGCCATCCCCGAGCGGGCCCGGATCCTGGGCCGCCTGACCAAGCTCTGGAACTACGAGCGATTCGGCGTGCCGAGCCGCGCGGGCGGGAAGTACATCTACTCGCGCAACGACGGCCTGCAGAACCAGTCGGTCGTCTACTGGCTCCCGCGCCTCGACGCGCCGGCTCGCGTCCTCGTCGATCCAAACACGCTGTCCAAGGACGGCACCGTCGCGCTCAGCACCTGGGACGTCTCCCACGACGGCCGCTACTTCGGCTACGGCACCGCTGCCGCCGGGTCCGACTGGAACGAGTTCCACGTGCGGAGCTTCGCGACCGGGCACGACCTCTCCGACCACCTCAAGTGGATCAAGTTCTCCGGGCTCTCCTGGACGCACGACAACACGGGATTCTTCTACAGCCGCTACCCGCAGCCGTCGGGGGACGCCCTCCGCGCGGTCGTGCAGAATCAGAAGCTCTACTACCACCGCCTCGGCACGGCGCAGTCGGCCGATCGCCTCGTGTACGAGCGGACCGACCACCCCGACTGGGGCATCGGCGGCGGCGTGACCGAAGACGGGCGCTATCTGATCGTCGGCGTCTCGCTCGGCACCGACTCGCGGAACCGCGTCTACTACATGGACCTGGGCAGTGCGCGGCGTCCGCGCGTCCACGGCACCGTCGTCCGGCTCCTCGACGAGTTCGACGCCACGTACGCCTTCGTGGGGAACATCGGCCCGCTCTTCTACTTCCGCACCAACCTCGCCGCCCCGCGCTCGCGGCTCATCGCGATCGACACGCGGCATCCTGAGCGGAGCGCCTGGCGGGAGATCGTCCCGCAGGGCGCAGACGTCCTGGACGGCGTCGCTCTGATCGGCGGCCGGTTCGTCACGAACTACATGCACGACGCGCACAGCGTGCTCGCGGTCTACGACACCGCCGGCACCAAGGTCGCCGACGTGCCGCTCCCGACGCTCGGCGCCGTCGGCGGCATCAGCGGCCGGGCCGACAGCCCGGAGATGTTCTACGACTTCACCTCGTTCCTCTATCCCATGACCATCTTCCGATACGACGTCGCGACGGGCCAGGGTGCGGTGTGGAAGACGCCGCGCATCGATTTCGACGCGAGCAAGTACGAGACCCGGCAGGTCTTCTACGCCAGCAAGGACGGCACGCGCGTGCCGATGTACCTGACGTACCGGAAGGGCATCCAGCGCGACAGCTCGAATCCCGTCTACCTGACCGCGTACGGCGGCTTCGACATCAACATCCTGCCCTCGTTCTCGATCGTGAACGCGGTCTGGCTCGAGATGGGCGGCGTGCTGGCGATCCCGAACCTCCGCGGCGGCGGCGAGTACGGCGAGGAGTGGCACGAGGCCGGGATGCACGAGAAGAAGCAGAACGTGTTCGACGATTTCATCGCCGCGGCCGAGTACCTGATCCGCGAAGGATGGACGCGGACCTCAAGACTGGCGGTCGGGGGTGGCTCCAACGGCGGTCTGCTGATCGGCGCGGTCGAGAACCAGCGCCCCGATCTGTTCGGCGCCACGCTGCCGGCGGTGGGCGTGATGGACATGCTGCGCTTCCACAAGTTCACGATCGGGTGGGCGTGGGTGACGGAGTACGGCTCATCCGACAGCGCGAGCCAGTTCCCGTACCTCTACAAGTACTCGCCGCTGCAGAACATCCGGCCGGGGATGCACTACCCGCCGACGCTGGTGACGACAGCCGACCACGACGACCGGGTCGTCCCGGGGCACTCGTTCAAGTACACGGCGACCTTGCAGGCGGATCAGGCCGGAGCGGCGCCGATCCTGATCCGGGTCGAGACGCGTGCGGGGCACGGTGGCGGCATGCCGGTTTCCAAGCAGATCGAGTTGAACGCCGACCGGTGGGCGTTCCTGGTCCGGAACCTGGGGATGAGGCTACCCTCGCCATAGTCGCGAGAGGCGAGGACACCAGAGTTCGGATCAGTTGCGAGACGGCGAGTTGCGAGTGGTCGTGAGACGGGAGTTGGCGGAAGTCAGATAAGACCCGGCAACTCTGCCACCGACCCGATGATACGGTCCGGGGCAATGTCGCTGCCCCGGACCACGTCCTCCCGGAACTTGCCGGTCCGCACCATCCACGCCGTTAGGCCCGCGCGTTGGGCGCCTTCGACGTCACCCCACAGGTCGTCGCCGACCATCACCACGTCGCGGGGTCGCTCCAGCGCCTGCTTGCCCAGGGTGGCGAGCGCGGTGTGGAAGAACTCCGCGGACGGTTTGCCGCAGACGGTGGCCGTCTTGCCCGTGGCGTATTCGAGCGCGGCCACGAACGGCCCCGCGTCGAGCGCGAGCCCGTCGCCGCGCAGCCAGTAGCGGTCGCGCTGGAGCGCGATCAGCTCCGCGCCGTCCATCAGGTACAGGAACGCCCGGTTGAGCTTCGCGAAGTCCCATCCATCGCCGAGGTCGCCGACGACGACCGCTTCGGGCTTCGAGCTCCTCAGATCGAACTCGGCGAAATCCTCCAGTGTGTCGTCCGCCACGAACGCCGCGACACGGCCGATCCCGCGCTGCCTGAGGAGCGCCACGCATGCCTGCGGCGCGCTGACGATCTCCTCGGCGCGCGCCGCGAAACCGTAGCCGGTCAACCGCGCGGCCAGCAGTCGGCGCGAACGACGCGTGGTGTTGGTGACGTAGCGGTACAGCACGCCGCGGCGCCGGAGGTCCGCCAGCGCCTCCACCGCGCCGGGAATGGCCCCCGCGTCGGTGTACAGCGTCCCGTCGAGGTCGAAGAGGAATGCACCAGTGCTTGACACCTTTCCCCCCGCACCGCTTTCTAGAACGCGCATGGGCGACCTGCCGGTCATCAAGATCTACCCTCCGGGCACCTACGTCGAGCTGGACGGCGAGGCGCTTTACCTCGGCCGCGACTGCCATCTCGCCGCAATGATCCCGTGCCTTCTCAACAAGGTCGTGAGCAACCGCCATTGCGCCATCCGGAAGGAGGGGGCCGAAAGGTGGATGCTGGAAGACCTGGGAAGCACCAACGGCACGTGGATTCACGGCGGCCGACTCGCCGGGAAGACACTGTTGCACACGGCCGACGAGTTCACCCTCGGCACGCGCGGGCCGCGGGTGGAGTGCTACAAGGGCTTCGGGGGCACCGGCGCCGACCGCACCATACCGGAGGACGAGCTAGCCGCGTCCGACGCACCCACGATCGTTGAAAGCCCCGCGCCGCCGCCGCCACACGGCGGCTGGCGGTTGGACGAGCGGGACGGGAGCGCCGACAGGCCGCTTCGAGTCGGGCGCACGCCCAGCGTGCGGCTGGTGCATCAGGGCACTGGCAAGGAGATGACGGCGACGGGCTACACGATCGTGATCGGCCGGGATCCCGCGGCGGCCCAGATCCTGATCGGCGCTGGAGACGAGAAGTACGTCTCCGCGCGCCACGCCGAAGTCCAGTTCCGCTCCGACGGCACGGTCGTTGTGCGTGACCTGGGCAGCACAAACGGGACCTGGCTGAACGACCAACGGCTGAAGGGTGACGCGCCGCTCAAGGTCGGAGACCGCTTGCTGTTGGGATACGCGCCGACAGTGCTCGTGGTGGCGGCGCTGGAAACCTGAAGCCTACCGGCCGAGGCGGAGCCCCGCCTCGGCCCTGATCACCCCACCGCCCGCCACCCCGCAGGCGTCATGGGAACGTTCGCTCGACGCGGACGCGCACTGGCGCATTCTCCCGGGCACGCGCGTTCGCCTGTGCGACGTAAGCGCGCCGCTGTGCGTACTTCTCACGAAGATCACGGTTGTGCTGAATGTTCTCGGGACTGACGCCCGGGTGGTGGCCGGCCAAGAAGACCACGAGGCCGGCAACCGGAAAGGCCAACGCCACGAGTAGGTTTGCCGTCCCCTGTTGGCCGAACAACGGTTGGCTTCCGTACGCGAAAGCGCCGGCCCTGGTACTAGCGATGTAGACGGCAGACAGGGCGACTCCGCCGGCCAACCACAAAGGCGAACCGGGGTGCACACCCACCGTCTCCGGCGCGAAGGCGGAGGCGGGAATTGGGGGGGGCGTCGGTGTCGTGTCTGCGGTCAGAGTCGCGACCACAAGCACCCGCTCAATGGGAGTTGCCACATGCCCGAGGGAATCGCTGGCGCTCACATGGAGTACATACCGCCCGGACGGCACCACTAGGCCGCCACGATCATGCAGGTTCCACGCGGCTGCCCTGGTGTTCTCAACCACGGCGGTATCGCTCCAGACCGGGGCCGACTGCGCATCGGCGGGCGCGACCGTGGCCACAACGCGGGCCCGGTAGGAGGTCTTCGTCGTGATCCTGAAACGACGGTCCGGCGGCGAGACCGTGGTGTCGGATGGAACGTCCACGTCCACTGCCAGTGCCGATGGCGCTGCCACCGGTGCCATGGCCGCCCGCTCGGCGTTGAACTCCCGGAGGAGGTCCTCGGGTTCCAGAAACTCCAGGCTGTCCACCCGCTCTGCCGGGTTGAGCTGTAAGGCCTGCCGGAAGGCCTGGCGCGCGGCCGTTACGTTCTTGGCCGTAAGCTGCGCGATCCCGAAGAGCACGTACGCTCGCACCCGCTCGGCAGTTGTCGCACCAGAGCTGGGCGCGAGCACACGCACCAGTACGTCCGTCGCCGAGTCGGGGCTAAATTGATCGAGCAGCGCGCGCGCAGAAGAGATCAGCGTCGCGGCGCTGTCCTGCGCCTGAAGCCGAGACGCGGCGGCGAGGGCGAGAAGGAGAATCACCAGAGTCCGCTTCATGGCCGCACCAATGTGAGGTAGGACAGCATCTTGTGCTCACCTGCCGCTACGGTCACGTCCAGGTCGCGCGCCCACCAGATGCCCGTTGAGTCCTGCACCTGGAAGCGCAAACGTACGGTCCCGGCCGGAACCTCGACGTTCACGAGACGGGGCCCCCGCGCCGTGCCGTTGATGTAGATCGTCGAAACCGGCCGCGTCCCAACGGTGATGTAGCCCACCGCCGGTCGAGCCGACTCGGCTTGCGCGGCAGCAGGCGGCGGCGCTGGCTGTGCCGCAGTTGGCGCGGGCGCCTCCTGCTTCGCCGGCGCGGAGGGCGGGGCTTGTGGTAGCCCGGCGGAGGGCGCGGCTACCTGCCGCTGCGCTTGCTGCGTGACCGGCAGCGTTGGCTGCTGCGCCGGCTGCTTCCCAGCCGCCGGCCGGGACGCGGCGCCCGCCTGCCGCCGTGCAGCCCGGCTCGGGGGTGGCGCGACTGGGGTCCTGACCGGAGGGGCTGCCGCGGACTCGGCGACGGGCTTGGCCGGAGCCTGGATGACGGCCGGAGCGGCTGCCACATGCAGCACGCTCAAAGTGTCGGTCGGCCGCGATACCGTCGGCACAGCGGTCTTACGGACGTAAAGAGCGACTGCTATAGCGACAACCACGATCAGGGCCCCAGCGTCGATGATCTGTCGAGTCCTTCGCCGTGGCCTCTCTTTCGCCGCCCGCGGCGCGCCGGGGGCCGGCGTGATCACCGCTGTCTTGGACGAACGCACCCCCGCTGGCTTGGAGGGCGGTGCGATAGTGACATCAAGCCCTTCCGCAGTCGCCTTCAGCGTCCGCGCGAAGTCCGCCACTGTGGGGAACCGCCCATCCGGGTCCTTTGCCAGGCCGCGCTCCACCACTTGGACGACCTTCGTGGGCAGTTGCGGCCGCAGCACGCCGAGCGGCGGCACAGGGTCGGCCACGTGCTTATGCACGATCTCCACCGCTGACTCGCCCGTAAACGGGAGGTGCCCGGCCAACATCTGGTAGGTCATCACCGCCAGCGAGTACTGATCGGCGGCCGGCCCCACCCGTTTTCCCTTGCACTGCTCAGGGCTCATGTAGAAAGGCGTGCCGATGATCGAGCCCGAGGCGGTGAGTGTATTGGCGTCAAGCGCCTTCGCGATCCCGAAGTCGGTGACCGTGACCCGGCCCCTCTTGTCTACGACGACGTTGGCCGGCTTGACGTCGCGGTGGACCACCTGGTTCTGGTGGGCGTAGTCCAAGGCCTCGGCGACCTGTGATACAATGGCGACAGTGCGCTCGACCGAGAGCGGACCCTCGCGCTCGAGGATGTGGTCGAGCGGCTCGCCGTCGAGATACTTCATCACGTACCAGAACAGCGTGCCGCCCGGCGCGACGCGGTAGACCGGGATGATGTTGGGGTGGTCCAGCTTTGCGGCCGTCTGCGCCTCGCGCTTGAAGCGCTCGATCATCGAGCCCTTCCCGCCGTAGGTCAGCTCGGGCGGCAGGACTTTGACAGCCACTTTGCGGTTGAGGTGCGCGTCGCGGCCGAGGTAGACGACGGCCATCCCGCCGCGACCCAGTTCCCGCTCGAGGATGTACTCGCTGCCCAGCTCCTCCTGAAGCTTGGCGAAGAGCTGCGGATCCTGGTCACTGACCAGGGTGGCGTCCGATGTGTGCGCGTGCGAGTCGCCCGACACGTCCGCCCCGCACGTGGAGCAGAACCGCGAGTTGTCGGGGAGGGGGGTCTGGCACTTGTAGCAGTTCATCGGGCTTCCGCCGCTCGCCAGCGCGCAGCGACTCCTACCCGACGGCGAACTTCTTTCGCCCCGGCGCCCACGTGCGGCGATCGAAGTGCTCGAGCGCTCATGAGCGACCTTCACCAGGAAGGACTTGCAGCTCAGCCTAATATCCAGATGGCGGGAAGCAGGTCAATGCCGCGTGTCACAACGATTTACGAGTGACCCGGTCCGGAATGCGTCGAGAAGGGGAAGCGTCGAGGCCCGCCACCTTCGGCGGGCCCCGACAACCTGCAGTCCTGCGACGCTGCGCCGCTCAGTACTGCCCCAGGTATTTCCTGATCTCCCACTCCGACACCTGCGAGATGTACTCGGCCCACTCGGAGCGCTTGGCCTCCACGTAGCGGCCGGCGATGTGCTCGCCCAGCGCGCTGAGGACCACCTCGTCCTTCTCGAGGCAGTTCAGCGCCTCATGCAGGTCGCGCGGCAGGTCGTCGATCCGGTGATGCCGCTTCTCCCGGTATGTCATGGTGAAGATGTTCTTGTTCACCGGATCGGGCGGCGTGAGCTTGCGCTTGATCCCGTCCAGCCCCGCCGCCAGCTGCACTGCCAGCGCCAGGTACGGGTTCGCCGATGGATCGGGCATCCGCAGCTCGCAGCGCGTACCGCTCTCGCGCCGGTCCGGGATCCGGATCAGCGGCGAACGGTTGCGCATGCTCCACGCGATGTTGACCGGCGCCTCGTAGCCCGGCACCAGCCGCTTGAAGCTGTTGACCAGCGGATTGGTCACCGCGCAGAAGCCCTGCGCGTGGTCCAGCAGCCCGGCGATGTAGTGCAGCGCCACCTTCGAGAGCTGCCACTCCGCCTTGGGCTCGAAGAACGCGTTCTTCCCGTCCTTGAAGAGGCTCTGGTGCGTGTGCATCCCCGAGCCGTTCTGCCCGAAGACCGGCTTCGGCATGAAGCTCGCCACCAGGTCGTAGCGCTCGGCTGCGCTCCGCACCACCAGGCGGAAGGTCGCCAGGTCGTCGGCGGTGGTCAGCGCCTCCGCGTAGCGGAAGTCGATCTCGTGCTGTCCCGGGGCGACCTCGTGGTGCGCCGCCTCGACTTCGAAGCCCATCTCCTCCAGGTCCGCGACGATCAGACGCCGCGCCTGCTCGCCCCGGTCCACCGGACCGACGTCGAAGTAGCCGGCGACGTCGTGAACCTCGGTGGTCGGCGCGCCGCGCGCGTCCTTGTTGAAGAGGAAGAACTCCGCTTCGACCCCCGCCATCATCTCGTAGCCCAGCTGCTTCGCGCGCGCGATCTGCTTCTTGAGCGCCAGCCGCGGGCACCCTGCGAATTCGGATTCGTCGGTGTTGTGGATGTCGCAGATGATGCGGGCGGACAGCCCCTCCTCCGCGCCCCACGGGTAGATCCGGAAGGTGTCGAGGTCGGGAGCGAGGAGCATATCCGACTCCTCGATCCGCACGAAGCCCTCGATCGAGGAGCCGTCGAACATGATCTGCCCGTCGAGCGCCTTCTCGAACTGGCTGCGCGGCACCTCGACGTTCTTCACCACGCCGAGGATGTCGGTGAACTGAAGACGCAGGAACCGGACGTCGAGCCGGTCGCACACGTCGAGAATGTCGCGCTGGGACACGCTCCGCGCCTGCAGCATCGCGCGGTAGTCCGCATCCATGGTCATCGGCAGGGGGCGCATGACGGCGCGAGACGCAACGGGCGCGGCTACCGCCGCGCTCGCCTTTCTGGCCTCGGTGCCGCGTGCTGCACGGGTATGGGACGCCATTGCTGCTCCAGGTTGTGCGTGGTGGTGGTTCGGCCGGCTCGGCGCGAGCCGCGGGCGAAGCTACCCAGGCCTCTGCAGGGTGTCAAGGAATCTGTGTGCAAGTTGCAAGTGAAAGAGTGTGGTTAATCCTAGCGGCACCAAACTCCTGCATTGTGTATCGCAATTCCGCTCCCTGCCGCTACGGGCTCAGCCCTTCGAGGAAGGTCCAGAGCTCCCCGGCCGAGAAGCCGCGGGCGCGGTCCAGGACCTCCTTCTCGGTCCACTCGACGAAGATCCAGGCGGTGGTGCGGCGCCGGTCGCCGCAGGCGAAGTGGAGCCGTCCGCGGATGGCGGCGATGTCGGGGTGCGGCTCCGATTCGAG
>Ga0209777_10006789_pt1 | contig 12826 bp, 9 predicted proteins | sample FrelakmetHBP12HB_FD_187147 | JGI IMG/M metagenome (GOLD analysis project Ga0209777, IMG submission 187147) | Freshwater lake sediment microbial communities from the University of Notre Dame, USA, for methane emissions studies -HBP12 HB (SPAdes)... | ecosystem: Environmental > Aquatic >...
AATTCCCCCAACAGGATGGTGAAATAAGTTATCAATACCACAACCACAACCAGGGCAATTGAGCGGGCATACGGCACCAGTGCCGGAATCTTTTCCAGTTGCACTCCCAATGGGTCCGCTAAAGCTGCGCCGCCTACCGCACCAGTCAGGATGCTGATCAGTGTAATTCCGATCTGAACGGTCGGAAGGAATCGATTGATGTTTTCAGCCAGTTTTAATGCAGCCGCGGCTTTTTTATCACCTTCATTTGCCTGGTTTTGAAGGCGCGCCCGCCGTGAAGTGATCACCGCCGTTTCGGACATTACGAAAAATCCGGACAGAAGGATCAATAGAAAAACTGCCAATATCTCGATGCCGGTGCCTGCCATGCTCTCCTCTATTCCGCAAATGGTTCAAACAAGGTCAATTCTAATCCAAATTACGGGGAGTCGACCATCTCTTCAGCAGATGCACCAGCTTTGCGCAACTTGCGTAATTCCCCCGTTTCCCATAACCGTAGACCTAGCGCTATTACAGCCCCGACTGCCTTCCCCAATCCTCAAGTAGAAATCTCCTGTCTGCAAACGACCAGAGTGAAAACCTAAATCCAACTCCATAAATAATGCGATGATGTTATCGAGATCTGCGCAATGCTTCCACATCAGCGTGGGTGATCTGCACTCCGAGCGGGTGTTCTTTCCACTTGTTCCGTGGGCAGACACGGTTGCACCGCACGAAAGAATGTTACCACCGGCGTCTGTTACCACCGACCCGATGGGAAAGCAATCATCGCAATGAGCTTCCCAAGTCAAGACAATACAGGTTTGCCAGGGATTTACAAGTTTAGACTACATCAATCCCAGCCCCTTCGACTGCCTCGCCGATGGTCCAGGCAGGCTGGCCAATTTCAGCCGCCCGTTTCAGAAAGGCATCCTTTTTTATCTCTGGAACTGCCAATAAAAGCCCACCACTTGTTTGCGGATCAAAGAGAAGCATCTGCATCTCTTCAGAAATGGTTGGGGCAAAACGGATCTGCCGCTGGAAATATTGACGGTTGTCTGATGCACCACCAGGGAAAGTCCACAGATGGGCGTATTTGCGAGCGCACGAGACAAATGGCAGCTTGTCCACAAAAAACTGCAGGCCCACGCTGGAGGCTTCTGCTAATTCCGCTCCGTGGCCAAGCAGGCTGAAACCAGTGACGTCTGTCCCTCCATGCAAGCCAAATTCAATTGCCAGGGTGCTGGCATCTCTGTTCAATTTTTTCATCCAGCCGACCACTTCGGCGACATCTTCCGGGGTTGCTTTTTGCAGCTTCAAGGCAGTAGTTGTCACTCCAAAACCGAGAGGTTTGGTTAATACCAGGGCATCCCCAGCTTGCACTCCGCCTTTGGTAAGCATCTTTTCAGGATCAACAAAACCGATCACAACCAGCCCGTATTTCGGCTCCTTATCCTGGACAGTGTGTCCGCCAGCGATCACTACCCCGGCTTCCAGGCATTTCTCAGCCCCACCCCGCAGGATTTCGGCGTTGAATTCAGCAGGCAGGTCAGGTAAAAGCGCAGCCACATTCAACGCCAGGAATGGCTGGCCACCCATTGCATACACATCTGAGATACTGTTCGTTGCAGCAATACTGCCAAAATCGTAAGGGTCATCCACCACCGGGGTAAAAAAATCGGTCGTCAGAACGAGAGCCCGCGTAGAATCTATCCTCCATATGGCGGCATCGTCAGGCTTGCCGAGGCCAATCAGGAGGTCCGGGTAGTTCCGGGCATCAAAGATCTTTTCAACAGGGCGCAGAACCTGCGCCAGCGTTTCCGCACTGAGTTTCGACGCTCAACCGGCACAGTTCGAATAGCTGGTCAACCGTATCTGGCGTCCCATCGGATGGACCGCAGACATGAACACTCCTTTTCTTAAGGTGCAACCGAAGGTGCAGCAAAAGGCGTCACGTAAGGTAGAAGCAGAGGCGTGCCACCCGGTAGATACATCACCTACACATTGGGGGCTATTTTATTAATGTAAGAGTAGGTCAGTAAATCAGGGGTAAGCGACTTGGAAAGGATATTGAAACCGCCTTTTTCAATGGTTTCGCACGGCTGGCTCGTACCACAGCAAGTATAATGATCCTTATAACCGCCAGCTATGAGAATGCAGCCAATCCTTTAAGCACACTTACTATATTCATTGTTTCTCCTCTTAAATATTGAACTGGTGGAGATGATTATAACCGACATGACTCATATCGAAGCGAGGGCTGCCTTTGCCTCATGGCTTACTTTATATGAAGTTGGAAGTTGGGTGGGTTGGAAACCCGGACTCTGAAACAAACCTGATCCAGATCAGTGATTGAAACTTAACAATGCTTTGACAATACGCCCAGACGCTTGACCATCTCCAAAGGGATTCACCGCTTTTGCCATCGCACCATATGCAGAGGGTGTATCCAGTAAATGGTTGGCTTCACGTACAATAACTCGTCTGTTCGTTCCGACAAGTTTTAACACTCCCGCATCCACTCCTTCAGGACGTTCGGTCACCGCGCGCAAAACCAAAACCGGCACCCCAAAAGCTGGTGATTCTTCCTGGATACCGCCTGAATCGGTCAGGACGATCGCTGAGTGTTTTATTAAGTGAATCATTGGCATGTAATCCAATGGCGGTAGGAGAGTCACATGGGGAACATTCCCAAGTAAGCGCTTCACTGGTTCCTGCACGTTCGGGTTAAGATGCACTGGATATACAACTTCCACATCTCCACGTTCTGCAAGCTCTTTTATCGCCGCACAGATATTTTCAAGCGGATGGCCAAAGTTTTCCCGGCGGTGCGCTGTGACAAGGATCAGCCTTTGTTTTTCACCGAGCCTCAAACGCCCAATCAAGCGTGACACTTCTTTCGGTTCTGGCTGATCCGCCACAACTTGCAGTGCATCAATGACCGGATTGCCGGTTACGGCTATCGCCCCATCCGGTACGCCCTCGTGAAGGAGATTTTGTCGCGCCCAATCGGTCGGAGCGAAATGCAGATCTGCGATAACACCCGCCACGCGGCGGTTGATCTCTTCGGGGAAAGGTTGCCACTTGTCGTATGTCCGCAAGCCGGCTTCCACATGTCCCACCCTTACCCGGTGATAATATGCCAGCAGGGAAGTAATAGCAACGGTGGTGGTATCACCCTGCACCAACACCCAATCCGGCTTGAGCCGGGTCAGAACTGGATCGAGATCCTGGAGGATGCGAGCACTTAATTCCGCCAGCGATTGGTCCTCGTGCATCAAGTCGAGATCCACATCCGGTTGGATATTAAATAGATTTAGCACCTGGTCAAGCATCTGGCGATGCTGGGCCGTGACGCACACAAAAGACTCCACTTCCGGAGTGTGTTTTAGTTCATGCACAACCGGAGCCATTTTCACGGCTTCGGGACGGGTACCAAAAACAGATAGGATGCGAAGAGTCATGGCTCTACCGTATTGGAACAACTTTATATAGTATCCCTACATTCATTTATCGGTACCCAATGTGTGGATATTAAAACCTGCCTTCTTCCAATCCTTACCGGCCCAACCATTAACGGTATCCACAAGGATCCGGGCAGGTGTCATGGTGGCCAGCGTTTCAGGTGTTAATGTCCGCAATTCAGCATGGTTCACCAACAGAATCACCGCATCAACGTCTTGTAATGCCGTATCGAGAGTTGGGACAGCGGTAATACCGGGCAAACCCGCTTCCGGTTTGTAGGGTTCGAATGCTTTGACGATAGCCCCTTCTGCCTGTAGCAAGTGGACTACTTCGATAGCCGGACTTTCACGCAGATCGTCCACATCGGGTTTAAAAGCCAGACCCAGTGCGGCAATTTTTTTACCCTTCAGCGTTCCAACTGCCTTCTCAATCAGTTTTAGTACGAAATGAGGCTGTGAATCGTTTACCCGCCGGGCAGAATAAATCAAAGTGCTTAGATCAGGCGCACTTTCCACGAAGAACCAAGGGTCCACACTGATACAATGCCCGCCTACTCCAGGGCCAGGACTAAGGATTTTAACGCGCGGGTGCAGGTTGGCGATCGATATGGCTTCCCAAATATTAACGCCAAAGCGGTCTGCAAGGCGGGAAAACTCCATGGCAATCGCAATATTGACATCCCGGTAGGTGTTTTCCATTAACTTGACCATCTCGGCGGTAGTCGCGTCGGAGGTGATAATTTTCCCTTTTACAAATATTGCGTATAAATCCTTACCCATTTCCGCGGATTGGGGAGTGATTCCTCCAATCACTCGTGCATTCTCGATCAATTCCCGCAAAATCTGTCCCGGCAGTACGCGCTCCGGGGAATAAGCAAGATAGAAATCTACACCAGCTTTCAAGCCGGATTTTTCCAGAATAGGGATCAGCAAGTCAGTGGTGGTGCGGGGCGGGGAAGTGGATTCGAGGACCACCAGGTTTCCCTTCCGTAGTACTGGGATGATGGCTTCGGCAGCCGAAGTGACCGCCCGCATGTCAGCCAGTTTGTATTCCTGGCCTTTATATTTACCAACTTTATCTTCATAAAACGGCGTTGGAACGGCAATGATGAAAGCATCAGCCTCGACTGGTGTCTCGTTTACGGTCAGGTTACCGGTTCTGAGAGCAGCTTCGAGGGTTTCACGCAGACCGGGTTCGTGAATATGAATTTCCCCGCGACGCAAAGTTGCCAATACATTTGGGTTTACATCCACACCCACAACCTTTACGCCGTGTGTGGCGAAGGTGGATGCTGTCGGCAGACCGATATAACCAAGTCCGAGGACACAAATATTATTGAATTTCATCGAACCTCCCTTTTCGACAGCAGTGGGTACATAAGTTAACCATTTGGATTGTATTCTACCTTAATCCCATCTGAGCGTAAAACCACTTCAAAGCTGATATCGTATATATATTTATAACGGCAGGTTCACTGAATAGTTGTATAATCATTCTGGTGTTTCCTGAAAGGAATCCCTATGAACACGCTTATCAATCCCAATATTGCGTACCTTCTGCTCATGTTCGGTTCCATCTTGCTAATGATGGCGATCGTAACGCCAGGTACACATCTGCTCGAAGGGGGTGCCCTGTTCTTATTGGCTATGGCTGGTTATGAGGCGTACCTACTCGGGTTTAATTTTTGGGCATTGCTTATCCTTGTCGTAAGTCTGGTACCTTTCATATATGCGATCCAGAAGCCCAGGCGTGAGTGGGCGCTGGCCTTAAGCATCCTGGGACTGATCATCGGGTCACTATACCTGTTCCCTGGACCAGGATTTTTACCTGCAGTGAACCCAATCCTGGCCGTGGTTATTTCCGCAATCAGTGCTAGTTTATTATGGGTGATCGTCCGCAAGGGCATGCAAGCACATCATGCCCGTCCTTTGCAGGATCTGGGGAGGTTGATCGGTCAGATCGGTCAGGCCAAGACCGAGATCCGGGAAAGTGGATCAGCACAGGTGGCCGGGGAGTTATGGAGTGCCCGCAGTGAGAAAGTCATCCCGGCTGGTAGCCGTGTCCGGGTGCTCAAGCGCGAGGGATTTACTCTGATCGTCGAGCGAGACGACCAGTTAAAAAAGTAAGCCATTCATTCTAAAAGGAGAAAAAATATGCCAACTACTTTAACCACCGGACTTTGCATTGTTGCATTTGTCGTTGTGGTGCTTGTCGTCTTCGTGGCCAATGCCATCCGAATCGTCAATGAATACCAACGGCTGGTCGTCTTCCGCCTCGGTCGTTGCATCGGCACAAAAGGTCCAGGGTTGGTTCTGCTAATCCCGATCATCGACCGCGCCGTCCGGGTGGACCTGCGCGAGCAGGTGCGGGAGGTTCCTCATCAGGTTTCAATCACCAAGGATAATGCCCCCATCTCGATTGACTTCCTGTGGTATTACAAGGTGATGGATCCAACCCTCAGCGTCGTTGGCGTCGGGAACTTTGAATTGTCGGCAGCCGGCATGGCCACAACCACCCTGCGCTCGGTCATTGGCGGTATCCCACTGGACGAAGTTCTTTCTCAGCGTGAGCACATCAACCAAACCCTGCGCGCCAAACTCGACGAAGTCACCGAGCGCTGGGGTGTCAAGGTGACCAACGTGGAAATCCGCGAGATCATCCCGCCCAAGGACGTCCAGGATGCCATGAACAAGCAGATGTCTGCAGAGCGCATCCGCCGCGCCGTGGTGACCGAATCTACCGGTACCCGCGAGGCCGCAATCAATGTGGCTGAAGGCAACAAGCAGTCTGCCATCTTGCAGGCCGAAGGCCAGAAACAGTCTGCCATCCTGGAAGCTGAGGGGCAGAAGCAGGCACAGGTCCTGAAAGCCGAAGGTTTCGCGGTAGCTCTGGAGAAGATCTTCGCTGCCGCCCAGACAATTGATCAAAAGACCATGACCCTGCAATATTTTGAAACCCTCAAGAGTCTTGGCTTGGGCGCCTCCACCAAGTTCATTTTCCCGATGGAATTCACCAGCATGATTGAGAATTACATGAAGGGAAAGTAAAAGTAACGAAGAAAAAACTTTTAGGAAAGAGTAAAATAGAAGCCTCTCGCATAATGCGAGAGGCTTCTTGTCTTCTGGATATTCCTGCCAATTATGGAAATTCTTCCTGCCTCTCTCCGGGATCTCGGTAGCTTGCGCCGCGTGGAACAGGCTTGTTTCCCCAAGGATGCCTGGCCATTACTCGACTTGATAGCCGTGCTTACCTGGCCGGATGTGGTCCGTTTGAAAGCGGTCGAGGACGGCCTGATGGTTGGTTTCCTCGCTGGGGACCCGCGCCCATCTGAACAGATGGCCTGGATCTCAACGGTTGGTGTCCTGCCGGATTACCAGCGGCGCGGCATCGGGCGGGCGCTGCTAAGGGAATGTGAAAAAAGGTTGCCTCAGCCGCGCATTCACCTATGTGTGCGAGTTTCCAATAAATCAGCCATCCATCTTTACCAGGAGGAAGGTTATCTGGCAGTGGACACATGGCAGGAATACTACACTGACAAGGAAAGTGCGCTGGTGATGGAAAAAATAAGGTAAAGATATTCGAAAATGGAAAAGTATTGGTTCTTAAGAAAATGTATCTAAAAATAAGCAGGTATATTCAGTTTTTACCCATTGCCATTCTTCTAGTCTTTTGTATTGCGATAGGTCTCGCTACGTTTAAGGATTATGGGAAAAGTTATGATGAGGACAGTATCCAATTGCTTGCAGGCCAATCCCTGGCAGCTTATAAAACTGGTTATCATCCTATCTACGGGTCCATCTATGGAGACAATCTAAATGATTATGGCCCGTCTTACGGCATGGGAGTTTATATTGCAGTACAACTCATCTCCAGGGTCTTTTCCACTATTGCTATAGCGGACCTGTGGCATTTCGCCTATTTCATTACTTTCCAGGTGGGTGTATTGTGCATATATTTATTAGCAAAACGTTGGCTTTCCGGGTGGGCTGCTTTGAGTGTTGCACTGCTCTTTGCCACCCAGCCTCTTCTCTGGGGGCATGCTTTTATCAATCCCAAAGATACACCTTTTATGACCTTTTTTATGGCAAGCATTCTGTCCGGTTTATGGATGTGCGACCGGATTTTTGGATTTGACAGAGAAACTTTCACAATTTTATATTTTAAACACCTGGCACATCTAGTTGTCCAAAACTGGCAAAAAATACCTAAGCGTTATAAAAGATTTGCAATAGCAAGCAGTGCAGTCTGGGTTCTGTCGATAGTTTTATTAGCCGTTGGAGCTGGAGCGATAAACAACTGGATCGCGATATTGCTTCAGAAAATGTATCTTGCCAATCCACAAACCCTGATTGGTCGTTTATTCACGAGATTTGCACAGCATGCTGGTAATATTTCAGTCGATTTATATGTTCATAAAGCACAGGCTATTTTTCTCCGCCTAAAAAACATATATTTCATACTCGGAACAATTGGTATTATCTGGCTTTATCATTCAGCGCTTCCCTGGGCGTTTCGCCTGCCTAAGAAAAAGGGCGTTTTGTTTTTTTTGAAACAATTTCTCACTTCTTTTGCCAAACCACCGGTTATCATTGCCGGGGTAATTCTCGGCTTGACCACATCCATTCGCGTATTAGGTCCATTGGCAGGCTTCATTATTACTTGTTATGCATTATTTAGGAAGAAGAATGCCTTGCCGTCACTACTCGCTTACGCAGCTCTTGCTATCATAATCATGTACCTGACTTGGCCCTATCTGTGGACAGATCCAATTAATCATTTCACCGAAAGTCTTACAATGATGTCTTCGTACCCTTGGTTGGGTCGAGTACTTTTTGACGGAATAGATTATTCACCGGGGAATCTTCCATGGTCGTACCTACCAACACTTTTATTAATCCAGTTTACGGAACCAGCAATAATTCTGTTTGGGATTGGTATTGTTTTAACCACCTTCAAATTTTTTGGTAAAAAATATATGGCACTAATCGGTCTTACCTTGATTTGGTTTATTATTCCAGTTAGCTTTATTATCATAACCAAACGACCGATATACGATAATTTTCGTCAACTTTTATTTCTGCTGCCTCCAATTTTCCTTCTTTGTGGCATTGCTTTGGATGCAATATTTCGCCTCGTACGTAAAAAGATACTAAATTTAATCATCATCATTCTGGTTATTTTTCCGGGAGGTTATAGCATTGTGCAGTTGCATCCCTATGAGTATATTTACTATAATAACTTTGTTGGCGGCGTGAAGGGTGCTTTCCGCTATTATCCAACCGATTATTGGTTCACATCATTTCGCTATGCAGCCGAGTATTTGAATGAAACAGCTCCACAGGGCGCAAGGATTCTCTCCTGGGGTGATAACTTCCTTGTAAAGGAAATTACCAGGAGGGATTTAATTGTCGAGTCAGAATACACTAACTCATTTGATCTTACCGGGGGTTATAATTATGCAATATTATCCTCTAGAGGGGATTCTGATACTTTATATTCCTACGACAAACCGATTTTCAGTATACAAAGGAATGGCGCTATATTAGTCGTGTTAAAACAGCTTTCCCCGTCATCTTCTCCATAAAAAAAAATCTTGATGGTATTTAATCTTAGACCCTAATATTGCATGATGAATTTCCAGCGCGTATTTATTAACATTTGACCGGAGAAATAATGATTGCCTCCTTCATTATCTGGATTTATATCTTGATATTTTCTCATATCTATGGTTGGAACATAATCGAACTTCTCCGAGGAATATTTAAAATTGAACAAGATATAGAGTCGGTATCTAAACCAATAATAATATTAATCGGCATGTGTGGTATTACCATTTTCGCAGGGGTACTTTCCTTGTTTTTGAACCTGGGTTGGTTGGCACAAATATTATTTTTCTTGCTTGGGCTGTTCCTGGGCTGGCGGATGTTGAAAAAAAGAGGTTACCTACTAAGATTAAACCTGTCTTCTATTCCATGGTGGTTAATAGTCCTGTTTTTCTTGCTTTTTTTGGCCGTGCTTTCACTCGGAAGCCGTGGGCCAACAAATCCGGATACAGGCATCTATCATGCCCAAGCAATTCGATGGATGGAGACTTATCCTGTTGTTCCTGGCCTGGGCAATTTACATTCACGACTTGCATATAACTCAAACTGGTTGGTTATCAACGCATTCTTTAGTTTATCATTTCTGGGAATTCGCTCATTTCATGTTTTGCCAGGTGCATTCCTGATCGTAACTTTAATTTACTTTTTAGAAGGAGGCTACAATTTATATAAGGGGCATTACTCAATAACGAATATATTAAAATTACTCCTTATTCCTTTGACTTTTTATATATTAAGTTCACAAATATCATCTCCTGGAACAGATTTCCCCGCAGATATCCTATTATGGGTGACTTCCTCACTATGGTTGGAATCCTTTGAAATAAAAAAAGATAATAAAAGCAATCTTGTTACCATTGAAGAAATATTGGTTTTAATATTCTCAATTTACCTGGTTACTATCAAACTATCAACTCTGCCTGTTCTTTTACTTGGGGCATTTATTATTTTGAAGTATCTTCGAAAGAATGGTATAGCATCAGCCAAATTATTGCTGCTTGCTTTTCTTATATTAGCTCCATGGCTTGCTCGCAATTTAATTCTTTCCGGTTATTGGGTTTATCCGGTTCCTTTCATAGTTAATCTCAGTCCTAATTTTGATTGGAAAATTCCACTTCCCAATGTAATTCAAGAGGCAAGAGTTATTCAAGCTTGGGCCCGTATACCAGGGGCAGATGCTGAGTCTGTTCTTTCCATGCCCTTATTTAATTGGCTCAAGGTATGGTTCGAACGCCTTACCTCAAATCAAAAAATATTGGTTTTTGGAGCCCTGCTTTCTCCATTCATGTATTTCTTGTCTACCGTGACCGGCTTGCGTAAAAAGACCTACTTCGGTTATTACTCTTTTACTTTTCTAGCGTCTTATGCAAGTTTGGTTTTTTGGCTATTTGAAGCTCCTGATATCCGTTTTGGATATGGTTTTGTTGTTATAGCAGTTTTATTGACCTTAGTTCCATTGGTATACTTAATATTATCCAAAATATATTTTCGAAAAGTCATTACTTATTCATTTATATTTATACTGATTCTTTTTCAAGGGATGATTCTATTCTATTCTTTAGATCTGAAATCATTAAATTCACGCGTTTTACTTCCTACCGCCTATGATACGCTTTCAACGAGTCCGTGTAAGATCCATGATTACACCCTAGCATGTGCAAATTGGTATAACGAATGCTGGTATGATCCATTTCCATGCATTCCTCCAGGCAATGCAAATCCACAAGTCGAATTACGAGGGCAATCCATCCGCGATGGGTTTCGGTTTATTACCGATCATTAATAATTGCTTAACACATAAACACTTGTTTGTATACAGATCTGATGATCCTAAACCATTTGATCTGACTGAATTCTCTTTTCTCCGCCCAAAGTATCATTTTCAACAGTGAAATTAATTTTCACAACTTTGTAAAGAGTCCCATAGCTCATTTCCTCCAATCCAAGCCTTGATCCGCTTTGTTGATTTAAGCACCATTATGGGAAAATGAGTAATAATGACTCGGTTTGCTATCGCTTCCAACAGGAAGTCTTATTAGTAATAGAGTAAATACATTATTTTTTCCCGGTTAAATCTTTATAGATAAACGGATATAATCGATGCGATGTCTGCTGAAAAACAGCCTCCACCCACTTGGATTGCCACACCCCTCGCCCTTCAAAAGATTACTGGCGAACTGGCGTCTTATCCCCGGATCGCGGTGGATACCGAGGCCAACAGCCTGCATGCCTATCGTGAGCAATTGTGCCTGATCCAATTTTCCACTCCATTAATTGATTACCTGGTCGATCCGCTCTCCATCAAAAATCTTGGAGCGCTGAACCCTATTTTTGAAAATCCTGAAATCGAAAAGGTTTTCCATGCCGTCGAATACGACTTGATCTGCTTAAAACGCGATCTTGGCATAAGAGTGGTAAATCTATTCGATACGATGCAGGCTGCCCGCATACTTGGATACAAACAGGTCGGTCTGGATTCAGTCCTATCCCATAAACTTGGCATCACTCTGGATAAGAAATATCAAAAAGCTGACTGGGGAAAGCGCCCACTTTCGCGTGAAATGCTCAATTATGCCCGTCTCGACACCCATTACCTCCTGGAACTGCGTGACGGTCTGCAAACTGAACTACGGGAACGCGGCCGCTGGGAATTGGCTTGTGAAGAATTTATTCGCCTTGCACATGGGAACGGGAATGGAAAGGCGCAAACTCCGGCTTGGCAGCGAGTCAAGGGGGCACAAAAATGCAGTGACCGCCAATTGACCATCCTGCAGGAACTATGCACTTGGCGCGAGACTCAGGCCCGGCGCATGAACCGGCCGCTTTTCCGGGTGATAGACGATAAGAAATTGGTCACAATCGCTCAGGGTGTCCCGGAGGATCATGATGGACTGGTAATTATTGGGCTTACGACCCGCCAAATCGATATTTATGGCGACCAGATCCTGCAAGCGGTGGAGCGTGGGAAAGAAATCGCTCCTGTCAATCGTCCTCGTACAACTCGCCCCAATCAAGCATATTTGGACCGATTAAAAAACCTTTCGGAATGGCGGAAAACGACTGCACTCAAATTCGGTACTGAATCTGACATAGTTCTGCCAAAAAACTGGATGCACTTGATCGCCGAGCAAAATCCAAAGAACACCGGGGAACTTAATTCGCTTATGCCACAATCGCCCTGGAGGCTGGAACAATTCGGCAAGGATATTCTAAAGATACTTGCAAGGAAGCCCTCCGGGAGCAGTAAAAACTAGGACCAAAAGAACCTAAATAAAAATCTTCTTACACGGTTATAACCGATCCATCCATCAGGGATTGTATGCAGCCGTGGAGATATAAGATATAATACGCGCCGCTGTTCGGAGAGGTGCCAGAGCGGTTGAATGGGACGGTCTCGAAAACCGTTGTGGCCCTATGGGCCACCGTGGGTTCGAATCCCACCCTCTCCGCCAAAAAAAACTAACGGGTTTTCACCTGTTAGTTTTTTTTCAATATGATGGTCATCCCTTTTATGCAAATGGGTGCCAGGCCAGCGCTAAGAGCGTGGCTAGACTGACCAGGAGCGTACCCAAGGCCGTGAACGCCACAGTGATTTCGATCACTTGGTGTTCGACGATTAGATAGGTGGGAAGGTTTTTGAAAACTTTATTCAATTCACTGGCGCTCGAAGCGGAATAGTAGGCTCCACCGGTCATGGAAGCAATCTTTTTTAGGGTAGTTTCATCAATTCCTGTGCGAAAACCACCGCCGCCAAACCCGCCTCCACTACCAAAACCGGG
>Ga0209777_10006791_pt1 | contig 12824 bp, 13 predicted proteins | sample FrelakmetHBP12HB_FD_187147 | JGI IMG/M metagenome (GOLD analysis project Ga0209777, IMG submission 187147) | Freshwater lake sediment microbial communities from the University of Notre Dame, USA, for methane emissions studies -HBP12 HB (SPAdes)... | ecosystem: Environmental > Aquatic >...
CAGCAGCGCAATCGACTATCACTCGGCACCGTTGTGCCAATGCTTGGCCGGTTTTTGCTCGTCTAATCCAGTGCTCCAACGTTTCGCGCTCCTCTATCGTCAGCGTGAGTGGGGGAATCGGTCGTCCAGTACGCATCGCTCCTCCTGTCGGGCTTTACCCCAGTATACAGGAAGAGTGGACTTCTGTAAAGTATTTATAACTCAGGACACTAGTACTTAGTTATAGAAATTAGCGTTATAATGAGGAACGGTTTTCAAACGTATCGTTCCCTACTTTTGACTGACAACTATGTAACGGGGATTGACGCAACTAAGTACTAGTATACCTTTCGCTGTAGAATATTTCAAGAAAAACGAAGTTATCTAGCCCAAGCTACTGTGAGAGGAGGGGGACAATATGACTACTATCATATTAGCGAAACGCCATTCCCTTGAAGACGCTCAAAGAGTCATCGCCAAATCCAAAAGGTATTCCTTTGATGATTTCCATCGGCTATTCAGGGAGGGCAGGGCACCATCTTTCGATGAGATTAAAGGCAATACCTTCGGAAGTTTCCTAGCTTTGAATCCCAAGGCTGGGTGGTGGAGAAAAGCAGCCTTAGCTATTGCCTTTGATAATCCTGTAGCTCGCTGGACGGGGAAGAGATTCATCACTACTTTTGACGGAGAGAACAAGGGTGAAGGAACCAACCTATTTCGCAATCGCATTTTCCCTCAGCGATTCGGAATAAATACCTTTGTTGAGAAGTCACTATTTGACCAGAAACCTTGCCTCGTAGTAACCTATCCCCATTTTCCCTCAAGCTTATTTGGCCTGCGTGACGAACTGAAGAAGATTGACGATGGTGTTTTTCTTGGCCAAGGGCATCACAAGCTCCCATGGAGTAAGGGATACTCGCTTCAAGGGTACTTTGTCCTTTGCGCTTTGAACAGGCCAGGGTAGAGGCTGGTCAGCATCAGCTACCACACCACCGCCCTGTAGTGCTTCATGCGGTGTCCAAAGGCTGGCGGCATATTTATCTTTTCACCATCTCCACGGATTGCCATTTCCCGGGTTTGCCTCATCCATGTTAGCCGGCAGGTGTTCCTCTTGTGTACTCTGCTTGTATGGTTTGTATCGCGTCTTGAATTCTTGTGGCGATGGCTTCTCGTCTGATAACTTAGAAGGATTCTTTGAACTGGTTGTTTGCCAAAGACCCTTGACCTCTCCGATTCCATGTTTAACTAAAAGTAAAGCCAGAAGCCCACCCACGACAACAAGTGCGACGAAGGGCAGAAGAACACCAAATATCAACTGACTCACCCCATTCTTGCCGAAGGACCAAATCACCAATGCCCCTAAACTGGCATAATGTCTCGAGCGTTACGGAGCTTTCTTCATTCGCAATAAGTCCATCTCGGCATACTGATGCCCTTACCTGCACTCTATTGTGCCTGTAAGTCAGGAGAAGCACAATTACCCTAACGTTCAATTTGCCACGGTAAATAGTCACGTTACAAAAGTCCCAGTCTGGTTGCAGCTCCTCTCAATCGCTACCCTATTGCCCTTGGCTTCTCTTGCAGTATTAGGCACCTTTTCGATTGGCTATGTTTGACCCACTTGAAAAGTATTGGTTTGAGTGCAAAGGCTGGGAAGGTCTTTGTCGTAGTGGGCGTATTCGAGAAAAGCTGATTACCGGGCATTTACCCCGGCGGTGCCCTGTAGTGCTTCATGCTGGCTGACAGTCTGAGTGGTTTAATGCTGTCGGCTAGGCCCTCGCCCCATGCCCTCTTCAAGGCTGCAATGTTAAAGAAGTAGTCCGTTGCCCGAATAGCCTTGAAGTTCCTAATCCCAACAACAGTAACGCCCTGCACAAAGGCACTCAAGTAACTCGCCTCCATAGCGCTCTCCAGAAGCCTCTTCACTATCCTCAGAGTCTCTTGCTTAAAATCATCCCACCACTCCTCCTCATCCCCCTTGACCTCCCGCCATAAATCCTCTACTTTAAGTTCGGTCAGGTCTCTGACCTGTACCATGGGGCGTGTCCTCCTTTCCAGGTTATTCCTTGTCTCCTGGAAGGATACGCCCTCTCTTTTTTACACACAATACGTTACACTATCTGTGGGCTGCCTAAACTAATTGACAAACGCCCGCTCATGTAGTATAAATAAAGGTGAGGCTCTTCCACTATGTGGATGCTGGCTTCGTGGTAATCTGCATTCTGCCCGCCACTAGCCGTCGAACCTGTGAAACAGGGTTAGGTGTTGTTGCCCAAGAGATGGTATCGATTCTCACTGATCGATTGTCTCTAGATGCTGTAGATGCCTTATCAAGGGTTGTTCCTAACTATGGCTGACGTGAGATGCGAAAAGGTATAGAGGGACAGAAATGAAGGCTAAGGTATTTTATTTATCAATAGCACTAATTATGGCCTTAATGACGGTGGTTGCTCCAGCGAGCCCGGTTATGGCAACATCAACCTGGTATGTATCCACTGACTATTGCCCGACTTGTCTCCACTTTGCCCTGACGGTTGCTGCCAGTGCAGAGAGCTGCTGCACGGTTAAGGTGAATGGCCAACAGATTACGGTTTATCCCTGGACGCATGTTTACGATAGGGGCACGGCGATAACGCTTGAAGCATCCGGAGGAGCGTGCTGCCAGTTCGGCAACTGGAAAATCTATACCCAGGGATTCGGCAACACATATACACAGAGTACCGTGAGCTTCAACATGCAGTCTAACATTAACGCTGTAGTTAGCTGCTCGCCGACCACCTGTCCGCCGCCGACTCCAGTGCCTACACCAACGCCAACGCCTACACCAACGCCAACGCCAGCGCCTACACCCGCACACACGCCAACGCCAGCGCCCACACCCGCACATACGCCAACGCCTACACCCGCACATACGCCAACGCCCACACCCGCACATACGCCAACGCCTACACCTGCACCTACGCCAACACCCACACCCACAATTACGCCAACAGTCATCACCAATGCTGTGAGTAGTGTGACCACCAATTCAGCTACCTTGAAGGGCAATTTGGCTAACCTGGGCACGGATACATCGGTACTGCTCTCTTTTGAGTGGGCAACCGAGGCCTATTACACAAGCAACGGGAATACGTACCTTCATGAGACTACACCACCGGAGACCGTGAGCTTACCAGTGATCTTACCACGAGCCTTCCACTTTAACCTGAGCGGCCTATCACCCGGCACAACCTACCACTACAGGGCCAAGGCTGTAGGCAGCATTGTCTATGGCGATGACATGTCTTTCACCACGGATGGAGAGGCTGGAGAAGCGGGAGTGGGTGATGGAGGCGCATGCTTCATAGCCACCGCAGCTTACGGCTCTTATCTGGACAGCCATGTGCAGACGCTGCGCGATTTCCGGGATACCTATATGGTAACAAACCCTATAGGTCGTGCCTTCGTATCAGCTTACTACAGGCTCAGTCCCCCAATAGCTGAGTTCATTGATGACCATCCCGCCCTGAAGCCGGTGGTGAGGGTTGGGCTGCTGCCTGCTGTGGCTATGGGCACGGTGGCTGCCAGCACGACGCTGGTAGAGAAGATGGCGATAGCAAGCTCACTAGCCTTCGTTTGCGTTTTGGTATTTGTTGGACTCAGACGGAAAATTATCCGGGGCAAATTCTGAGTCATTTTTCATGTCCTCCACACTCTATGGCAACACCTTTGCCAAGCATTGAGTGATGTGATAAAAGGCCATCATAGGTCAAAGTGGAGGGAGAAGCGAAACGTTGAAAAGAAAAAGACCGCTGATTATGCTCGCGCTATTGCTGATATTAGTGTTAGTCATAGGGGGCGTAATAGGTTTCGCTATAAAGAAAGCCCCAGAGGAGCCCAAAGCAACACCGACACCAACTCTAACGCCCATACCTACACCTGTAACAATCCCTAACGATCCCAGCAACTTAGTGGCTACAGTGATAACCTCCGGCCGGATAGACCTGAGCTGGAATGATAACTCAGATAACGAGGCTGGGTTTAAGATAGAGCGTAGGACCGAGACAGAGGGAAGCTACAGGCAGATCGCCATTGTAAGAGCTAACCTTACTACTTATTCCGACAGAGGCGTTGTCGAAAACACTACATATTATTATCGGGTGAGAGCCTACAATACCGCAGGACACTCCTCATATTCCAATGAGGATACTACCACGACGCTGCCGCCCACGTATCATATTATGGGCGGCACTGCGGTTGGGTCAAACTTGATGGTCTCTGTCAGTTCTGCAACAGTGACGGATCGCTATAGGCAGGGCGGCATTTTTGACCCCGCTACATACACATATCTAGCGCCAGTTGGTACATCATTCGTAGTTATCTCGGTTTCCGCCAGCAATCGCAGTGGAGCTATCTTGACCATACAACGGCTTGATTTCGTCCTTAGGGACTCGGCAACAAGAGTTGCCTATGGTTTCTTCAACTACCTTGCAAGTGATTTTGGTGCCCCCTTTCCAAATAGCGTCCAGCTTCTTAAGGGGGAGACAGTTAATGGGGTGGTTTTCTATATAGTCCCTAAAACATCGTCACTTTCAGTGATGGAAATTGTCTACGTTTTGGATGACGAGATACATATATGGAAGCCCTAGCGCCTAGTTGCATTTCAAAAGAGCTGTGAGGCAATACTTGGCCAGATCGAATCCCTTGTGATAGCGAGAACAACATAGTGGTATTGGGCGAAGACGGCTGGGAGTTCCCCTAAGAAGAAATCTCTCCGCTTTGGCTGCTTGACTTGCAAACAGCAGACTGGGTTAAGAAGTGGCTAAGCTAGTGTACGGTTCTAGCTAGCCAATCGACCATGGTGCCCACCGCTCCCGCTGCCAGTTGGAGAAAGTCACCCATCCATCCCACAACTTGAAAGATGGCAACAGTCACATGTCCGAGTGCTAGAATAGCTGGTTCCTCCATGACACCCCGTTACAGTTTTAGTTATCGTCTTGATAAGCTTGTTCTTGCCTGACAAATCAACGCCCGCGCGACATTCTACTGCGACAAATATCGTACCACAAAAAAATCTATAATGCAATACCCTGGAGAGACCGAGATAGTCATGGTAGAACTCTAGCGTTCCTTTGGAGAGGCCATCTCTGCGGGATTGAATGAAGGAACAGGTTAACTCTTGGGTCAACTTGTTAACCTGATCGGTGGTGCCGAGGGCGGGAGTTGAACCCGCAAGGGCCGAAGCCCAACGGATTTTAAGTCCGTCGCGTCTGCCGGTTCCGCCACCTCGGCATTTTCAAGGCTATGGCTGGCTGGTGGAGAACAACGTAGAGAGCAATACCCTTAATGCTGTGTCGCTCTTATTACTATGGCAACGACGATCTCTATTACAGTCAATGTAATGCCAAACCAAAGCAGACCTGTGGCCTTGTTCGGGTCTCTGTATCTTATAAGGGACCAGGCTACCAGGCCACCAACCCAGCCAAAACCTACAAGGCTTAATAGTATTGGCAGTAGCCACCAGGCCCATGAGGTGCGTTCTATTGATATTGCCTCTCTTTGCTCATTAGAGATCGGCGCTCCACACTCCGGGCAGAAGAGGGCCTTTCTGGATATCCTGGCACCGCAGGCCGCACAGGCATGTAAAGCCTTGCCGCAATACTGACAGTAGGTTGAATCGGTAGTAATCCTTCCGCATCGGGGGCATTTAACATTCTGTGCCATCGCTATATCAAGATACAATTAGAGAGAGCCGATGTCAATGGGGGGTTCCCAAGAAAGAGTGGGACTAAGGGGGTTGAGAAGCGCTGGTGAACTCTGTTTAAGTACATTCTTATTCTACTCGGAAGTCGCTTTCTGTGGTACAATTGCGGGAGATTATTTGCGCTCAACTGCAAGAGCCGAGACTATTGTATCTGGAGGTTTTATCGTGGCAGAAGTTACAAAGGCATACCCAATTAACCTGTCTATAGATTACCCGGATAAAAAGATGAACCGAATAACTACATTTTTCAGGCTGCTTACGGCAATTCCCATTTTCATAATCTTTACTTTGATTGCCGGGGGACTCATCTTTATCCCGACGGTGTTGATGCTTCTGTTCCTGCAAAAATATCCCAGGTGGTGGTTCGACTGGGATCTAGCCCTAACCAAGTTCGGTACTCGTGTTTGGGCTTATCTGGCGCTGTTGAGGGATGAGTACCCTTCAACCGACGACGAGCGGCTATATCATATCGAAATCCCGTATCCCAAGGCTGAGGAGGAGCTTCACCGTTGGCTGCCGCTGATAAAATGGCTGCTGGCTATTCCCCACTACATTGTACTCTCGCTTCTTGCTGTCGCCGCCTTGGTGGCGGTGATAATCGCCTGGTTCGCTATCTTGTTTACGGGCCGCTACCCCAGGGCCCTGTTCGATTTCGTGGAGGGTGTGTTCAGATGGGCGTTAAGGGTGGCGGCATACGCTTTTCTTCTAGCCACCGACCGCTACCCGCCTTTCAGACTAAGCGCCTAATCAGGGAACTTAACGCGCTGCGCTGCAATAGACGTTCAGGAGAAATTATATTCAGGATGGAGCGAAATGACACTTAAAGAGCAGTTGGATAACCTATTCAATCCTCGTTCGGTGGCCTTAATTGGTGCCTCCAGTACGTTGGGCAAGTGGGGCTTCAATATCCTTACGCTTCTGTTAGGCGATAAAGGCAGGGAGATATATGCTGTCAATAAACATGAAGCCGAAGTGCTGGGGTTGAAGGCTTATCCGAGCATACTGGAAGTGCCTGCTCCCGTAGATTTAGCGATCATTACGGTGCCGTTCCAGGATATCCCGGCAACTATGGAGGAGTGCATCCGGAAAGGGGTCAAATCCGCTGTGGTTATCTCCGGGGGCCTTGCCGAGAGCGGCGAAGAAGGGGCAAGAGCCCAGAATCAATTGGTCGAGGTCGCCCGACGCGGCGGGATACGCTTTATGGGACCAAACTGCATGGGATTTTTCGATACCTCCTCTGATTTCAATACTGTCATCTTTCTGCCACCGTTGAGGAAGGGTCCCGTAGCGCTGATATCTCAAAGCGGGAACTCGGGACAATCAATTATCACCTCGGGTGTGGAAAGGGGGCTGGGATTCAGCAAGTATGTCAGCAGCGGGAACGAGGCTGACCTGCACTACGAGGACTATCTGCAATATATGGCCCAGGACGGTGAGACAAAGGTTATTCTGGGCTATATCGAGGGCCTCAGGGAGGGCCTGCGCTTCTTCGAGTTAGCAAGGGAGATTACAAAGAGGAAACCTATTGTCGTAGTGAAGGCAGGGCGAACGCAGGCCGGGGCCAAGGCAGCACGGTCGCACACCGCTGCCCTGGCGGGTTCAGACTTAATCAGCGATGCGGCGTTCAAGCAGGCCGGGGTGATCAGGGTGGAGGAGATTGGGGAACTCATTGATGTAGCTCAGGTCCTATTGGGCCAGCCGCTGCCTCGAGGAAGGCGGGTAGGGGTGTTATCGATAGGCGGGGGCATGGCTGTGATGGCCGCAGACTCTGTAATAAGGCAGGGTATGGAACTGGCATCTCTGTCACCTGCAACGATAGAGAAGCTGAATTCAGTTCTGTCACGCCGGTGGTCTCACGGCAACCCCATCGACATGGGCGGAGACCGCTTCAACTACAACTGCCTCTGGCCGTTGATTGAGGATGAGAACATAGATGCCATCCTGGTGCTGGGTTCTCCTGCAGCGACTCGCAGATTCCTCGAGTGGTTTTCCGTACATGCACCGTGGATGACTAACGTAGATGAAATGAGGAAGCTGTCAGAGGCTGGTGAGCTGAAGGAACTGGAAAGACTGAAGGAGATGAGGGCCAAATACGGTAAGCCCGTCATTTTCTGTGCAATGGGCATCGATATTGTGAAACAGGGAGAAGTCTACAGATGGCTGGAACAGAATTATCTTGTCCCGTACCCAACCCCGGAGAGGGGGGCTAAAGCGCTCTCTCATCTGGTGGAGTATAGTGAATACTTGGGCATATCAAAATTTTGAGGGGATTCAAAGGAGTAGGTCAGACGCTAAAGAAGCAGGAGAATGCCTAGCGGGAGAGGCTCGTGGCTGACAGGTGCTATGATAACGATTAGGAGATTATCTCCGGTTAAAAAATAACCTTTTCTTCTACCAGCCGACTGATCTCGTTACTTGATAAGCCTAAGAGCTCACGGAAGACGTAATCGTTACTCTCACCCATAACCGGAGCTGCCTTGGTAATCTTAATTGGGGTTTTGGAGAAGCGCCATGGCACACCGAAGACAGCCACCTTGCCCATGACCGGATGTTCCACGGTAGTGGACTCTCCTCGTTGCTTGAAATGTGGGTCATTGACGATCTCCTCGTTGCTTAATGAAGGCATAGCTGCAACGCCCGCTTTCTGCAGCATATCAGTCACTTCATAGTGCGTATAATTGAGTGTCCATGCTGTTACCAATTTATCCAGCTCTTCCTGGTTTTTCCAGCGCTCATATGCATCAGCGAATCTTTCATCCCTGATCCACGGTAGGTTGCCTAATATTTCACAGAAGGAATTCCATTCCTCAGGAGTCGATATTGCAATGCTAACCCACTTATCTTCACCACGACAGCGATAGCAGTTATGCGGCGCCATTATTCTGTCCCGATTGCCGTCACGATGCTGTACTCTGCCATTCATAAGGTACTCCATGATTGTGTCCCCAGCCAGAATCGCTTGACTCTCGACAGAGGACAAATCTATGTACTGCCCCAGTCCTATCTTCTGCTTGTAGTTCAGGGCTATAATCAAGGCAAATGCGCCGGTAATCGCTGCCATGAGGTCAGTCGAGCCAGTCATCGGGTTGGGCGTTCTGTCTCTATATCCTGTCAGATTGGCCAGGCCGCTGGCACAGGCGAAGCTCGGAGCGTAGCCTCCGTAGACTCTTTGGGGCCCTTTGCCACCAAAGGCTGAAGAGGAAAGCATAATAGTGTCGGGCTTTACCTCCTTGAGCACGTTGTAACCCAGCCCAAGACGCTCCATAGTACCAGGCCGCATATTCTCGGCAACTACATCGCTAACCTGTACTATCCTCTTAGCTAAATCAATCGCTTGGGGTTTCTTTAGATTAAGTTTCACAGAAAGCTTGTTCGAGTTGATGGCGTTGAATACATAGGAGCTCTCCACACCCTCAAATGACTTTCCGATGGTGAAACTCATTACGCGGGTCTGGTCAACAGCGGTCATGCTCTCAATTTTTATGACCTCGGCTCCCATAAGTGCCAGGAGCCCGGTTGCATATGACCCTGCCCACAACCAGGAGAAGTCGGCTACTCGTATTCCCTGCAGAGCAGTCCTGTTCATATTGGCTGATACTTTCTCTATATTACTCCCGCCTCTCTAAGTTTTGTCAGTCGGTCCTTACCGAATCCCAGACGACCACAATAGACTTGCTCATTATGTTGGCCCAGGAGAGGAGCGGGCCGCATCGCCCTCCAAGGAGTCTCGCTAAGCTGATATGCAACTGTGGGATACTTAAGTGTACCTGCCAGGGGGTGACCAATGTCAGCAAAGAACCCTCGTTCCTGCAGTTGAACGGATTGGGCTAGGTCCTCGGCGGTGTTGACAGGCGCAGCCGACACACCCTTGGCTTGCAGCTTGTGGAAAAGCTCGTCTTTCTTGAATTGCCGCACCCAGGCTTGTACTCTGGGGTTTATTTCATCGGAATACCAGTGGCGATTCGCCCATGATAAGAACTTCTCATCGAGGGCCCATGCCGGGCTCCCCATGCACTCCACAAGGCTGCGCCATTCGCGATCGGTTACGACTGTTATTATGATGTAGCCATCCTGGCATTCCATCGGCAGTACCATCAAAAAACCTTTCGTCAATCTTTGGTGCACCTCACCCAGATTTGCGAAGGTGCAAACATGCATCTGGACCAGTGACATTAGCACATCCTGCTTCGACACATCTATGTGCTGCCCCACACCTGTCTCAACCATGGCGTATGATGCAGTTAGAGTCGCCAGAGCAGCACTGAGACCGCATATACAATCCCCCACAATGCCTCCCGGCTTGACCGGTTCTCTGTCGGGGTCGTCGGAATGAATAGGTAGAAGGTACCCTTCCCCACCGGCGTGATGGGCATTGAGTTCATAAGCTTTGTAGTCGCGATAAGGCCCTGTCTGCCCGAAAGGCGTGATCGACGTCATTACAAGCCGCGGGTTTATCTTCTCTAGGTCGCTGTAGGTCAATCCTTGCTTTTGCATCACCCGGGGATGATTATCTTCAACAAAAATGTCCGCCTGCTTTATTAGTTCTCTCAGAATACCTTTCCCTGTTTCTGTGGTCACATCCAGAGTGATACTCAACTTGTTGGTGTTCAAGTGCAAAAAAAGACCGCTCAGCTCGGGATCCGGGATATCATGCAGGAAGGGGCCCCGTCTTCTAGCGCAATCGCCGATGACAGGGGGTTCAATCTTGATTACCTCGGCCCCGAAATCAGCCAGCAGCTTGGTGCAATAGGGACCGGTTACAAGGGTGCAAAGCTCAATAACCTTCAGGTGCCGCAGCGCCTGGTCAGGCATCACTCTAGTCTCTCTCTTTTTCAACAAAAAAATTTGCGAGAGCCAACAGAATCAGGCTTTCGCAAAAGCCTTATGTTCATTATAGTAACATATTTCGAATATTGCTGCATGGTTGCCCGAATGCACCTTAGCCCCTGATACTTATTCTTATGTTCTCTCGGGGCTCCAGTGGCAGCAGCACAACGGTTTGACGAAGCCTTGCGTCGTGCTGAAGGCGCAATGGAAGGGGCTCGTTAGGGGGGGGGTATTTTCACCAAGGCAGCAACCCCTGTAGTCAAAATCTGAGGGTTATATAGGCTTTAGGCATAAATGAGAGAGTTGTCTACCAGAGCATGAAGCACTACAGGGCTGTGGTGGATTGACCAACAACTCTGAAGATAGCGCAAGATTTTGCATTGGGAAGAGTTTCTCGCTATCAGTCGAATCATACTCCCCATTTAGTACCATCTCCCTTAGTTTAGTAATTATCCGGATTCATATCTACCGAAACCAGCGCCGCGCTGTCTATGCGCCATACCCCCTCATCCCAGTGCCGTGGCAGTTCAGAAATGAAGTGAGGATAGAAGCTCATAGTGTTCCCGTCCTTGTCAAAACTGGCGTTGAAATCTAGCAGAGCATACTGACCATGGGGCGGCAAACTGCCATCCGCTGTAGGCCACTCACCCGATTGAATAGCATAGGTATCAACGGCAGTCTTTATATCGTGCAAATCGACGTCCAGAGCCGTTCCACCAAATGTCGGCGTAGGTGTTGGTGTTGTGTCAGATGTCCCAAACTCGCTGATAGGAAACGTTGCTGTTACCTTTATAAACTCCCCCTTTTGCACTGATTGGACCTGCTCCAGATTGTAAGTCATAGTAGTAGTAGCCCATTTCTCGAAGGCTGACAACGAATGGCTAGCAGTAGCAGCATCTTTGAACTTTCCAACAAACGTCGTCCGAATAGTTTGGGCATCAATCTTCTCAAAACCCCAAGCAGTAGCAAGACAGTCAGTTATATCTGTAGGAAAAGACTCGCCTGATATTGCAGCAGCGGACACAAAAGCTATTTTGGGTAGCCTACCTGCCACATCCTTGAGGTCGCCGTTGTCATGTAAGGATTGTTCCAGTCCTTTGGTCACATCGATGCACTCATAAACGTTTTCACTATTGCCTCCTAGTAAGAGGCCGTTTTTTAGAGCAACAGCTCCTCCTCCAACAAGCCCTGTCCATATTTCTACGCCCCTGTAGGAACTCCTCATGCTTAGTTCATCCAATTGCTTTCTGACTTTATTGGAATCGAACCTCCCACCCAGCAACATCGCGACAGTATCGTTCTCTTCTTGAATAGCTATCCAGCTGACATCATCAATATTGATGCCGTATGTAGCTACGTCACCAAGAGCAATACACATCCCTCGATAGAAAGAGCTAAACTCAGGCTCTCGCAGCAATGTTACGTTTATGTACCTGTACTCTCCTGCTTCAGGAAACCACTTCATCATTTGGATTGCATTGCTCTCTCCCCCACCACATCCAGTTAGTACGCCAGTAGGAATAAGCATCAGTAGAGCTACTATTAACAGCAATGCCCGTGACTTTTTCATTACTTGCCCTCCCGACATGGAGCTTCCATTTTCTTCTCTTTAGCACTGTCATTGCGACATTCTACTGCGATTGGTATAATAGCGCAAGTTGTCAATTATTTCATAATTAACCATCATAGAGGGAGGATAATATGGAAAAGAATCTCGAAGAAACAGAACTCCTAGAAGATATGAACCTGGGGGGATACTACGGGGAATACTTATCTTCATATCGGGGATAGCAGCGACTGGTATCTTCATGTGGGCAGGTGTGAGAATGTTACAAATCCATTCGCAGGGCTCGGTGTCAGGTAACGAATCAATCATGGAGGTGTATTATCATGCTGTGGGACTCGGTTTCATAGGGTTTGGCGCCTTGACTATCCTTCTAACCATCAAGTTTCTTTGGAATAAATGATAAGGAGAGGCTGTGGGTCCGCTCCCCTCCTTTATCTGTCTAGTTCTTGCTAGGTACTATGCTCAGTCTCCGAGGACAGCATGAAGCACTACAGGGAGGTTTTAGAGTAGCACTCTTAATAGCAGGTGTTAAAAAAAAGCTGTAAAAGAGGAATGGATAGCAAATTGGATAGCAAATGAGAGAGGCGACGACCGGATTCGAACCGGTGAATAGGGGTTTTGCAGACCCCCGCCTTGCCACTTGGCTACGTCGCCACTGGAGCGGAAGACGAGATTCGAACTCGCGACCTCCTCCTTGGCAAGGAGGCA
>Ga0209777_10006792_pt1 | contig 12824 bp, 12 predicted proteins | sample FrelakmetHBP12HB_FD_187147 | JGI IMG/M metagenome (GOLD analysis project Ga0209777, IMG submission 187147) | Freshwater lake sediment microbial communities from the University of Notre Dame, USA, for methane emissions studies -HBP12 HB (SPAdes)... | ecosystem: Environmental > Aquatic >...
CTTGTATATCCCATGTCTTAGGCGAACAATCTTGAACAAATATAGGAGTACAATCCTGTACAAATATTATATTCATTTCTTAGTATCTTTTTTTAGCCTTTGGTATTACTTGGCTTTCTTCTTGTTGTTTTTTATCTTTCTTTTGTTTTTCGTATTCATTCTGTAATCTATTGGCGTTTTCAACTAATTTTAATGTAAATTTTTCGATAATACCACTTGAAGTATTGATCTCGGGTTGTTTAATTCTTATTGTGCCTTTTTCGAGATCAAATTCGATAGTATCTATTTCTTGTTCTGTGAGAATTTGACGTGTTTGTTCGTCGAAATCATTGAAATAATCTTCATTAAAAGTTACCATTAAATCAGCTCCTAATAAATAACTATATACGTCAGTGATTTTAGAAATTTTAATCAATCTCTTTTGTTTACTATTTGCTACAAAAATGAACTTAACGTCCATAGGCATCGCAAATTGTTTTTCTACTTTTTTGAAATAAGCAATGATCTCATCACTTAAACTCTCATAACTTTCTTTTGCCATAATCTTTAATTTTTTTATTTTTTATTAAATTTTTTGAATACTCTCTATTTTGAGAATTATATAAATTTCCTCTAATCATAATATCATGTGATTTATATTATAGGTTATTTAAAAAGTTTGATTTATCAAAAAATGACTTTTTTCTTTTAATATATATTATAAAAGAAAAGTTTTTATAATATATATATGTTGTCCCTAAAGATTAAACTAAAATTAAATTTAAATCAAATTATCAAGTTAGAAACTCTATCTAATGAACATAGAATGTTATATAATTTTCTTTTAAAGTCTATTAAAGAAAAAACACAAACTTTTAAAGAAATAAATCAAAAATATGTAGATTATAGATGGCAGAATCAATTAACAATCAATAGTAAATCCTCTCAAATAACATGTATGTCATTAATTAATAACATAAAATCTTTTTACGAATTGAGAAAAAAGGACATTACCGCTAAATTTCCATATAGATTTAAATCATATAAATATTTTACATCTTTTACTCATGATTATAATAACGGAATGGGTGGATTTAAAATAAAAGATAATATTCTGATATTAAATTTATTAAGTTGTTCAGTAAATTCTAAAAAATTAATTATCGATCTCCCAAATTATTGTTCAATTATTAATAATGATAACATTAAAACTATAACATTTAAAAAAGAAGAAAGAGACTACTATATAATTTTTGTTTACTCAGAACAGCCGTCTAATAAAAAATTAAATAAATCTAATTTTATGTCTATTGATCTTGGTTATACTAATATAGTGACTAGTTATTCAAATAACATGAACAATTTACAGATTAAAAATCTAAAACTCAATAAATTAGAAAAAACTATTGAACATTTACAGTCATTGAAAGATAAAAATTTAAAGAAATATAGTAATCGTTATAACAAGATTAATAATGTCTTCAAAAGAAAAAAGAAGAAAATGGTTAATAAAATCATTGATTTTCAACATAAAATATCTACTTATGTAGTTAACGAATGTGTTAAAAATGATATCGGTTCTTTAATTGTTGGAGATTTGAAAATTAAAAAAATAATTTGTAAAGAAAATAAAAAATTAAGCGGAATATCTAAATCGACCTTAGCACTAGGTAGATTTAAAACTTTCTTGGAATATAAATCCAAAAAAGCAAACATGGATCACTATCACGTGAACGAGGCTTATACTTCTCAACAAAATTGTTTAACTAACGAAATTATGTTTTCGTCAAAACTCGACAACAGAATTGTTGAAATAAAGCCTAATTTATTAATAGATAGAGATTTAAATTCAGCTATAAATATAGCCAAAAAATGTAAGGGTGTATGGTTCACCCATGATCTTGATTTTAATTTGGATCGGATGTATTATAATGTCTTAAATGATAGTATGATACGAATAGAAATATAAATCATAGGTGCATAATAAAGTTTATTAAAAGTAAACTTAATTTGACTAAACCAGTGACAACAACCACTGTCGCAATCAGCGAAATTAATCCAAGAATAATATAAAGAATCCTTTGATGGTTTTTATATTTATATCTCAAAACTATTAAAACATTAACAGCGTCTATACTATCTATTCTTGATATAGATATTAAATCTAACATACCAATAGAAAAGAAATATTCTTCTAATGAAGCGATATATTTCTTGACCTCGTTGTCGAGATAGTCGTAACCATAAGTTTTTAATACTTCTTGACGTTCTTCTGTGATATTGAGAACAGTATATAATCTACCGTATATTCTATCGTATCTAAACTTATATCTTTGTGATATAATTTCAAAATTTTGATTTATTATCTTTCTATACTTAAAATAACCAAATATCTTATTAAACATAAGAGTGCATTTTTTCTTTATATATTGAAAAGCAAAGGACTTGTTTAAATTTAATTCTTCTTATCTCCAGTGGCTTTATTTGGAGCAGAAGTAGAAGGTCCACTATTTCCAGCAATAGTTTTAACGTCAACGCCAATATCTGTAACTACTGATAACAACTTGGAAATATTGTCAGTACCATCACCAAGTGCAGGTGTTTGTTTTTGTTCTGGAGCAAACATAGATGCTGGATAAGGAACTGTTGATGTTTCAGCCACAGCAGTTACTCCTGGTGTTGGAGCAGTTGAACCAACTCTAGCATTATTATCTGATAGTATTTTTACTATATCACTCTTTTTCTTATCTATTATAGAAATTGCGTCTTCTAGTTTTTTATCATCTATCAAAGATAATACCATTATACCACTGGAAAATTTAGATAATTTATCTATTGAATCCATATCAACATTTTCTAAAGCAGTACTAAGTTCGTTAATAGATTTGCAAAGCATTCTTATTGAATCAGTTGTGGATGTTCCCATTCCTGATATTTTTAATAAAGCTTCACCAAGAGCATTTAATCCGTCTGCCATTTGTGCTCCTTGTGGAAGACTTTCGGATAATCTTTTCATTGAATCACTAAAGGTATCGAATAATCCGCCTTTGGCGTACATGTCTTTGTTCTTTAATAGTGTTTCTATTTTCTTAGAAAATTTAATCATAGCTTCAGCTGCGATATCAAGAGAATTAAAATTCTTAGCGTCTTTTAAAGCGTTAATTGAATTTGCAACAGCCGTCATAGATTTATCAACGCTAGTTGACCATGTATCGGGAGGGGCAGACCATGTTTTAACATTTGCGAATTTATTAGAAATGTGAGACATAAGCCCAGCAGCCATTGCTAAAATAAAAAAGTCATCATTGTCTAATTCTTTCAATTCTTTGATTGAATCAACTATTGCGTCTATTGATTTTTTGATACTATCACCCCAATCTGGAGGAGGAGCTACCCATTTATCTACATCTGCTAAATTTTCAGAAGCTTCTATCATAGAGTCTATTACTTTATTAAGAACTCTAACATCACCTTTACCTAAATCATTTTTCTCTATATCTATTAAATATTTTACAAATGTTCCGACTGCTTTTCCAACGTTATCTCCCCAAGCGCCCATATTTTTACCCGAATCCCATATCTTACCACCAGTTAGAAAATCTGATATTGCTAATTTCCAAGCAGTAGATATCATAGCGTCTATAGTCTTTCTCAGGATTCTAAGATCACCTCTACCTATGTCATTCTTTTCAATATCTATTAAAAAACCTACAAATTTTTGTATAGCGTTACCAACACCATTGACCCATTTTGGATCTGGGAATTTTGTAGCTTTACTCCAATCGTAATCATTTATTTCTTCTGCTGCGGCAACCAGAGCTTTTGCTAATTTTTTCATACTTGTTGGAAGGTCGTCACTGAAAAATCCTGCGGCTTGTTCGAATTCAGATAGTGGTTTTGCGAAAGCATTAATAGCTGCTCCAACCCCTGTTGCCCAAGCAGGATCTGGATATTTTGTAATATCAGCCCAATTATAATTGGATAATTCTGTCGCAGCTGTCTTAATAGCGATTGCTAAATTCTTAATTTTCTTTTCGTAACTTTCATCAAATATTCCTTGATCTAAATCTTGAAGCGACTCTAATCCTTCTGCGAATACTTTTATAGCCAATCCTACACCTCTTGACCATTCTTCTGATGGATAGTTTTTAACATCTGTCCAACCAAAATTCCCTAGTTCTACTGCTGCTGACTTAATAGCCTTAGATATATTAACTATTTTATCATTATATCCTTCTCTACCAAATAAACCACTTATAAAAGATTCGGTGTCTTCTAAGGCTGATATACCTTCTGCAAAAGCTTTAATAGCCAAGCTTACACCAGTTGCCCATTTTTCTGTTGGTCCACCTACATAATTACCTTGTGCTAATATTAAAGAAGCTGATGCTATAGCACCAGATATAGCCAATAAATCAAGTATCCCAAATATTAGAAAAGCAGGTGGTATTAATCCAAACATTAAAACCATTCCAGCCACAGATTTCATGATATTTGTAGTGGCATTTGCCCAATCTTCTGTTGGACCATTTTTATAATCTCCCTTTGCTAATATTTTTGATACAACAAATATAGTGCCTGCTATAAGTAATGTAGATATTGTTCCCATTATCATAAAAGGAAGTAGCAATCCTAATCCTAAACTCAATTTAGCAAAACGAACTAACGTGCTTGTTGTTCCCTTCGCCCATTCATCAGATGGACCTTTATCATATTTTCCTTTTGATAAAATAAAACCAACTCCTACTATACTACCAGCAATAGTGAAAAGTCCAAGAGCACATCTAACAAGAAGAGCGTTTGGTATTAAAGCAGTTTCAATCATTAATAATCCAAAAGTCTTCATTAATAATGAAACACTTTCTGCCCATACTTGAGTTGGTCCATTTTTATAATCACCTTGTGATATAATAGCAGCAACTCCTACAACAGCGCCAGCTATAATTCCCATAGATATTGCACCAAGAATGACAAATGGAAGAAGAGGGCCTACTATTATCATAGCTAAACCAAACGTTGTTAGTGTAAGACCAACTCCCATAGCCCAATCAAACGATGGATATTTTTCATATTTACCAGCACCTAATATATAAGATACTGCCACAATTACACCAGATATAGCCAAAACTGCCAAAGCTCCTATAGCCATTGCTCCTGCTGCTATACCTCCACTTTCAAGTATTAGAGCACCCAGTAACATCATTCCACCGCCAAAAGCAATCAATGATAAACCAACACCCATAGCCCAACCAAGACTTGGATAGTCTTCGTATCTACCCATTGATAAAATCCAACTAGTAGCAGCGATGACAAAAGATATGCCGATTATTGCCAGTGATGCTGTTAAGAATTGTGCTGGTGATAATCCAATTTTATTAATAACCCAAGCTGTTCCAGCAAAAGCCGTTACTGATAAACCAACTCCAATAGCCCAATGCCAATCTGGATAATTATCATATTTACCGAAAGATAATAACCAACTACTTATAAATATACCACCAGCCATAATAACTACATTTTCCATGGCCTTTATGGTGTCTTCCACTTTCATAGATTTAAGTATATAAACTGCGGGCACTAAAGCCAATACAGATATTCCTATGGCTATACTTGTCATTAATATTCCTATAGATTGTCTAAAACCGAAAATGTGCATCGCACTAAATATCCAGCTAGCTGCGACCAATCCAACAGCCAGAGACACAATTATAAGAGCAGCCTTACCTATGTCTTTTGGATCTAAATTTTTTAAATGTTCAATAGCAGGTTTCATCAAATATACTAAAACCCCAATAGTTACTGCTATAAATATAGAACTAACCATTTGCATAAATGATAAAGGATGAATGCCTCTTAATATTTGAGAAGATAAAACTAATCCAAGTGCCAGTGCGGGCAACATTAAAGGAAGCAAGAAAAATTTACCAATATCTTTAGGTCCTATTTTCGCTTTTTCTATTGCTTGTGACATTAAATATAATGATACCCCCATTGCGCCTGCGACAAAAACAGTAGTTATCATTTGCATTATACCAAGTGGAGTTATTCTAGATAATATAATACTTGATAAAGCTAGTCCAAGAGCAATTACTGGTAGTATGAAAGGAATTGCTAAGAATTTTGGATAATCCTCTGGTTTAATTTTTGATTTTTCTATAGCCTTTGACATTAAATATAATGAAGTGCCCATCGCTGCAGCCACAAAAACAATTGACATTGCTTTACCAAAAGATAACGTAGCAGATAAAGCCAAGGCAAGACTCGACAAGGCTAAACTTAAAGACATGATAACCATCAGTTTTCCTGTTTTTATCATTTCTTCAGGACTCATCTTCTTTGTTTTTTCTGCCACTAAAGCAAACGCCCCTGATATAAATATAATAGCTAAACCTATACCAACTACTGATAAGAAATCTACGTGCCCTATAATCTTGAATGTCAATCCAATAGCAAGAACCCCTGCTGCGATTAGAGTAACAACTTTAACTGCGTCTAGTATTTTCTTTTTATTATCTACTTCTGCGATACTACCGAATACACCAGATTCTTTAGCTTTTCTAGATTCTTTAATTTCTTGTAATATTTTATCTTGTTTGGAATCTATTGTATTTACTTTTTTAACTACAGCTTCTATATTTTTAACTATATCGTTGAGTTTATCTTCTACACTACCCATGTTTTTCAACATCGAGTTGACTGGATCAGCGTTTTTCTTTTTCTCTTCATTTAAAAGATCTACTATAAATTGTAAAGCGTCTTTAGTGCTTCCAAGTGCTTTTGTAAATTCTTCTAATCTAGTAACGAATTTTGGGTCAACAGCGGGCATAAAAAAAGGCTATATTTTTATGTTATATATTAAAAATGCAGCCTTCTATTTCGCAAATTAAATTTTATAAATATTTCTGTTTATTTCTACCTATTTCAGCTTGTAGATTTCTTATTTCAGCGTCTATATTAGCTAATTTATCTTGTTGTATTTTAGTCTTCTCTTGTTGATCCTTATCAAATATAGATTGATTAGCTTTATTATTAGGATCATTAACATTATTAGGTCTTAGATCTCTTTGAGCATTTTGGAGATTGATTATTTCCTGATTAACTAATGTTTTTTGCTGAGCCAATTGATTTATTTTATTTTGAATATCAGTTACTTTCAACGTAGCATTCTTTTGAGTGCCTTGATCTGGTTTTTGTTGTTGTTGAGCATTAGGATCTGGCTTTTGAGCGTCTTGTTTTTCTATACCAAGATCAAGTTGATTTTTCATTTGATCTGAAGTAATAACTTCATTAACGAATTGTTCGAATTTCTTTATCATGGACCTGGAGTTTTTTGTGGCTGTGGAGCTGGTGCTGGTGCAGGGGTTGGTGTTTTGGGCTTCATTTTACCTTGAGCGCCAGATACAGCTCTATCATCTGCTGCTTTTTTTGCTTGTTCTTGTTGTTTCAATTTTGCTTGTTGTTGCTCTGGTGTAAGTTGTTTAGCTGGTGTTTGAGTTGGTTTTTTTACTTTCTTTTGTTCTATAAATTTCATAATATTTTGCATTTTAATTTCAAAATCTTCTAAGCTTTTGGATGGTGCTCCTTTTTGTTGATAGGTTGTAGTTGTAGTTTGAGCAGCTGGTGGATTAGCAACTTTGGCCACCGGAGCATTAGTTACAGCGACAGGTGGATTTTCACCAGCTTCATACAATTTTGTGTATTGTGAAAAATTCAACATATTCAATATTTATTTTTTTATTTTGACCAGACCGTTCAAAGGATCTTCATTTAAAGCTTTTGTTTTGTCTCTGTAATTTAAAATTTCACTATCCCAATTTGGAAAATAAGCTTTTCTCCATGTATCATCCTGGAATGTAAAAAATTGTCCTACTCTTATGCTCATTTCTTTGGATGTTTCAATTGGAGTTGCTAAAGTTATTTCAGCTTTATTGGCTCCATTTCCAGACGAAATATACAACTTCACTTGTTCTGCAGTAAGTCTAGCTGGTGTGTCAGCAAAATTATTAGGATTAGTTGTATTATCAATATAAACATGAACAAAATGCGTATTCTGCGTTGGTGCTATCGCACTATTATTATATCTATAAAAATTTCTGGAACCAAATTGAATAGAATTTATACGATATTTATCAATATTATTAAAATCAGTTATACCAACGAAAGCATTAAAATCTTTGCATCCTTTAGTAAGATATTCTGGTGACTTCAAGGCGGCTGCATATTTTTTAGCTAAATCGGATTTGAATTTTGCGTCTTTCCATATTTTTTCATCAGCTAGTATAGTAGGAGCATCTATATTTCCTAGATATTTATAAATGTGAGGTGGAGTATTTCCACCCACAGATTTAATAGCAAAAACTAAGTAAGCTTCTTTATTACCATAAGAAACTGAAACTATCGCTGGAGTATTTTCTTCTACCCATGCTCCTTTTTCATATGGAATAATTCCAATTTTATCTGCTTTCGCTGCATTAGAAGCAGGACCTATAGCAGGACCCATATTATCATACGTACCAGATAATTTTGGATCATTTCTTATAGCATCTTGAAGATTCATAGCGTAGAAAGGATCAATCTTATATGAAGGATCAAAATTCATAAAATAATTCCAATTACCCTTTGCCACTTCAATTTTTCTTTCCCAAGCTGTCCTAAGACCTGAATCTATAGTTTTATCTACTCCACCACCAGTAGATGGTGTTATGCCTTGATAAGTTGGAGTTTTTTTGGTTCTGTATATTATCCTAGCCGCAGCATATTGTATTTTCATAATACCTTGCAAACTAACCATTTTTGATGTACCATTTCTATAATCTGGATCGTGTTTTCTCCAAAGAACGTCACATTTTTGAAAATCAATTTGATCTATAGTTGTTATACCTTTGCTTTGTAAATACTTCCATGGATCAACTTTTTCAGATGCTTTATCTGTAGTATTTAATTGATCTCCAAGTATTTGTTCAATTGGCACGTGTTCATTAATTGAACTTGTAATCACTTCTTCATTAACCAAATCATATTTCCAGTAATTAGAAGATTCTGGTGTACCTGTTCTTAATTTTTCGATTCTGGCGCAGGCGTCTTTAATTGGTTGATTTGTACAAGTTGATAATCTTTTTATTATAGATTCTTCTCTATCTGTTAAATGATATGATGGGCAAGCTTTAGCGTCTCCATTTAAGAAATCTTCTACTCTTTTTAATAATCCAACTATTGTAGATTCTTTAGGATCAGCATCAGGTGAGAAAGTCATACCATCCTGTGTACAATATTTAGCCAGTTCAGTAAATACTTCAGCATTTATTTTTATTTTTATGTCTGAGTATTTTAAACCAGTTTTAGATTCATTCAATAATATTTGCATTTCAGCCAATTGCTCTGGTGTAAATCCTTGTTGATTTTGTAATTGCTGTTCTAATTCCTTAATATATTGATCAAATTTGGTTCTATGTGGAGCCAATTTTGTATTATTATCGTTCCAATCATAATTTAAAATTTGACAAATAATATTAGTATTCTCACCCCCTTGTTCTGGACTTTGATCCTGAGGTGGTTGACCGCCATCATCTGGCTTTGTTTGTGGTTCTGGGTCCTGTGGGTCTTTTAAATCTATATTTTTCAAAGCTACAAATCTTAAAAATCCTGCAAAATATTCGTTCTCTAATTTTCTTTTAAGATATTCCAATCTGCCTAAATCTATTCCTTGCTTAAAATATCTAATAATAGAAAAAATTCCTCTACCAACCAAAGATTCTGAAAATTTTGTATTATTACTGAATTCAGTTGGTAAAGTTGATGCTTCCTCCATAATTTTCTTAAAATCTAAATAAGGTGTTATATTCTTAAGATCCATACTTTCTAATTATTTTTAGCACTAAATTTATTATATATATTAAAAAATAATTTCCATTTTTTAGATTTTATATATAATAATGGTATGAAAGTATTAATTGATTATAATGACGTAGAAGATATGATAGATAAAAGTGAGCAAGTTCATGGTAAATTCTATGATTACTCACAATTAGTTCCCACTACAAATAGAGAAAAATCCATAATAATATGTCCAGAACACGGACCATTTAAACAGAGAATGTACATGCATATAGTAAGAGAACAGGGTTGTCCTAAATGTGAAGGACTTAATATGAATAATGAAGAATTTATAAAACAATCCAATAAGATTCATGATGGAAGATATAAATATCCAAAAACTATATTCAAAGGAAAAGGAAAAAAAGTTATAATTACTTGCGACGAACATGGAGATTTTGAACAATTGTCTTTTTTACATCTCAAAGGACACGGTTGCCCATATTGTGCTGGATGTGCAAGGAGCAATAATGAAGAATTCATAAAAAAAGCAAATAAAGTACATGATTTTATTTACGATTATTCTAAAATAAATTATAAAAATGCCCATACACCAATTGAGATAGGATGTAAAAAACATGGTCCTTATTGGCAATCTCCAAATAAACATTTAAGTGGTCGAGGATGTCCCAAATGTTTTTGGAGTAAAGGGGAACATTTAATAGAAAAATTACTTAAAATAAAAAATATTAATTTTACACCACAAAAAACTTTTAAAGATTGTTTATTTAAAAGAAATTTACTTTTCGATTTTTATTTACCAGATTATAATATTTGTATAGAATATGATGGAGAACAACATTCTACAAATTATAGATTCGAAAAAGATATGGAAAAACTAAAAGTAAGAAAAATACGAGATCAAATAAAGAATATATACTGCGATGAAAAAGGTATAAAATTTTATAGAATAAATTATAAAGATGACATTGAACAAAAATTAAATGATATATTAAGTGATAACTAAATTTGATAATTATATAAAAGAATCTAGATTAATTGAATATATCAAGGAATCTGAAAATAAAGAACTTCTTAAGCAAGAACTATTAAAAGAATCCTCCGAATTTAATCAGTACCAGTTAGGAATCGACAATGCTGTCAGTACTTTCGGGCCGGGCTACGGCACAGCCTGTGATCCTGGACTTTCTATATACTCACCTGATTCTAATCCTTATGTAGATATGTACGCACGTACAGCAGGAACAACAAGTCGTTTAATGCAAATTATTCAGCAAGTATCTAAGGATATGATGGATGATCATATATTTGCAAGAAAATCAGATAGATTCTTAGAAGAAATCGATGAGTTTAAAAATATAAAAATATTAAGAATATTTAAGAATGAGAGTTTGAAATTGAATATTTATATTTCATTTGATTTTATGGAACAAGAATTTTTTGGAGTTTTTAGAAATTTCAACGCGAGTCACACTAAACCTACATTCGACACTGAATTATTGAGTGATCCTAAATTTAGTTATATTGACAAAGAATACTACCTAAAATTAAATCAATACATATATAAACTGGTCTATAATTTCTTTATTCCAAAGGCTGGTATGTATAAGAATTTGAAAGAAGATTGTCCGATAAAAGATGAAATGGGGCAATTAAAATATATTAAAGAAGGTAAAATTGTTGAAGTGAAAGGATACAATACTGACGAGAACGGAGACCCTTATATTACTTTTGAAATTGGTGGGAAGAAATTTGATATGACTGGTAATAATTATTTTTATTTTCATTACTGGTTCGAACCAATTACAGTAAAATAAAAAAATAAAAAGATAATTATGAATAATTTAAAAACTTTTGAAGAATTCAAATTCAAATTACCATTTTCGAACAAAACTAGACCATCAGATGATGCATCTAAAAGAAAAGATATTCTTAATAATTGTGGCATAGACGATATACCTTATTATAATAACTTAATTATAAAATTAGGAGATTATGGTTTATATGTAGAACTGCCTCACGTGGTTGTTTATAATGGTTATGGTAAAAAAGAGAACCATTTCGTAACTTATGTAAATGATTTAAAAACTAACGAACATAAATATATGATAGATATATTTCCTAATTCCAGTGGCACATATGGTCCTGGTGTGCCAACAGGGAACGACCAAGATTCTTGGGGCGAATCTGATTTTGCTTTCATAGCAAAATGCAAAATTACTGATTTAATAAATAATAATGTAGAAGAAACTGATTCTCTATGGCAATCTATTTATAAGATATTAAATATTGAAAAAAAGTAATTCATAAAAAATGGAAGAACAACACAGCAAAGAATATGTGACTCTAAAAGAGTATTTTGAAGCTATCGATAAGTCAACCGACTTCAAGATTAAAGCTCTTGAAAAATCGACGACTGCTTCAATTGAAGCACTTGAAAAATCAATTAATTCAAAAATTGACGCTCTTGAAAAATCAATTAATTCAAAAATTGATGCTCTTGAAAAATCTTTTAATAATAAACATAATACTTTAGAAGGATCGACTGATTTAAAATATAACAATATAGAAAAAAATACAACTCTTGCTGCCAAATCAATAGATAGACGTCTTGAAGGCATGAACGAGTTCAGAGACGCTTTGAAAGATCAAACAGCAAAGTTTCTAACAAAAGATGAGTTCAACACATTACACAATAGAGTTGAAGAAGATATTAAAGTATTAAGAGAAAATAAGGCTATGCTGGAAGGTAAAGCATCTATGACGTCTGTTTATATTGCTTATGGAATTGGATTAATTGGACTAATAATAGCTTTATTAGGCATTTTTATTAAATAAATTGAAGGTTTATAAATCCTTCATAACTTTCTACTATTTTAATATCATATGAACTACTACTACACTAAAGATGTAGTAGTTTCGGGAACATAATGTTCCTTCTTTTTAAGCGTTTCGTTGCTTGTGCCAACCGAAGTTGGTCTTATTTTTGCTCCACGCTCGTAATCGGCCGT
>Ga0209777_10006793_pt1 | contig 12824 bp, 4 predicted proteins | sample FrelakmetHBP12HB_FD_187147 | JGI IMG/M metagenome (GOLD analysis project Ga0209777, IMG submission 187147) | Freshwater lake sediment microbial communities from the University of Notre Dame, USA, for methane emissions studies -HBP12 HB (SPAdes)... | ecosystem: Environmental > Aquatic >...
GGAGGCCACTTGCCCCCCATTCACATAGGCGGTGTGCGGGCCGCCACCGGGGTCGGTAACCAGCACGTCGGGCAGCCCATCGCCGTTGAGGTCGAGAAACTCGGCGAGCGGATTGTCCATCACCACGGGCGGTTCATTGGAACCGCCGATGATCTTGCCGCTGGCCGAGAGCGAGTCCGGCGGGTCGGACACCGCGTAGCCGTAGGCCGCGGGGGGCAGACTGCTGGTGCCGTCCGCGCCGACCAGGGTCACTTTGGCCAGCAGCGACCAGTGCGAGTTGGTGCCGGCATAGGACAGATAGGACAAATCATAGCGGCGGTCCAGATTGTCCGGGATGCCGTCGTTATTGAAATCGCCCAGCAAATGGCCGGCGAGCGTCGGGCCCTGGGTGCCGATGACGATTTGCTTGAGCCGTTTGCCGGTGCGGACGATGAAGCCCGCGCGGCAATCCTCGAACCAATCGGGTCGATCCTCGTAAGTGAAGGTGACAAAGTGGAAGTTGTCCCAAGGCGGAGCGCCGGGGCCGTAGGCGATGCCGCTAAGATATTTCTGGTTGAGATTGTTCGAGTCGGCGAAGTTCGTGTAAGCATAGACGATGACGTTGCCATGGGTGTCGGTTTCCTTTTGCAGCAACCAGGAAAAGATGTGGTTGGTGTGGTCCGGGTCCTGGATCCGGGCGTCGGGGGTGAGGCCGAACTCCATTCGCGTGCCATTGGGCAGCGTTCCCACCCAGGAATTGGTCAACTGCTGGTAGCGGATGAAGGCGCCCTCATTCTTGCAGAAGAGCAAGCCGTTGGTCAGCGGGACCAGTTCCTCCTTCATGTCGTTGATGAACGTGTCGGAGCGAGCGAAACCGACGTTCTCCCCGTAAGTGGGAATCCCTTCGTCGGAGCGCCGTTGGATGGAGGAGAGGGGCAGCATCCAGCCGAAACCGAGTGGCCCATTGCCCGCCCCGCCTTCGTAGGCGAGACTCAGGCTGGGTGTGTGGCCGGCGGTGCCCGGCGGGAGTTTCAGACCCAAACCCGAGCTGGCGGTGCCGGTGTTGAGGTGGGGCTGGAACGATTCGCCGAGGCCCTCGATGGCGCCGGGGCCTTTGGGAAGGGAAATCGTGTTTGGGCCCACCCCGCTCTTGTCGGCGGCCAGAGAATTGCCGCGGCAAAAGAAGACAAGGAGAGCCAGAAGGAAGGTGAGAGCGTGGGAGCGTGGGGGGTTGGGAGCCTCGGGCGCGGGTTGTTGGCCCGCACCTTTAACCGCAGAGACGCGACGAGCGCCGAGATTCAGACCAGTTCGTCTTGTCTCCGCGCTTTTCGCGTCTCTGCGGTTCATTTGGGGCGCCCTGTTGAGGGTGCGGCTGGGAAGGAGCCGCGGCATTTGCTCTGATTAATCAAAAGCCGGAATAGCTGTAGGTTTGGAAATAGATTTTGATGTCGGTCACTCCGTTGCCGGTGCGCTGGCCGTTGACGCGAGCGCCGGCGATGAACCGTTGTAGTCCCTCGTCCGGGTTGGAGCCGAGCAGACTTACCCCGGGGATGATCAACATCCAATGCGTGTTCCACACCGAACGTCCGATAAGGCCCGAATCGGTCTGGATATGAGCCGTATCCAAAGGAATGGACTGGCTCTCGCTGGTGGCATCAATCGCACTGTATTCGCGTTGTCCGCCGACGGCGCCGAACTGGCCGTTGAGCGAAAAGTTGATGGGTATCCAATTGATGCTGAAATTGGGAGGACTGCCGAGGAAATCGTTCGGCACCGGGATCTTTTGGTCGAAGACCTTCCAGTGGCGATAGCTGAAGTCATTGGCCCCGGCGGCGCGGACCACGTCTTCGCCAATGGGCACCAGCCAGGCGCTGGGATACTGAACCAACCCATTGGCCGAGCTGTCATAACTGCTGAACCAAATTCCAACCGAAAGGATCTTGGTTGAATAAACGCTGGCGTTGTAAGCGCTGTCACCGCCGCCGGCGGGCCAGCCGAAGAAATTGTCTTGGGCGATGATCTCGGAGGGGAAATTGATGACGATGGCCGGCTCATGTGCGTTGGCCGGCTCGGCCTGGAGGGGCCGGCAGTAGCGTTGGAACTCAGGGATGTCCCAGATATTGTTAACGAGCGCACGTTGCAGGGTCTGTTGCCAGACGGTCGTATTGGTCGAAGCGTTGCCGATCCGGAACCAGCCGTTGCGGAGAGAGAAGAGGCGCTGGCGGGTGATCTGGTTGTTCAGGCCCAGGTTGGCTTTGATCGTGGCGTAGTTCTGGCCCATGGCCGCCATGGGGGCCGCGAGGCCGGAGTCCCCAATGGTGCCCGCGATGGGCACGCCGTTTTGGATGGTGCCGATCGCGCGCTTCTTGACGATGTCCTCGAGGAAGGCGCTGCCGGATTGGGAGGAGGATTGCAGCAAGCCGGTCTCGTAATCGTAGGCCTTGGCGGCGAGAAAGACGTAACGCGCGGCCAGGTCAAACTGGGAGCGGTATTTCTGGAGGGCGTCGTTGCGGAAAATCCGAAAGGCCATGTCTTTGTAACGGTAGGCCTGGATTTGGGCGGCGGTTTCCTGCAAGAAACGCACGCGGTTTTCGATCACCGCGTTGCCTTTCGCCAGGGTGGCGAGATACGCGCCGGCGGCCTGGCTCACCGCCTCACGGAGATTGTACAAATCGTAGCGCGAAACCGCCTCCTGCCGGACCAACTGCTGGAGCTGCGCCACCTGGCCGAGCAAAGCCGCTTCCTGGTGGATCGTGGTCAATTGAATGTTGCTGGCGGCCTGGGCATCTTCTTTGGCCTGCTGCGCGCCGAGCTGGACGAGGGAAACCACGTCTGCGGCCTCGTTGAGGTTCTCCGAGTCAATGGCGCCGCCGAGCCGGATAGCCCCGCGTTCAGCCGAAGTCGGATCAACCGAGAAACCCGCATCGGTGGGCAGGAATTCGGCGGTCGCATCAGCCACCAGCGTCGCGACTCGGGCTGCGCCGCGGAAGAACAATTGTATCGCTTGGTCCGCCAGGATCAGGTCGTTGAGGCTTTGTTGTTTTTGGGCGGCCTGGTTGAGGACGCTGATTTCCCGGGCATCCAGGTTATACTGCGCCTGGATGAGTTGAGCCTGGTCTTCGATCTGCGAGATCAGGTTGTTATAGGTGACCACGGCTTGTTCGAAACGGACCCGGGCTTGGAGCAAATCGCCGAGGTTGCGTTGGAGTTCGCCGGGCGCCAGCCGAGTAGTAAACCCGGGCGGTTTGACCAACTCGCGGCTGTCGGTCGCGAAATTGAACGTCACGAAACGGCTGCTGGATGAGATCGTCCCATCGACTGCGACCGCGGGCTCATAAAGGTTAAGCGAAATCGTTTGGGTCGTTGGTGGCACCACGCCTTCCAACTGCTGAACATCGACATAGGCAAAGTGGCAGAGGTCCGGTCCGGTGTAGCCGTCCGAGTAAGCGCCGATGCCGCCGATGTCTTCGTGGTAGGGGTAGCCGAAGATTTCGATGAGCTGATTAGTGAAATCATTGAGGCGGTCGGCGACCGTCCTTTGGAAGTCCGCGACCGAATCCTGCTGTTTGCGCAACAATTGGGTGGGCTCATTGGCATAGTTGAAGACGGCGATGGCGTTGTTCATCGCGCCGACCGCGCGGTTGTAGATTTGGTCAAAATGGGTTTGGCCGGTCGCCAGCGCGCCCGGGTCGATGCCGAAGGGGACGACGTTCTTGTCGAGGCCGAGCGGATTGAGGCCATGGTCCACATTGTCCATGGTCTGCTGGATATCGAGGAAAGAGGCGGCGACCTCCCGCAGTTCACTCACCGTGGTGCGATCCACTTCCTGGGGGCCCTGGTTGGTGTCTTTGGCCGGTAACAGCGCATTGCCCACCAGCCAATCGAAGAGAGCGGCCTGGCCGGCGCGGCTGGCCCACTCGGTGGCTCCCCAGGCGCGGTTGGTGTCAGAGTCGCGGTACCCCTGCCATTGGCCGGCGGGATCTTCCGTGTAAAGGCTGCGGTAGGTGAGATCGAGAATTTCGCCGCCAGTGCGGGCGCGGGCGGCGGCGACTTTGGCGAACTTGCGTTCATACTGGTAGTTGACCTGGACATCGGCGCCGTTGATGTTGACGTCTTCGTACTGGGGCACCCAGGTGTAATTCGTGTTCGAGAAAAGCTGGTAGAAGGGCGTGATGGCAGAGAGGTAATGGCCCCAGGCATCGCCGTGCCCCTGGGGGAACATAAGGCGCGCATCGGTGGCATTAATCGTGCCGGAGGCGTCCTGGTCGGAGATGTTGTAGTTCAGCACGTAAGCGGTTTGGCCGGACGGGTCCGCGCCGAAATTCCAATAAAGCCGGTTATAGACCGGAGCAACATCCACGCGCGTCCCTGGGGAATTATCGCTGCCAAACGGGCCATCGCGCCCCCGCAGCAAGATCAGTTCTTCGTCGAGCAGGGAACTGGCTTCGCCCTGGAAACAGAAGATCGAGCTCGCGGTGTATTGGCCGTTGTCGGTGCCAAAGCCGATGGTCGGGTCCTCGGCATCGGCATAGGCTTCGTTGCCCATCAGCATGTAGAGATCGCTGAGCTGGCCTGCCGCCAAACGCAAAGCGGTGTCGTCGCTCAGCGGAATGCCGGCGCCGATGCTCAAGTCAATTCCCCGGCGCAGGACCGTCTCGTAAGCCTGGATCAGGCCAAATTGGTTTCCCGGCAGGCAATTCAACGCGATGTCTCCCGCCCAACGGGGGCCGGCCTGTTGGATCATGCTCGCGGTGGTATTCACGGCGTCGATGTGGAAACCGGTGGTGATTTGCGTGAAGGGATTAATTCCGCGAAGGACCCGTTTGATCCAGCCGTCGGCGGCCGCCGGAATGGTATCGGGGCTCCAGCCGGGGCCGCAAAGATTCCCTCCGGACAGCGGCTGGTAGTGACAGTAATATTGGTAGTCCTCGAGCGTCCTAAGGCCTGGTCCCTTGATCGTCAGCTCCTGATTGGTTTGGGTCGGGTCATTGATCCAGGTTGTGTCTCCCACTCTGCGGTAGAACCATTCATATTTGTAGTTATCCCCGTTGCCGGCGAAGTCGGCGCTGTGCCGCAGCGTCAGGGTCTCATCAAACGCGCAATCGGCGTAGATGGGCTTGATGTCTCCCTGATAAAGGGGGCAAGCCACCTTGAGGATTTCGACACTGATCGGCAGGTCGCCGCAGTTGGTGCTGTTCTGCATGGCCAGCGTAACGTATCCTTGACCCTGGGCGGTGGCGGCGCTGAGCGCTTTGAATTGACTCCCCAGCGAAGAGACCCCGGTAGCGTTCAACACCGTAAACGCACGCAAGGCATCAATGGCGGCCCGGTAAGTGGCGTTGGCGCTCAGCGCTTTGAGAGCGTTCGCGTCGGCCACCGTCATCACATTGGGCAGCAGCAGTGGCTCGCCGACATAATCGGTATCATTGTAATAGCCGCCAAACTCGAACTGCGGAGGCACCGTGTTCGGGTTGAATTTCAGCCGTTTTCTCAACGTCAACGGCGCTTGCATGAAGACCAGTTTCTGGTCGGTGGGGTTCACCTGGGTGACGATTTCCGAGGGCAGTTTATTGCCGGGGAAGTTGTTCACCTTGACCACGCGCACCGCCAGCGGGTCATACAGTTCAACGAGCGTGCCTGGCCCCGTTTGCTCGTAAAGGACATCCACGCTGCACTGATGGGCAATGTCCGGCAGGCCACCAGCCTTGGGTACGATGAGGGTTTCCCCCACGCGCAGTTGCGGCACGTTGCTCGGCCAATTGATAGTATATCGGATGTCGGTCGGAACGCCCAACGTCCCGCCCGGCCGCTGATCCAGCCACGCCACGCAAACCCCCGGTGCTGGCGGATTCGTGCCCGGAAAGTAGAAGCCCGCCTGCATCGGGTAGAAGTAGCGCAGAACAATCTGCGCCGGGCCGCCATCGTTGCCCGCCGCTCGCGCCCAAAAATTCAATTTACGATCCCGCCAATACGGCCCCGAGACTCCCGCCGAACTAGGGCATAATTGAAAGAGGTTGAGGGGAACTGGCGGCTGGATAAGCATGCCTGCCACGCCTGAGTAGTTGAAAAAGTAAGGCGCTTCTTCAGCCACCACTTGATAAATGGCGTAATTCCATTTCAGTCCGGCCGTCGGATCGCGGGACTTGAGCAGACAATAAGGCTGCGAGGTGGAAGGCGAGCCGAGGTCGTCACGCAACGCAAAAACAGCCGGCCCTTGGCCTCCGTCGGCAATCAGAGCATGCTCGTCGTTCGGGTTGAAGCCAGGCAGGGCCGGGTTGTTCTGAACATAAAGCCGGTAATCCTTTTGATTCACGCGATCGATCGGGCCGACGCCTTGCAAGCTGGCGATGATGATCTTGACGGGATTCGGCGGCCACACGGCCTGGTAATGCTTGACCAGGGCGGGCCACTGTACCCCCTGATTAACCTGGGACCACCAGATTTCGAGGTTGCCCTCGTTGACGGGGAAGATCTGCTGCGTCTTGAACGCTGGCGGATCGGCTGGATTGCCGTCATATACCTCCCAATCGTACCGATCCCCGCCCGGCACGTAAATGTACCCGGGGCGCGGACCTTGATGAGTCGGCTCAAGAATCTCCTGGCCGATATTGGAAGTATAGATGATCCCCGGCGGGAACAGCGTCGGGTCATCGTGCAGCACGGATCGGACTACCTGGAAGGCAACGGTGTTAGCGACATCATATCTCAACAAGGACCACCCTGCCGCGGTGGTGGTAAACGAGCCATTGACGACCGGGTTGGCGTGGCCATTGGGGTCCTGATACGGCATCAAAGTAGCCGTTTTTCCCGCAGGCATCTGGACATCCGGGCCAAGGACGACACCGCCCCGAACGTAAACCTGGTAATTGGCCGGCTTGGCCGGCCAGTCCGCGGTATATTGATGCAGTTCATAAGGCCAAACCACGCCGTTCAAATTGCGCGCCATCCAGTACACCTCCATGTCCGCCGGGTTGGAAGTCTTGCGGATCGCGAAGAGGGAACCATTCTGCGTCGAGGATGGATTGACATACTGGTAAATGAATTGTGTCTCTGGAGTTCCCGTGCCCAAACCTGCGGTCACCACCGGTGGGGCCGAGGTCGCCGCCGATATAAAGGGGACCAGTTGCGAGCCGAGGTCCAGGGCCGTGGCCGGGCCGTCTGGCGTAAAGTTCGAGCGCAGCGCAACGATCTCGACGCCGCGGAATCCCCCATTCTCACGGTATTCAAGGAGGATGAGGCCGGTCTTGTCTTTCGCATAAAGATACCCGTTCGGAGATCGAACGAAATACGGTGTATTCGTATCCAGGGGCAGGGCCGTATTCCAGTGGAAGAGGATTTGTTGAACCGCCGAAACATTGACCAGTGGCGCTTTGGTCTGTGGCGACGGGAGTGGGCTGGCCTTAAAGTCCGAACCGGGGTCAGGCGTGGGATAGTGGGTATGATAGACCGCCATTGGCGTGCGAACAGGGAGGCGATCGATCAAATAATTGACCGGGCCGGCGGAGCTGCTGTCCGCCCTTTTCCAGGTAATGGCGACCGACCCGGCTTCATTGGCGAACACCTTTTGTACATCCGCCAGGTAAAACGCCTTCACCGGAGGATCAATGACCGGCGCCTTGGTCAAATCCGCCTGGAGCGCCGCATCGGGAACGACTTCCTGGCCGATGAGAAAATCGGGGCGGCGCGCTTCAGCCGCCGGCTGTCCAAAGCCCGATTGGGTAAGATAATAACTGCCGTCCGTTGGGGTGCTGGCTGCCCCGGCGGCGCCGATGCTCCCCCCGAAAATAGCGACGCTCTTAGGTTGCGGCGAGTTTGTCAGACCTGGGATGGGATTGGGCGCAGGAACATAAACCTGATTCTGGTAACCGAATGGGGCCAGAGATGTGGCGACTTGACCGAAAGCATCAGTCCACACCAGTAAGAAAGGAATGCAGATCGCCGTGACAATCCTCGCAACTGAAAGCGAGCCACCACGGCCCGGCTGGCAAAATGAACCACACACCGGATCGGCAGCGCACGGCGCGCGGTTCCGGCGCACGGGTTCTGGCGCACGAATGTTCATTGCTCGCCTGCGGATTTTTTGTTCAGCAGTTGTTCGAGCTTGTCCAACCGTTGTTCGAGTTGCCGGATTTGCCCCTCCTTTTCCTCGACCTTTCTGTTCAAAGCCTGGATCGCGGCGAACGCCACCCCGCCTTCGTCAATTGGCGCAATGTGCTTGTCGTCGGTGCCGATGTTGAAAGCGGAATAAAAGTCCTGCGCCATCGGCCCGATGTGCCGCGTCGTCGAGTCCATCTTGTAGCTCCATTCGCTGATGGGCAGTCGGACGACCTTCTCCAGAATTTGCGAGGGACTCACCGGCGCGAAATCCTTCTTGGCGTTACGGTCGCTGAAGTTGTTGAATGTGCCAATGACTGTCACGGCGGAAGTGTCCACCACAAGCTGATCGTTCGCGGGCGCAGCGCCGGCGGCACCGGTCGCCAGCGCGATGCGGCCATATTGAACGGAGATGCGCGACGTGCCGCCGTCGCCGTGAATAGGCTGGTCAGCACCGCTGGCATCCGCATAGTAGTTGTAGCCCAAGTGGATGCCATCTCCCCACCTTGGAAATGAACCATAAAGAAAGCCAAGGGAGTTTCCACCGTTCAATGTGACTTTATGGTAATTGTTGCCGCCGGCCCCGACGGTGACATCTCCACGAACCGTCGCGCTTGCGACGCTCATGGCTCCGCTTTGTGGATTTCCATCCGGGAAAATTGCCGTCCAATCGTAGCCGTTGAGTTTTGCCGCGTTCGAAGCGTTAGTGGCATTCTGCGCGTTAGTCGCATTCGCCGCATTCTGCGCGTTGGTCGCATTCGCCGCATGCGCCGCGCTCGCCGCATTTGCTGCATTCGCCGCACTTAAGGCAAAGGGTGCGGCAAGCACTTGTTGGCGCGGCGAGATCGGGTTAGCGGTGCCGACCTTGAGTTCGATATAAACGCTCTGATTGGCGGCAAAGACAGTTGCCATGTCCTGCGCCCCGGTATCCTGCGGCCCCAGCACCAGATTAAAGCGCCCCTGAACCACGGCCACCTTGGGGGCAAAGCCGGTCCCACTCTGCCCGTTGAATATTTGCGGTCCCCAAATTGCCCCGCCGCCCGACTCGACGGCGAAGAGTCGAACCTCGATATCATAATTGCCAGTCGGCATAGGATTTCCATTGGCGTCGAGCAACTGCCCCTGATAATTGATGAGCGACGGCACACCTTGAGCCGGTGCCGCGGCGCGCGACATCAATAAGGCCAGCAGTGGAATCACGAGTTGAATCTTTTTCTTCATAATTTCTCCAGGTTGGTTTTGCACATTTAGTTTAAAGGGAATCATTCAAAACCCCGACCGTCGAAGCCCGATACAACCGGAATATCCCCTGGGCGTAGATCGGGTTCTTGTGAAGGCCGGTAATCACTTCGCTGTAGGTACCGCCCAATTGATTGTCGCCCCAGCCCGCCAGGGTCGTGTTCTCTGGGTCCTGCGCCAAAAATTGGAACGAGAGCTGCCGCGTTACGTCCGGACATTCCCTTAGCGGGGCGGCATATCGGTCATCCAGGTTGTTGTGATCAGGATGATACCGATGCTTGAAGGGATTGACGGCATCGTCGTATCCCAGAGGCACGGTGCAAGAGAACAGCCCGTTGGTCTCGCCGAAGATCCCGGTCCGGCTGAGCAGAATCGGCTCCCGGAAACCAAACGCCGCGCTGGAAAACCGCCGGCCGGTGATGGTCCCGTCACGGATGGCGGAACCGGAAAATTGCGAGAGCAGGCTCTCGTCGGTGATCAAAGCGTAACGGCCCGGGCTTGCCACTTGTTTATAACCCTGCTGGTTGGTCAGGTACACCCCGTTGGTCCAGGCCAGCACCACCTTCTGCAATAGCCGGATATCCCCTCCATTGTCCACATGGAGAATCAACCGAAACTGAAATTCGGACGCCGTCGGCAGCGCAACAGTGGACACCGCCGCCTGGTTCACATTGCTGAGCACGACGCTGCCAACCCACAAGCCCGCCCGTGGATCCGGTGGGCCGGTCGCGTGCGGGCGCACCGCCCCGTGAGTCTGCGCCATAGTAGCGGTGCTGTAAGACTGAAGCCCCTTGGCCGAAACGGGAACCACGATATGCGAACCCAGCGTGTCCGTGACCTCCAGCAGGCTCTGATACAAGGCGTCCGTGTATCCTGCCGGAAGGATGAAAGAATTCATGTCCGCCCGCCGCACCGCAAGTCGAAGCGCCCACTCCGCCCCCGGCGCCATCGGCGGACTGTTCAGTTGGGCGGGCAAGTTGACCCAGCCCACCTGATTGCTGGCGAAGTTCATGACGAAATAGGAAAGCGGAACACCTCCGGCCAGGGCGGAAAAGCTTGTGTTGGGCGGGCCGCCAGAGCTCAGCGGTTTGATGGTGAAAGTTGTCGTGTTAGAAGAGGTATTCTTGATCCGCAGTGTTTGTTCGGTCAATGCGCGCCCGTAATCCATGCCGCGGCCTTGCTCGAAGGTGATCTTGAGCAAGCCAGGGTAGGTGGACGCACCGGAGCAGCGGACCCAGAAGCTTTCACCTTGATTCAAAGTGGTGGCCGAAGGGCTCACAACCGGAGCCCACGTCCCGGTCGCGCTGAGCCGGTAAACCGGCTGCCCTGCGTGCGCGGAGGACGGCGCAAAGAAAGACTGGAACGTTGGCGGGCTGCTGCTGGAAACGTAAAAGCCGGCCAGGTTGAATGAGTCCGCCATCCAATCCGGGTTGCGAATCAAGGGTTGGCCACGAAGGGTCAGGCTCGTGGCCGCGCTTGCTTTGATCAGGTAAGCGCGCCCTCCCAGGAGGGTGAACAGGTTGGCCGTGACTCGGTTGGTGCTGTTGGACGGCATATAGGTCAACCAGTCCGGCTGACCTGGCAGCAGGGAATTTGGATCCGTGATGTATTGAACCGTGGAGAACCGGTTGTTCCAGAACCAGACACTCTCAATCGGCTGCCCGGCAAAAACCGTATCGCAATCCGGCGGGTTCGGCTGTAATTCCAGGAACACCGCATTCCACCCCTGCCGCAAATTCAGGGTTTGAGTCATCCATTGGGCCGACGCCGACAGCGTGCAGACCCACACTGTGGCGGCATACACGGCAAGTTTCCTACGAATTGACATAGACACAGGCTCCTTGTGGCTCAGGGTTCGAGCCGTAGCCGGTAGAAATAGGGACCGCCGCTCGTCGCGCCGGCATCTCGGAACGAGTTGGTCGGCGGGGTCGCCCCAATGTTAGTCACGAGGTCAGCGAAGCCGGCGGTGAGATTCGAAGACCACTGGAGGGCGTACAGTTGGCCGGGCGCACTGAGCCAGTCCAGGCGAATCCCGCCCTGCGGATCGCTACGAATTCCAACGAACCGGACAGTTTGGCCTGAAAGCGCGTCGTCCAGACGCAGCCGATAGTAATAAGGCCCGGGGCCCAGCACGGTCGCGTCCAGCCAGGTATTCGTCGGGGCCGTGGCAGCAATCCCGGTTTGGATATCAAGATAGCTTCCCGACGGATTGGGCGAGCGCTGCAAGGCATAGGTCTTATAATTGGCGCTCTCCCACTTTAACCGAATACCGCCCTGATCCGGTGCGATTTCTGTAAACCTGAATGCCGAGGTGGAGTCATTCGGATCGGTCCCTGCCCGGTATTCTGCTAGATTGCTCATACCGTCTCCGTCCGGATCAGCATTGGGATCAGTCCCCGTCCTCCCGAAGTGGGTCAGTTCCCAGTCCACCGGCAGCCCGTTAACGTCGATCACAATCGGCAGTGATACAGTCAGATCCACCCGCTCAATTCGCCCGCGATCTGTGGCCGAGAACGTGGTGCCGGCGAGCGAGGGCTTGGCGAAGGCCAGCGCGTTAGAGTTCCAAAACACCTGCGAGCGATCATAGGCGATAGGAGTGCCGCTGAGCTGGATGGTGTTCGGAGAGTTGGTGTAGCCGGGGACTTGAGTTTCGCAGCGGATGCGCAAGATATACGAGAACTGATTGTTGATATTCGTCAGGGTCCCAGTGGCCGTGATGGCGGGTCCCGGACCTAATGGTTGGAACACCCAGGTCAATGTGCCGTAGCCTAGGCGGAGGTTGGCGTTGTTCGTCACATTTAGCACGGCCCCGTACATCACCAGATCCGGTTCGGGAATGCCCTGACCTGCCCCGCCCCAGGCAAACAGGCAGACACCGGCGAGGCAACCCCATGCCTTCCAGGAAGCTTTTGCCGCAGCTCCTCTCCCCCCTGGTCCCCGCCACGAGGTTCGAGGTTCTCCGCTCCTCATCACTCCGCCAACGCGTTGTGGAAAAACGCCGGCGCTTTGTAACTTGATTGCCTGCATATTCATGCTTGTTCCCATCCGGTGCCCCATAGCAGCCCCAGATTAGTCACTATTATAACCGTCTTAAGACATTGCGCTATGGGGTGTTCACCCCATATGAAGGAGGCCTTACGAAGGATACTGCTTTGAGCCTCCGCCCGATTCGTGCATCCTGCGGCAACGAAATCAAAGGCATCAAATGTCTGCTTACGACAAATTGCGAACAGAACTAAAGGCCGCCCCCAAAACCTGGCTGGTGACCGGTGTCGCGGGTTTCATTGGCTCGAACTTGCTCGAAGCTTTGCTGAAGCTTGACCAGCAGGTGGCCGGCCTCGACAACTTCTCGACTGGCAAGAAGAAGAACCTGGAGCAGGTCCAGGCGCTCGTCAGCCCGACTCAATGGGCGCGGTTTCGATTTCTGAAGGGTGATATTGGCGACCTGGTCACGTGCCAGCAGGCATGTGAGGGCGTGGATTTCGTTTTGCATCAGACCGCGCGTGGGTCCG
>Ga0209777_10006794_pt1 | contig 12823 bp, 11 predicted proteins | sample FrelakmetHBP12HB_FD_187147 | JGI IMG/M metagenome (GOLD analysis project Ga0209777, IMG submission 187147) | Freshwater lake sediment microbial communities from the University of Notre Dame, USA, for methane emissions studies -HBP12 HB (SPAdes)... | ecosystem: Environmental > Aquatic >...
CCCGCCGCCAGCCAGAAGGTCCGCCTTTGCGCCCGCGAGGAAGAGCTGTGGGAATTGCTCGCGCATGCACACGGGACGGGCTACCGGCTCGCGGTGGAACCGCTGGGCTGGCGGGGCTTGAGCACTTAGCTTGATATGTCCAACGATCCGTTAACTATCCCGCTGGGCCGCAGGCCAAGGATTGACTGGCTCAGAATCCTGGTCCTGATCTTGCTTGCTGTGCTGGCGTTTCGAGCGTTGGTAGTGCCGGCATTCGTACTCAACCTGATGCCCTATCCCGTTGACTATTTCTATGGCGAGGGCGACGAACTGTTCCATATCAACCGGCTGCTGAGGGGGCTGAACATTTACAATGACTCCACCCAGTACCCCTTTTCCGGCAACATCTATCCGCCCGTGTTCTTCTGGATCGCCGGGGGTATATCGCATTTCTTCGGGGCAACGCTGGCCACGTTGCGGGCGTTGATGCTGATTCCCCTGGCCGGCGTAATGTTCTTCATAGGCTTGTTCCTGCGGCGTGAGAAGGCTCCCGCCGCTCTGATCACTGCCGCGGTTTTGCTGGCACCGGTGACTTATGGCCTGAGCGAGTATCTTATCATGCCGCGTGTAGACGGCTGGATGGCACTCTTCGCGCTGGGCAGCTTCTACTTCTTCGCTGCCCAGGAGTTGAAAACCAGAGACATAGTTTGCGGCGGAGTCCTGGCTGCCCTGGCGCTGTTCACAAAACAGACCGCAATATTCGGCTTGGCCGCGGTCAACCTCCACCTGCTGCTCGCGCGCCCGCGCAAGGGCCTGGCCGCGGGAGCCTGTGCGGCGCTGGCCTGTGGGCTGCTATTGGGGGTGTCACTCTGGCAGTTCGGCCCGCAGATGCTGGACTCCCTGTCCTCTTTGACCGCCAGGCGCACTTGGATCGGCGGCCGCTTCAACACCCTGCTTGTGCCTTCGATAGCGTATCTCTCCATCCTTGGCGGGATCGCGTCGGCCCGGCTGGCGGTTCATGCGGCAACACGCCGTTGGGAACTGCTGGACACTTATATTGTGGGCCATTGCCTGCCCGGAGCGTTGATTATGTTCGACGGCGGCGGCATCAATTACCTGCTGCCCTTGTTGCCAGGGCTGTGTTTGGCGGCGGCTTTGTCCCTGCGAGACTTGGCCGCAATCTGGCCCCGGCAAGCGGTTACCGCCGCGGTTGCCCTTGCGGGATTCCACGTGCTCCTACAGAGCCCCTGTGAGGAACCCCTGACTATGCCGGACGCGGAGCATTTGCAGGAAGCATGCTGGGCGGCCGCCTTTCTCTCCGACACGGAAGCTCCTGTTTTCGCTGAGCGTCTTTGGGGAGCGATAGCGGGCAAGGAACAGACGCAGCATTACTTTGTTGAACCGGTTCATCTGAGCCAGTTGCCGCCGGGGCGCCTGGATCGCCAGGTGCTCCTGGCCCCTTTCTTGGCGAGACGCTTTGCCAGGGTGATTGTCTTTCGGCCTTCCTACCTTCCGCGGGATGTGCGCAAAGCTCTTCAGGATAACTATGAGGTCCGCCGCAGAGGCAAGCTGATGCTCTGTTTCAGGTTTCAGGAGGAAGCAGAAATCGTCTACCTGGTGCCACGCAAAGACGCGCCGCAAGGAACAGATGACCCTACTCGTCCACCTCCATGACCACGCGGAACCCGACGGTCTTCATCTGGTGGGCCGGGTTGGCGTTGCCGCGCGAGGCGCAGCGGCAGCCGCGCTCAAATGCGGACCAGGACCCTCCGCGCACGACGCGGCTGGTGCCCTGCTGGGCTCCGGCCGGATCGGTCGCGGCTGTAGCCGCGTAGGGGGCTTGGTAGAAGTCCGAGCACCATTCGGCCACGTTGCCGTGCATGTCATGCAGGCCCCAGGCATTTGGCCTTTTCTGCGCGACCGGGTGGGGCTTCTCTTCGGCGTTGTCGTCATACCAGCCCAGTGCACTGAGCTCTTCTCCGACAGAGAAGCGTTTGCTTGAGCCGGCCCGGCAGGCGTATTCCCATTCGGCCTCGGTCGGCAGACGGCACTTCTTCTTCTCAATATCCGAGAGCTTCACGCAGAACGTCACCGCGTCCTGCCAGGTGACTTCCGCGGCCGGCAAGCTGTCACCTTCGAAGCTCCCGCGGCGCTGGCCCATGACCGCGCGCCATTGGGCCTGCGTGACCTCGGTGACGCCCATGCGGAAAGGCCTGCTGATCTTGACGCGGTGCAACACTTCCTCCGGTTCCCGGCCCTTTTCTTCGGCCGGACTGCCCATCTCCAACTCGCCCGCAGGGATGAATGCGAACTTGATGCCGGAAACTCCGGCCACAACTTCCCCGGGCTTCGGCGCGTCGCCGCCGAAAGCACTGGCGCATCCGAGGACGAGGCAGACGCAGAAAAGGCATTTTCGATTCTTGATTTTCAATTTTCGATCTGAAGGCAATGTAAAATCGAAAATCGAAAATCCAAAATCCAAAATTCTCACGCCTTCATGCCCTTCGTATCGAACTCCAGTTTCTCATTCGCCTTCATCATCTCATCCCAGGTGACAGTCGTGCCCTTGTAGCAGGCCGTGCGGCCCAGGATGGTTGTCAGGTTGCTGCGCACGCTGGGCGCCACGGTCGCGTTGTCGAACTTGCCGTTGGTGATGCTGTCATGGAACGTGGCGATGTTGGTTACCACGCCGTCAGTGAAGATGTTCCCTGAGCCGCCGCCTTTGTAAGGCACCTCGCCCCGGATGCTCACCGGCCCGCCGTAGTGCGTGTCAATCGTGCCGCGCTTGCCGAACATGCGGCAGCCGATGTCATCGTGGCCCTGCCCATACTGCTTGGACGCGAAGCTGAGGAGCACGTCGTTGGGGTACCAGAATATCACCGCGAAGTGGTCGTTGACGTTCCCCGCGCCGGAGCGGCCCTTACGCCCACACGAGCCGAAAGCGCGCAAGGGGGCCTCGTCAATAATCCACGCAGCCACGTCGAGAGCATGAATGTTCTGCTCGGTGATGACGTCCCCTGACAGGAGCTTGTCCACGCCCCAGTGGCGCAGGCGCTCTTCCGGGTTGTTGGCGTCGTACGTGGGATTGCCCCAGGTTTCTCCGCAATAGTAGACGGCCTCGCCATTGACCACCTTGCCGATGTCGCCATTGTGAACGCGCTTGATGGCTTCCTGGTACAACGTGTTGGCGCGGGTCTGGAAATCAATCAGGAAGACCAGCTTCTTCTCGGTGGCTTTCTTGCCGGAGTCGGCGATGGTCTGGCAACCCGGCACGTCCACGGCCATGGGCTTGGCCACGTAAACGTGCTTGCCGGCCTCGACGCCGGCAGCCGCATGTTCCGGATGGTAGTACGGCGGACTCTCAACCACCACGGCGTCGAGCTTGCTCTCGAGCAGTTTCTTGTAGCCGTTCAGCCCGCTGTAGCGGCGCGAGGCATCCACGCCGAACTTGTCTCCGAAGCTCTTGACCTTGTCCTCGAAGTAATCCGCCCCTGCGACAAATTTGAACCCGCCGTGTTTCTGGAACAGGTCCGCGATCCAATGGCCGCGCCCGCCGCAGCCAATCAGGCCCAACTCGACCTTCGGCTTCTCGTCGGCGCGAGCTGCCCGTGCGGCGCCAAGGGAGAACGCCAGCGCGGTTGCCCCGGCTGCGGCCAGAAAACCACGGCGCTCCATGCCGCTTGCCGTGCCTTTGGATGAGTCAGTGTGTGCCATGAGCAAAACCTCCCCGTGAAATGCGGCCAACAGGCCCTCCGCCTTGCGCCCCAAACGTTGATCGGGCTTATATACACCAAGCGCCCGGACTTGGCCATTGCACCTGGAGATATGCGCTGCGAGGAACCACAAACCAGAAACCATAAACCTGAAACCTGCCCTTGCGGTGTATTCCAAGAGCAAGCGCGGCGCTCGCGCACCCCATGCGGATGGACGGGCTAAAACCATGAAACTCCTGACTCGTCAGACAGCCGTTTTTCCCTTTTTCCTTTTTCCTTTTTCCTTCGGGCTGGCCGCCGACTGGCCCCAATGGCGCGGGCCTGAGCAGACGGGGCACGTGCCGCCCGGCGTGGCCGTGCCAGCCACGCTGCCCGCGGAAGCCAACGTCCTTTGGCGCGCGAAGCTCGGCGATGGCTACGCTTCCCCCGTCGTGGCCGGCGGCAAGGTGTTCTACCTTGACAACCAGCAGGGCAACGAGGTCGTCCACGCCGCCGAAGCCGCGACCGGCAAGGAACTCTGGAACGCCAAGCTCGACGCCTGCTTCAAGGACAACTTCGTCAGCGGACCTCGCTGCACGCCAGTCGTGGACGGCAACCGCGTTTACGCGCAGTCCTGCAGGGGCGAGTTCCAGTGCCTGAATGCTGAGGATGGTAAGGTGCTCTGGCACAGGAATTTCACCACGGATTTCGGCGCCACCTTCATCGGCGAGAAGGGCGCTGCCGCAGGCGCCAGCCGCCACGGCAACACGGGTTCCCCCGTGATTGACGGCGAGAACATCATCGTCGGCGTCGGCAGCCCCAAGGGCGCGTGCCTGGTGAGCATGAGAAAGGCCACGGGCGAGGTCGTCTGGAAATCGCAGGACGATCAGACCGCTTACGGCCCGCCCGTCCTGGCGACGCTCTGCGGCACCAAGCAGGCGGTGGCCTTCACGGTTGAAGGCCTGATTGGCGTGGACGTTGCGGACGGCAAACTGCTGTGGCGCTCAAGCCCGATGAAGACTGCTTTCGGCAGGCATATCACCACGCCGGTGATTGTGGACGACATGGTTCTGGTCGCTTCCCACACCCTCGGCCTCATCGGCACGCGCATTGTGAAAGACGGCGGAGGCCTGAAGGCTGAAGCGGCGTGGAACGAGAAGCCGCTAGGCATCAATTTCTCGAGTCCTGTCGCGGCGGGGCAGTACCTTTACGGACTCGGGCCGAACAAGAATATAATCTGCGTTGACGTCAAAACGGGCAAGCGCGCCTGGGAGAAGACAGGCTGCATCATGTCGCCCCCGGACAGAGCCTATGCCGCCTTTCTGGTCATGGACAAGAACATACTGCTGCTCAACGACACCGGCCTGCTGATTCTCTTCGCTGCCGATGAGAAAGAATACAGGGAGCTCAGCCGCGTGCAGGTCTGCGGCCAGAACTGGTGCAATCCCGCCTATGCGGACGGCAAGCTCATCCTGCGCGATGCCAAAGAACTGCTGTGCGTGGACCTGCTGAAGTGACGCCGGCGGGCTTTGGACTTTGGGTTTTGGGTGGCACCGGCGCGCCGCCCAGAATCTAAAGCCCAAAGTCTAAAGCCCGTTGCGTTTCGCGTTCCACGTTTTACGTTCGTCAAGATGAAACGAGCGCCTCTTGAGCCGCCGAATCCAGAATGGAGCAAATGTGAACTGCCGCCGCCTGCGGAGCTGGGTGAACCGGCGGATTGGAGCGCCATCTTCGGACGGCCTGGGCCGCTTATCGTTGAGATCGGCTGCGGCGGCGGGCGCACGCTCATCGGCATGGCTGTGGCGCGCCCGCAGGAAAACTTCCTGGCGGTCGAGCGCGCCGGCGAATACTTCCGCATCCTGCGCGAACGCGTGACCAGGCGCGCGCTGCGGAACGTGCGCGTCACCAGGCTCGAAGCAGAATACATCGTGGGCCGCTTGCTCCAAGACGAATCAGTACGCGAGTACCACATTTATTTCCCGGACCCTTGGCCCAAGCGGCGGCACCACAAGCGCCGCCTGTTCAGCGACACCTTTTGTGCAAATGTGAAGCGCACCCTCGTCTCGGGCGGCGTGCTCTTTCTGGCCACGGACCACCAGGACTACTACCGCGAGATTCTCCCGCGCCTGCAAGCCGCGCTATCCGTCCGGGAGCGCCCTGAGCCTTGGGAAGACGCGCCGCAAGGACGCACCAATTACGAAGTAAAGTACCTCAAGGAGGGACGGCCGATCTATAGGCTGGAGGGGACGAAGAGGTGAAGGAATCAGAACTCCTTCTTCTCCTCCGCTTCGGCCTTGGGCGCGTCCTTCTTCGCCTCGGCCGGCTGCTCCTTCTTCTCCGCCCCTGCCCCCGCTGCCTCGCCTTTGACCCGTTTCAGTTCCATGGGGTTTTTATCGGAGAAGACGCCTTCGCTCTTGCCATACTTCTCCAGGAACGCCTTCCAATCCTCGGCTGTGGCGTTCAACAGGAGCTTTCGTGACTTCTCAACAACGGGGAATGTGACCTGCTTCGCCGCGATGGCCTTCTCCATCCATTCGCGGCTGATGAAGCGCAAACGCAGCACATCGTCCTTCAGCTCAACTTTGAACAGGATATGCACGCGGTAGACGCTATTCTGCCAATATGTGCTGGCTTCCTTGGGAGGCGCGGCCGGCGTCACGTTGCAGTAGGTTTCGCCATCCACAGGAAAGAACACCGCGTTCAGCTTGCCCTCACGATTGCTCTGGTCATAGGATGTTACATCGTACGATGGACCGCCGCCCTCAGGACCGATCTCCGTGATAGTCCATGGACTCATGACGCCTTTGCCCTCGCCCTGCTCTTCAGCCTTCTTGTTTCCCGCTTCCACGTCGTGGCCGAGGTTCTTCACCAACTGCCATTTCCCGACCACTCCGGGCAGAGCAACCCGCGATTCCTTCGTGTAGTGCGGGTTGATTGATTGCACGATGCAGCCGGTGCAAAGAAAGACAAGCACTGCCCAGAAGCACGCCGCTCTCAGGTAGATCATGGCGCTTCCCTCCCGCGGATGACCATAGCGTAACGACTTTCCTCGTGATGTCCTCTCATCACCGTATACACCGTTCCAGCTTGGGGCCGCAAGCGTTGCGCTCGACGCGGTGGCGCTGGCGCTGTAGCATACGGCGCATACTTGGCTCGCACTTCAGGAAGGCCGGCGTTTCCTCCCGCTTGAGGAACGCCACCAACAGGAGACAGCGGCATGAACTACACACTCGCCATCGTCTTGGCCACGGCTCTTTGTGCCGTTTGCGCCTGCGCCGCGGAGACGGTAGCGCAAAAGGTTCCGGTGATCCTGGACACGGACATCGGCGACGACATTGACGACTCCTGGGCGCTGGTAATGCTGCTCAAGAGCCCCCAATTCGACGTCAAGCTTGTCACCACCACCTTCGGCAAATCCGAATACCGGGCCAAGATCATCGCCAAAATCCTCACGCTGGCCAAGCGCTCCGACGTGGCAATTGGGCTGGGCGCAAGGGGCAGAACCGGCACTGGCGGGCAGGAGTCCTGGGTCCGGGATTACAACCTCGGGAGCTATGCCGGCACAATCCACGAAGACGGAGTGCAGGCGCTGATTGACACGCTCAACGCCTCGCCCCACACCGTAACTCTTATCTCCATCGGCCCATCGAACACGGTCGCGGCGGCCCTCGAGAGGCAGCCTGCGATAGCTTCGAAAGCCATATTTGTCGGCATGCAGGGCGCGGTGTTGAAGGGGTACGATGGCGGCCCCGTCTCCGCCGAATGGAACGTCAAGACCAACATACCGGCCTCCAAGAAGGTGCTCCTGGCACCCTGGAAGCAAACGTTCATCACGCCTCTCGATACCTGTGGACTGGTGAAGCTCTCCGGCCAGCGTTTCCAGACGCTCTGCGAGAGCCATGACGAACTAGTCAAGGCACTGCTGGAGAACTACCGCATTTGGGCCGGGAAAGCGCGGTTGAGCGATCTCAAATCCAGCAGCGTGCTTTTCGATACCGTGGCCGTTTACCTGGCCAATCCGGAAGCGAAGCCGCTCTTGGGCATCGAGGAACTCAGCATCACCGTGAACGACGCCGGCACCACGGCGATTGATCCCGCGGGCGTGAAGATGAATGTTGCGACGACTTGGAAGAGTCTGGATGACTACTGCGACCTGCTGGTTAAGACGCTTCAGCAGCCTGCGGTGGCCAAGCCGTGACCCGCAGCGATGCTGTTAGCTCTTGGCTCTTGGCTGTCTCCTGCCGTGCTTCCTCTGAGGGCGAATAGTCGCCAACCCAGCGCTCAAGGACTTCAGGGAAATGCACCAGGCTCAGGAGCCGGTGTATTCACAATGGCGGACTACTGGGCCGCAGGCAGGGGCGTTTCTCTCTGGCGAAAGGAGTGAGGAAATGAAGCGGTTTAACGGGACTGTCTGGGGTGTGTTTCTGGGCCTGCTCGCCGGCTTCGGGGCGGCGGCTGGAGAACCTGAGCCGTCCGGGTTGAAGCCCGATGCGGACGGCTGGATCTGGCTTTTCAACGGCAAAGACCTGGACGCCTGGCAGAAGCCTGCCGCCGACAAATGGAAGGTCGAGGACGGCGTCATGTTTACCCTGGGCAAATCCGGGAACATCTGGACGAAAGACAAGTTCGGCGACTTCACTGTTGACCTGGAGGTCAAATGCCAGAAGGGCACGAACAGCGGCGTTTTCCTGCGCTCACCCAAGGGCGAGCAGAACTGGCTCATGGGTTCCATAGAGATCCAAGTCCTCGACTCCATCGGCGACCGCAAGCCCAACATTCACGACATGGGCGCAATGTATGATTGCCTGGCGCCGAGCGTCGCCGCCGAGAAGCCACTCGGCGAATGGAACCACATGGTCATTACCGCCAAGGGCAACAGCATCAAGATTACGCTGAACGACAAGCGGATCATTGACGCGGACCTGGACAAGTGGACCGAGGCGCACAAGAACCCGGACGGCACACCCAATAAGTTCAACACGGCCTACAAGGACATGGCCAAGGCCGGCCATCTCGGCCTGCAGGACCACGGCTCAGCCGTCTGGTATCGCAACGTGAAGATCAAGCCGCTGGGCGAGACGAAGCCCTAACATGGATCATCTGCCACAGGGACTCAGAGGCACAAGGAACTCCTTTCCCCTGTTCTTCCTTCCTCTGTGTCCGTGGTGAGGAATGCAGGTAGAGGCATGCCGCATCAGAAGACGAGCCGGCTGCGGGTGGCTTGGCTTTATGCCCGTGCGCTGGTGCATGAGTTCCGCTGGACGTTACTGTCCCTGCTGTTGCTCGTCGCCTTTGCCACGGCGCTGAACTACATCACGCCCGAGGGAGGCCAAACGCCCTCCCTGGACGATGCCTGTTACAACGCCTGGATGGCCCTCCTGGCCCAGGCGCCCAAACCGGAGGCCTGGTATCTCAAAATCGTGAACGGCATCTACCCGTTGTTCGGCGTGGTGCTGCTCGGCGAAGGGGTCGTGCGCTTGGGGTTGCTGCTGGCTTCCAGACGGCAGGGGGAGAAGGAGTGGATGCGGGTCATGGCGTCTACATATCGCGGGCACATAGTTCTGTGCGGGCTGGGGCACCTGGGCTACCGTGTCCTGGAGCAATTGCTGGCGACCGGGCAGGAAGTCGTAACGTTGGAGAAGGATTCTGAAGGACGCTTTGTCGCCCAGGCCAAGGCCAAAGGCGTGCCGGTGCTGGCACGCGACATGAAGGACGACGAGGCGCTAGCCGAAGCGGGCGTGGCGCAAGCTCGGGCCATCATCATCGCCACCAACGATGACATGGCCAATCTCGAAGTGGCTCTCGACGCGCGCCGTATGAACCCCGGGATCAAGGTCATCATGCGGCTCTTCGACCAGCAGATCGCCTCCAAGCTCAGCGGCGCCTTGACGCTGGACGCCGCTTTCTCCTCGTCCGCTCTGGCCGCCCCAGTGGTGGCGGCGATGTCCATTGACAGCCACGTGTTGGCGGCCTACCAGATTGGCGGCGTACCCCACGTCACCTTCGAACTCGGCGTCCAGACAGGCAGCCCAATCCTCGGCCGCAGCGTCGCGGACCTGGAGGCCAGGTACGGTGCCCGTGTGCTGGCGCGCACGCCCAAGGACGGCGCAACGCAGGTGCCTGCGAGCGCGAGCGCTGTGCTTGCCGTAGGCGACGTGCTGGTGATTCATGCCGCCGCAGCGCGCATGGGTGCGCTCACCGCAGGCGGCAAGTGACAGGTGACCTGTACAAATCCGAAAGTCGAAATCCGAAATCCGAAGGAAGCAGACAATGGTCAAGCCACCGATGGCAGGAAGCGGATGGCACGTTCGGCTTCGGTCATTGGTGCTTTTGGTTTTTCAGTTTCCTTCGAATTTCGAGTTTCGGATATCGGATTTTGGACCCCTGGTCAATACATCCGAGTCAGCGCTGCGCCGGGGTAGTACTTGCCGAGAATCTGCGCGCAGTTGAAGCCCGCTTGAGCCATGCCTTGGGAACCCCACTGGCACAAGCCCACGCCATGGCCGAAGCCCCCGCCGGAAATCTCCAGCGCCGTGCCTGTGTCAACGACCCGCTCAAAGAGCAGCGACTTCAGGTCGCGCGGCCCGGCCAGCAACCGGAATGTGTTGCCGGGCAGTCGCACGGACCCGCCGCTGTGGCGCAGGTTCACCTGGCAAGCGCGCGTAAACGTCCCCAGTGGGGCGCCCGCCGCATCCAGGAACTCGACGCTCTGAATCTTCGCGCCGTGTGGCCAGGAGACTCCGGGCCTGTCCACGGCCAGCTTCTGTTCCAGTGCCGTCTTGTCCAAAAGCATCCTCCAGCGGAAGGACGCGCTGGCCTGGCAGAACGAGCACGGCACGCCTGAAAGCGGCTTGATCGGCGCCTGCTCAGGGAAGACGTCTTGCGCGGGCTCGGTATGCCCGCCGCACGTGGAATGGAAGTATGCGGAGAAAGGCTGGCCGTTGCAGGTCAGCACCAGGCCGCGTGTGGAGCTGACCGCGGAGCTCAAGCTGGGAGTGCCGTGATAGTCCGCCTTGAAAACCTGGCTCATCACCGTGCTTTCCACGTCGTACGGCTCGCCGGAGCTTTTCCTGAGCTGGTAGAATGCATAGCTGCGGCTGGCTATAGCCTGGGCTTTGAGCGCTTCGCTGTGCCAGCGATCAACAGGCACTTCGCCCGCCACGACTCCAAGAAGGTACTCTTCGAGATCCAGTTGGGCCACAACTTGCAGCGTTGTCTCAGTGGCAAGCCGGACCTGGATGTGGGGCGCCAGCTCCTGTCCGTTGAGGCGCAGCACGACCGTGGGAGAAAGGCTCTCGACCCTCAACACCTGGTCGGCTAAGGCGCTGCCCTCCACCAGCAGGCCGCTGGGGCTGGCTTGTATCTGGATGCTGGCGTTGGGGCCAAGGCGGCGGATCTCCTGGCCGCCGGCACCGATAAGGCGCGCTTCCGCCGCTCCGGCGGTGACCTGAGTGCGCGGAGCATCCTTCAACACGGCAACGCGGATGACGGGCGCGCCTTGACCTCTGGTCTGCGCGTCACGCGTGGGCAGAGCGCCCGCGCCGACCCCGGAACCCGGAGTGGTGCCAGTCGTCTGGTGATGGCTGGATTGGCAGGAAAGCAAGCCCGCCAGGCCTGCGACACAAAGCAGCAGGAAACACAAGCGGCGCAAGGCTGCGGAGGGAGTGTCGGCTTGTTGATTGACCGCCCTTCTCTTCTTGCACGCCATTGGCATAGTCTCTCTGTGCCTCTTCGCGTGACCGCGAAGTCTCTGCTATCTGTATCGTCCGCAATCCAGCCGGGGGAAAGAGATTTCGTTTCGGGCTTGCCGCGAATAGCCACAAGGTTCACGCTACTTGTTTTGTCTCAGAACACGAAACACAATAGGCGCGGACTCAAAGCCCTCTCCCTTCCAGATTATCGTGTACGTTCCCGGTTCCTTGGACCATTCACCGATAGAATAGGTAAACAGAAGGTGATGTCCCGGTGGCAGCGATTCCCACTGTTTGTCGCGCGGACCGTTTGCGAAAGTAAAACGACAATCGGGGTGCTCCTTCCCGTTTACCAGAAGTTGCCAGGTTAAGGTTTTCGGGTCTACGGCAGCATTGCCGTCGTTGGCCAAAGCAAACGAAACGAAGAACTGCTTCAGTTGATCGGTTTCGAGAAGAGGTCGTGGTACGGTGATGGCCGCCCAGAGCTTCGGCTGCGGTTCAGACGTGGACTTTGAGGCCGTTTGAGCCGAAGCGATGGTGGGTATCAACAGGAGGGCCGCAAAGGTAGCGAGCAATTTCATTTTTCTCCTCCTTGGCGGACTGTTCCTGCCCCTTTCTTCCACGCCCGCACATACTCGATACTGAAGGTGGAGGGCAGGTCCTCATCCTTGGGCAGGCCAAACCACTCGGGCATGGTCTCGCTGTCGAAGTTCAGCGTAAGCGGCTGGTGCCAGTGCGTGTTCGGGCCTTGGCGCACGAGGACGCCATCGAAGTACAATTTCAGTTCCTTCTCGTCCCATTCCAAGCCGCAGACGTGGAAATCGTCGCACAGGTTTGCAGGCGCGACGAAGGCGCTGCCAACTTGCCAGTGTTGGGTTTCGTTCGGCGTATGGAAAACATGCATGGTGATGTGTTGGTTGCGCTCTTTGCCAGGCGCCTTGCCGCCAATCTCGTAGACGTCAATCTCCGTCCACCACGGCCTGGTCTGCTGGTAAAACCAGAACGAACTCGAACCCGCCGACTTCATGGCCCGCGACTTGACCTCAAAATAACCGTAGCGCACCGTGTCTTTGCTCTGCACAGCGGCACAGGTGTAAGTGTGGTACTTCTCGGCCTTGGGCATCTCAGGGACTTCCTCTTTTTTCATTGTAAGGTGCAACATGCCGCCTTCCACTTTCACGTTGCCCGGATGGAAAAACCCCGGCTGGCGTCCCTTCCAAGTCGGATTGCACGGCCACCATTTTGCTTCATCGAGCTTGTCGCCGTTGAACTCGTCGCTCATAGGTTCATATTTCACCCAGCCGCCCTTGTTCCCCTGGTCTGAGAGCGGGAACTCGTCCGTGACTCGTTTGACAGGCTCAAACGGTTGGGGCTTGATGTCCGTCCAGCCGGCGTTATGGGGCTGCGGGCCCTGCGCTATCGGAGGATTAGCCGCAATGTCTCGCCCCGCCACGGCCAGAT
>Ga0209777_10006796_pt1 | contig 12823 bp, 9 predicted proteins | sample FrelakmetHBP12HB_FD_187147 | JGI IMG/M metagenome (GOLD analysis project Ga0209777, IMG submission 187147) | Freshwater lake sediment microbial communities from the University of Notre Dame, USA, for methane emissions studies -HBP12 HB (SPAdes)... | ecosystem: Environmental > Aquatic >...
GACGGCGGCACGATGAGTTCCGACGGCGGTGCCGTGCTGCTGCGGGAAACGGACCGGCGGCTGAACCTGCTGGCACGCCTGGCAAGGTGCTTTGAGGACCGGCGTCAGCCCTGGCTGATCTCGCACACGGTCCAAGAAATGGTCGCTCAACGGGTCTACGCGTTGGCCCTCGGCTACGAGGACCTCAGCGATCACGACCAACTGCGGGAGGACCCGCTGTTGGCGGTGCTCAGCGGGAAACCGCGGGTGGGCGAGGAAGCGCTGGCGGGCAAGAGCACGCTCAACCGTTTGGAACTGGGCGGCGAAGCGCCGAGCCGTTACAAGAAGATTCACTACCGCCCGGAGGCGATCGACGAGTTGTTGATGAGGGTGTTTCTTGAGGCGCACCCGGAAGCGCCCGAACAGATCGTGCTGGACTTGGACACGACCGACCTGCCGCTGCACGGTCATCAGGAGGGCCGGTTTTTCCACGGTTATTACGACAGCTACTGTTATCTGCCGCTGTACATCTTCTGTGGCGAGCACCTGCTGTGTGCGCGGCTGCGGACGGCGGATCAGGACGCTGCGGCCGGCAGCCAGGCGGAGGTGGAACGGATCGTGGGCCAGATTCGGGCGGTGTGGCCGGAGGTGCGCATCATCGTGCGAGCCGACTCGGGCTTCTGCCGCGACGAGTTGATGAAATGGTGCGAGGAGCACGAGGTCAAGTTCGTAGTCGGCTTTGCACGCAATGAGCGGCTGCGGCGGATGATCGAGCCTCAGATGCAAGCGGCCGCGCAACTCTATCAGCAGAGCGGTAAACCGGCGCGCGTGTTCACGGAGTTCCCTTACCAGACGACCACCGGCAGTTGGAGCCGCTCCCGGCGCGTGGTGGCCAAGGCCGAACAACTCGAGGGCAAGGAGAATCCGCGCTTCGTAGTAACAAACCTGAACAGCGACCAGTGGCCGACACGGCAACTGTACGAAGAGCTGTACTGTGAGCGTGGCGAGATGGAGAATCGCATCAAAGAGCAGTTGTCGCTGTTCGCTGGCCGGCTGAGTGCGGAAACCATGAGGGCCAACCAGCTGCGCGTGTATTTTGCAGCGATGGCCTATGTGCTGATGCACGGCCTGCGGCGGTTGGGGCTGAAAGGGACTGAATTGGAGCGAGCGCAAGCGACAACGATACGACTGCGGCTGCTCAAGATCGGAGCGCGGATTCGGATCACGGCCCGTAAGGTGTGGTTGTCGATGGCCTCCAGTTATCCCTTGCAGCGGCTGTTCGGGCAGGTTTACCAGCAACTGCAGGGAACCGTTCCGCTGCGGGCATGACCGAAGAAGGAGGCCCCAGGTAAGGTAAGTTCTTAAGCGTTGCTGAGGCAGGGAAGGCCGCAGGTGAAGTGTGCCCGATTCTTGAGAAAAATCGTCTCCGCCTCGCGCCAACGAGCCCCACCTCAGCTCCTGAGCCGCCACAGGCCGTTCCTTGTCGCCCCACGCTCCGCACCCTCCCCGAAAACGAATCTCCGCCGAGCCAGAAGTCGGCCCAACTGATCCGTGTGAGAAAAGCAGGTTAGCGTAATATGTCACGCACCGCCTGCGCCTGCCGTTTGCTCACAATCAACTCCTGCCCATTGGCGAGCGTCAGCAGCCAGCGGTTGCTGCTCAGCGAGCTCATTTTGCGGATGTGATTCATGTTGACGAGCGCGTTCCTGTGCACGCGCCGAAACGGCAGATCCTTTAATCGCTCTTCGAGCGAGCGTAATGACTCGGTCGCCAGCAGGCGTTGTCTGCCGCTAATGATCCAGACGAGTTCGCCGTCGGCCTGGAAAGCCAGCACTTCGTCCACACCCAGCAAGTAGTACTCTTCGCCCTGGCGGCCGACGATCTTTCTCGTCCTTGCATTCGCGCGCGGATCAGGACCGGCTGCAGCAAGCTCCGCTACGCTCTTTGCGATCTCGAGTCGTTTCCCGTGCAGTTGCCGTACCCGATCGAGCGCCTTCCGCAAACGACTCCTGTTGACCGGCTTCAGCAGGTAATCGATCGCACCCGCTTCAAACGCTTGGATTGCATGCTGGTCATAGGCGGTCACAATGATGATGATCGGCAGCTTGCCGCCTTCCAGCTTTCGAACGACATCGAACCCCGCAATCCCGGGCATCTGCAGATCGAGGAACACCACGTCCGGCTCGAGCGCGGCTATCTTGCGGAGGGCGTCCTCCCCGTTCTCCGCCTCCCCGACGATCTGCACGTCCCGAACGTCTTCGAGCTCCTCCCTGAGGACCTGCCGGGCAATTGGCTCGTCGTCTACGATCAAGCTCTTGATCACCGCGGTAACCGTTCTCCCTCGCCTATCCTATCGCGGTTGTGCGGCACGGTTCCCCGAGGCCGCCAAACAAGAGGCGGCTGGATCTACAGGTGCCCTTCACGTTGACAAGTCCCAGCTCAAGTATCGTCGGAATCCGTCATGCCCGCCGTAACGATGAAGACTCTGCACTTGTAGCCGGCCTCGCGCGCCCTCCGGATGAACTGGAGACCAGTCTCTTCTCCCAGGTCATAGTCGAGGAGCACAAGATCGACGACTTCATGGGAAAGCGCCTCCAGCGCCTCCTCGCAGGTCGTGCAGTGGGCGACCACCTGGAAGTCGGGCTCAGTGTCCAGAAGTTGGCTGAGACTCTCGCGAAAAAGTATGTGGTCGTCCAGCAGTAATAGCCGGGTTCTCGCCGTCATCGCCTGTCCACATCTCCTCATCCCGCTCCGCATCTCCTCATCCCGCTCCGCGGCCGGAGTCAGAACCACCGCAAAACAGCATCCGGAGGGTCTGGGCTCGTATCGGATGTCTCCGCGGAACGCTCGCACGAACGCCCTGGACAAGTACAGCCCCAAACCAGTAGCGGCAGCACCCTGCTGGAAGGGCTTGAACAAGTGCTCAGGCTTCGCGACGCCGTGCCCCTTGTCAATAAACCGCACGAAAACACCGTCTTCCTCCGAAGATAATCTGACAATCAGTTCCCCATTGTGCTGACCTTCCATCGCGCGCTGGCTGTTCTTCACGAGATTCAAGAACGCTTGCAGCAAGGCCTGGCGCTCAGCCCAGGCCGGAGGCACACTCTCGGGCAGGTCCCAGCGAATGGAAATCCCCGCTTCGCGCAGCTCCGGCTCGATCACGATTCGCAGTTCCTCGAGCACCGAATGCAGATTGATGCTCTCGGGTTCGGAGCCCCTTCGCCTGGCGCAGCTCCAAGCCCGCCATGCGCCCCAAGGCTTCCACAAGCCCGGAGAGAGCCACGAAATCCTCCTTCCGGTTCAACTGCTCGTCGCGCCCCAGCTTGGAGTGGACCACCGCGATCGCGCCGCAGATGTTTCGGATTTCGTGACACACCGCGCTCACGACGATCTTCGATCCGGCCAGCAATTGCTGGAGGCTGTACTCCTCGCGTTCACGCAGTTCCTCGGAAGCGTCGAACACGACGGCGGCAAGCCGTGGACCGGACACCGTCTTGTACGAAAACCAGATCTGTGCCAGAAAGACTTCGCCATCCTGGCGCCGGCCTCGGCACTCATTGTGGTTCGGAAGAGCGACACCTGCTCGCTGAGCGGCACGCTCGCCAGCGCCGGCTTCCGGTACGTCGGCATGGGCGGGTAAGCGGAACCCGGGCTCGGGCGGCGAAGACGAGCGCTCACCTGACACAATGAGCACACAAAGTACTTCTATGTAGGCGCCTCCGGCCAAGCCGGTTTAGCCGTTCACCGCCGCAGGTTCCTTTTTCTCTATCCTCTTGCGCACCAGCGGCCTGAATAGCGCCATCACGATCAGGACAATCGCGAAAGTGCAGACGATGGTGGCGCCGGTCGGCAAGTCAATCTGCAAGGAGAGGTAGACACCCAGCGCCGAGACCAGCGTGCCCATGGTCCAGCCGATCGCCAACCGCGTGCCCACGTGCTCTGCGTAGAGCATGGCCCCAACCGATGGCACGATCAGGTAGCAGAACACAAGCAGGACGCCGGCAATGGCCACTGAGGAAGTCACGACAAAACCGAACGAGGCGTAGAACACGAAGTCCCAGAAGCGCGTCGAAATACCCTGTGCTTCGGCGGCGTCCGGGTCCATGGAGATCAACAGGAACTTGCGGCGGAAGATGTAGTGGAACAGGCCGATGGCGCCATAGAGGAGCGCGGTCTTTTCCACCTCCCACCACGACACGGTCAGAATGTTGCCCACCAGCATTTCCTTCAGGTGCTCGGTCTGCTCGACCGACTTGCTCATCGCCAGGATCGCGGCGGCGGACGCTACCGCGTAGCAGATGCCGATCACGGCCTCTTGCGGGATGCGCGCGCGGCGGCCACGAATGGTCGAGAAGACCGCTGCGCCGATGAATGTGAAGACGAGACTGACGATATAGGCGGCATTGCCGTGCGGCTCGATGCCGTAGAGCACGGCGATCGTGGTGCCCAGCGCGGCGATTTGGGCCAGGGAGAGGTCCACGAAAATTACGCCACGCTCCACCACGTGGACGCCCAGGTACGCGTGAATCCCAGTCAGGATCAGGCTCGCCACAAAGGGAGGGAGGAGAAATGCGAATGTGCTCATCGGGTTCCCCTATTTCGCCTTAGAAAACAGGCTCACCAGCAGGCTGATGTCATAGTCGAACAACTGGAAATAGTCGGTCACCTGCTTGACGCCGCCTACCGACGGCAGCAGGACGGCGACCTGGCCGCCGACGTCCTGCGCAATCTTGTTCGGTGCGCGCAAATCGAAGTAAGGCTCCACCAGGATCAGCTTGATCCCTTCCCGCTTCATGGTGTTGATCACGTCCAGGGTGTGACTGGGGGTGGGCGGGATGCCGGGCTTAGGCTCTACGTAGTCCACGACCTGCAAGCCGAAGCGCTCGCAGAAGTTGGGCCAGGAGCGGTGGTAGGTGATGACCTTGCGGCCGCGGTAGGGCGCCATCTTGTCTTCCCAGACCTTTTCGGCGGCGGAGAGGCGATTGTCGAAACCCGCGTATCGCTGCGCGAAGACGGCGGCGTTGCCGGGTTGCATTTCGCTGAACTTGGCCGCCAGTTCCTTGGCGATGCGGCGGCCGTTTTCAGGGTCGAGCCAGTAGTGCGGATTGCCCAGAGGGTGCACGTCGCCCATGGCGCGCGTGACCTGCCCGGTGGGGATTTCGAGGATCTGGCAGTATTGCGAGATGTCGAGGTAGCCCGATCCGCCCACCTGGATCCTGGCGTTACGGCTTTGTGTGATCAGCGGCGGGAGCCAGCCGATCTCGAGCTGGAGACCGACCACCACCAGCAGGTCGGCCTTCTGAAGCTTGAGCAGAAAACTCGGCTTGGGCTCGACGAAGTGCGGGTCCTGGTAGCCCATGGCAATGGAGTCGACGTTGACGAGCTCGCCGCCCACTTCGCGGGCCAGCGCCGCAAGGTCTTGCGTGGAGGTCATCACGTTCAACTTGGAAGCGGCTTGGGTGGCGGAGGCCGCGGCCGTCAGCAAGATGACGGTAAGCACGTAGAGTTTTTTCGGCATGTCAAAACCTATTTCATCATCAGAACGGGTGCGCTCCGTGCGCGCCCATTGAAAACAGAAATTGAATCAGGAACTCGTTGGCGGTCAGGCCCTCGCCGTACCGGGTGCGGCGGAGCTGCCCGCGAATCTGGCTGAACTCGCTCGGCCAGTATGTCAGCAGGAGGGAGCCGCCGGTGTCTTGTACGAGTGCGAGCGGACCGAGGGACAGGTTGCATGATGTAGTGGTCGGCGGATTGGTGGGCAGGCAGTTGCCGCGCTGGGAGCGGTCGAGCCGCGCGCCCAGGAACCAGCGCCGGGCGAACTGGTAGTCGCCGGAAACATAGAAGCCGAAGGGCGTAATGATAGGTGGGTTCAAGCCGGCGGTCCCGGTCTGGGCCGGTGCCAGTGCCGTGCGCGCCCAGATGAGTTCGCTCCGCCCCACAAACGAGTGATAGATGGAGCGGCGCAGGGGCTTCCAGCGTAAGGTGGCGTCGGCTCCGTAGAGCTGATTCCAGGCGCCGGCCCAGGGACTGCGGCCGCGCGCGAAGGAGCCGCCGAGGTCGATGTTGGTGGATTCAGTGATATCGCGGTAGAAGCGCAGGTGTTCCACGGTGGAGACGTGGCTGCGCTGGTCGGCGCGGAAGACGCCGTCAGTGTCGCCGCGGAAGACTTGCGCCGTGCCTTCGAGGAAAATGCCCTTGGGCGCAGGCAGGATGCGGCTGAGCGAGAAGCCGGCATCGTCGATTCCGTCCTCGCCGCTCACCAGATCCTGGTTGACCAGCGGGCGGTCGGTCCAGGGCAGTACGTGGTTGTGCATCGTGTTCACCTTGCCGAATGCGGCGCGCATCTTGCCCACCCTTAACTGCAGGCCGGCCGGGAGGGCGGTGAACGTAAGGTAGCCCTCTTCGAGACTGACACCCTGCTCCCCAAACGTCAGGAAGAAGTCGGCGCGTGCATAGGGGTCAATGACCTCCTGAAATCCGACTTCGCTCTCATGCATCTCCAGTGCCGGGATACCACGGTTGGCGCCATTGCCGGCGGCACCCACAAAATCGCCGATCACGCTGATGTCCGGGTTCAGGACCTTGGCAGCCGCCGGGCCGGCGCCTCCGAGCGTCAGGGGCGCGCCGGCGGGCGGACCTTGTGCGGCGACCTCAGCGGGCGCCGCGGGCGGCGTGGGAGCCGGTGTCGGAGCCGCCGGTGCGGTGGGAGCCGCGGCGGAAACCGCCGGCAGTTGCTGTTGTGCCTTCAGCGTCTGGACTTTGACCTCCAGCGCCTTGATGCGGTCTTCCATCGCCTTCATCCGGTTGAGCAATTCGGCTGTGTCCTGCGCCGGAAGCTGGACAGCAGACAATGCGGCGACAGCCGCGGCGAGCATGAATACGCGCATAACGCCTCGAGTTCTCCAAGTTCTCCCACGGACTACGCCTGGCCCAGGCACCGAGTACCGCACCGGCGCCTGGCCCCTCATGAACGCGGAATCAAGCGGGAGGTGCGCGTGACACGCCGGCTACGAAGATCGCTTCGCGCGGTGTGTCGGTGCCAGAGGACCGCTTGAGCCACGCCACAGGCAGCACGGGCGCGAACGCCGCCGCGGACGCCGTGGATTGCAGCAGCGGCGTCGAGCCCGAATGGCACAGCAGGCAACAATGCTCGGACCAACCGTGATGCCAGTGGTCGGAGGCCAGGGATGCCGCCTGTGCGCAAACCACAACGCACAGAAGCAGCCCGACGGTTAGCGCCGGCAGGACAGCGCAAACAGTGCTCCGGCGTGTCATAGTACAGACGGAACATCCCTTGCACGCCGCCATTTGCAGACAAGCTTATACATTGCGGAGGCAGGCTGCAATCTCACCTACCGGCAGCTCGTTGAGGATGAGTTCAAGATTCTCCGGCGAGAAAAACTCCGGGGGGCCACGGTCCCGGCGATGGTCCCAAGGAAACGATCCGTCTCACTTGGATTGCCCCGAAGCTTAGAGAAAAGCCTCTGCATATGATGCGGAGGCGGCGCCAGCCGGGCCAGGGCCGCTGTCAGCGCGTAAAGCGGCATCACTTCTTCATCCCTGCGAGATTCGTACCGAGCCGACTCCGTTGCAAGCGGTGAGATTCCAGAGAGTCCCTCGTCAAGGGCGTCAGCCAGTAGCATCCCGGAAGCCGTCGGTCATCCCCTGTGCGGTGACCGGTTCGCGCCGCTCTTCCCAGGTGTCGCCATCACCGGGTACGATCTCTCGGACGACGGGCGGCGCATCGTCTCTTCCTCGCTCGATTCTGCTGGAAAGTCCCGCCTGTGGGTGGCTGCCTCGGACCGCCGGTCGCCTCCTAGGCAAGTCCCGAATGAGGAGGGAAGAAGGCTCTATTTCGGGCCTCCCGGCGAGCTGATCTTCCAGGCCATCCCGCGTCGCAAGAGATGGAAGAAATGACAGTGATTCCTTAAGTCGGGAGGCACCAGCCACCCGAAGCTATTGATCCACGACGCTTTCCGCAGCCGCCCTCCGTTTGGGGCATTCTTGCATTTTTCAGATTACCCTTGACTTGACGATCTTCTGACACTATTATTAGGGTCAGATAAGAAATGCCCAGTGACCCCGATCTCCAGTCCCGCGGCCGCCTTATCCGCAGCCTCGGCGCCCTCCGCGAAATGCTTCCCGGCTCCTTCGTCGAACGCAAACGCGCTTGCGGCCGGCCCAACTGCCATTTCGCCGACGGCAAAGACCTGCATTCGCAGTTTCAGGTTTCCGTCCTTCTCAAGGGCCAGCCAAGAACCTTCAACATCCCGGCCAAGCTGGTCGAGCAGGTGCGCCAGAAGATCGAAATGCAACGCCGCTTTGATGCCGCTGCGGCCACCATCTGCGGCATCAACCTGAAGAGATTCCTTCACCAGAAAGAGAATCGGTAGGGTTTGTCTCGCCACCGCTTCGAAGCCTACCTGAACAAGGTTTTCAGCTCTTCCGATCTGGTCCACGCCATGCCGGAGGGACGCCAGTCTCCACAGCACCCTTGGCCCAAGATCTTCGATGCGGTCTTTCTGGGGGCGGCTATGCAGGTGCCCAGTCTGCTACAGATCCAAGCCGAGTGCCGCAGTGGGGCCTTGGCTAAACGCATCGGTCCGATCAGCGACGACACCATCGGCTACGCCCTCCAACGTCAGTCGCCCGAGCCGGTGTTCGCCCTCGGCTGCGAAGTGGCCCACCGCCTGAAACGCAACGGCGTTCTGCGCTCGGACTGGTCGCGCGGCTTGCTGGTGGCGGCGGTGGACGGTATCGAGATCTGCAGTTCCTTCGCTCGCTGCTGCGACGCCTGCATGCAACGCGAGGTGCAACATAAAGTCCGCGGCGAACTGCGCACCGATGTTCAGTACTACCACCGGATCGTCGCGGTGGTCGTGGTCAGCACTCCGGTTCCCGTCCCGCTGGGTCTTCGTTTCCAAAAAGACGGCGAGGCCGAAGTGCCTTGCGCGCTGGCGCTGTTGCAGGATCTGGTTGATCGGTTGGGGCGCCGTTTCCTGGACCTTCTGGTAGGCGATGCCCTGTATCTGCAAGCACCCTTCGTCAAAGAAGTGGAGCGTTTGGGTCTGGACTGGGCTTTCACTTTGAAAGAGAATCAGCCCGACCTGCTGCGCGAAGCCGAGCGCTTCACCGCCGGTCCGCCGGCAGGAGTCGAATCGGAGCCGGACCGGGAGTTGCGCTGGTGGCACTTGCCGCAGATCGACTGGCCCGCCGCCGACCGCCAGGTGCGGGTGATCAAGACCGTCCGTAGCGACCGCAAACGTCAGGTTACGGTCAGACCGGAAGGCGATCATTTAAGGAAAAGCAAGAGCGAGGTAGCGCAGGAGAGCACCAACTTCTACGCCACCAATTTCGAGTTGGGCGCGATCCCCCCGCTGTTCATCTATCAACTCGGCCGCAGCAGGTGGCGCATCGACACCGAGATCTTTCAGACCATCACCACCGACTGCCACCTCAAGCATCCGGCCGTCCACCAAAGTACGGCCCTGGTGGTGCTGACCATGATTCGGCTGCTGGCCTACACGCTCTCGCTGCTCTTCTACCAGCGGCAGATCTGCAGCCATGTCCACGGCCGCTGCGACACTTTCCATGAATTCACCAAGCGCCTGGCTTATTGGTTCGTCGCTCTTCCAGCAAACACCAGTTGACGCGCTGCCGCGGCGCCTTTCGCGACCTGTCGAGCCCCTTCCCGGTGTCCCTCCCGACGCCCCCGCCACCGTATTCCCGACGGCCCGAAAAGTGCCCGACCAGAGGCGATTCGTCAACCCTGTTTCATCGTCCAAACGCCATTACAACTCCCACTCCGGCCCCCACGGCTGCCAACTCGCCCTAAATCAGCACCCTGCCTGCAGAGCTATCCCCGGTTTGCGGAACCGCTGGGCGGCCCCGCCGCGCAGCCCGTGGAGCATAGGAGTAACTGGTATACTTGTCCACATTCGGCGGCCGTACCGAACCGGCGTCCTGGGCGGTTCTGCGGCGAGCTTCTGCTGGCGCAGCGCCGTCGGGGCACCATCCGCTCTGAGGAGGTTCGTCCCATGTTCTGGCTTAAGCCGTGGGCCCTGTTTGCGCTCCTGGCACTACTTGCCGCAACCGTGCCTGTGTGTGGCGCTACCTTCAGGCTTTATCGGTCATCGCCGCTGGTTTGTGCAACAGGGCAGCACCAGGCCTATGTCACCCTGTTCAACGAATCAGCTTCCGCCCAGACGGTCCCCGGCGGCACGACCGTGACACTGGCGTTCTCAGCGCCCGTCGTCAACGCCCCGGCGTGGGCTTTCCCGAGCGGCGCGGTAATCACCCAGAACGGCAACGTGGTGTCGGTGAAACTGGCGTCGGACCTGGTTGTGGCCTCGCAGACCTTGCTGTTCTGGAGCGTTTACCTCGACGTCTCGAAACTGGCGAGTGGATCGCTCCTGACCGTGTCCATCACGAGCGATCCCGCGAATGCGTTCCAGTTTCCGACCTCCGGGCCGGACACCTTCATCGGCTTGATCGATTCCACAGCATGTCAGCAACCGGCCGCCGGGACGCTGACCGCACTCGAGCTGACCGCTGTCTGCCCCACCGCACAGGAGGTGGCGGAGCTGCACGCTGCTGTCAACATGAGCTTTGAGACCGACCCGGGCCCACTGGTCTGCAAGGCCTCGGAAGGCTCGGCCGACCTCACACGCTTGCAGGAACGCGCCTATCAGGCCCTCCGGCTCATGCGGGCCGTTCCTTTCGACCTGCCAGTGCCCTGGACTCCCAAAACCTTGTGGGATTGGTTCACATCCGTCGATAAGGGCGTGCGCTTTCGGAAGGACATCGACTTCAGTTACTGCTGCGATCCGGACGGGGTCATCAACCTCCAGGCCAAGAATCTCTCCGTGATCGAATCCCTCGCCCCCGATGCGCTGGCGAGCCTCATGGTCCTGATGCTGCATGAAGCCAGGCATATCGAGATAGGGGGTCATACCTGCGGCACGAACGACCAAACTCTCTCCGAGCTCGGCGCCTGGGGCGCGCAGTATTACGCCGATGAGTGGCTGGTCCACCACACAGGATCGTTCTTCGGTTCGCGCTCGGGACTGGGCGGAGCCAGTGCTTATCGGACTCCGATGCAGTTGGATTCGGATTCAATGATTAGGTGGAATTTTTGCGATCTCGAGGGCGGCGTGACGGCCAGCCCGCGCAATATCGACTTCGGCACGATTCCGGCGAACTCTACCAGCGGCGCACGCACCGTCGCCGTGACGCTCACCAGGGGCCAGGGCTCCGCGATCACATCGGTTGCGCTCTCTGGAACTGACGTTTCGGATTTCGACCTTTCCTCAAACACCTGCTCCGGCGCCATCCCGTACCCGAGCTGCACCGCGCTGCTTCGATTCGTTCCGCAGGCCGCCGGCGCCCGTTCCGCGCAGTTGAACATCGTCTACGGGACCCCGGCGGTAACAATCTCCGTCGCGCTCTCCGGCACAGGAGGCGCGGCGACCGCCTGCATCTCGACGCTGGCTGCGCATGGCCAGGTGCTTCAGGGGACCGGAGGTTCGGGCTCGGTGGCTCTTTCGGGGCCCTCCAGTTGCACCTGGAATGCGACCTCGAACTCCACCTGGATCACCGGCGTGTCTGCGCAGACCGACAGAATCGGCGCTACGGTGACATACAATGTTGCGCCAAACGCGCAAGGAACGGCGCGCGAAGGAACGCTGACCATCGCCGGCCAGACATTCACGGTCAGCCAGGCGGGCGCGAGCACGGCGGTCAGACCCAATTTCATTGCGGAGGGCGTTACGAACGGAGCCAGCTTCAATGCTGGCGCCAGCGCTGGCGGAATCGTCACGATTTTCGGCACGCACATATCGGGCGGCGCGTCCGGAATTGTGTCCGGGGGCGTGCTTCCGCTTCCTACGGTGCTCTCGGATGTGACCGTTCTCGTGAGCGGGTATACTACGCCGATCTTTGCGGTCGCCAATGTCAACGGCCAGGAACAGATCAACCTGCAGATCCCGCTCGAGATGGTGTACTACAACTCCGCCGACATCGTGGTGAACAACGCGGGCGTCCTGAGCGACGCGGTGACCGTTCCGCTCTATCCCGCCGATCCCGGCGTTTTCACCGTGGATGGAACGGCCGGAACGATTCTGCACTCGGACAACACGAGCCTGGTGACCGCCGCCAAGCCGGCCCAGAAAGGAGAGGTCATGGTGATCTTCGCCACAGGCCTGGGAGAAGTCGACAATGCGCCGGCCACCGGCGCTCCGGCGCCCTCCGTCGAGCCACTGGCCCGCGTGAAGACGGTGCCTTCAGTTACGATCGGCGGTGTACCGGCGGGCGACATCAAATATGCCGGTCTGGCGCCGTACTTTGTCGGCCTTTACCAGGTGAACGTCGCCGTGCCGGCCGGCTCGCCTTCGGGATCGGTTGCGGTGGTGCTGAGTTCGCAGGGCCGCTCGTCCAAGCCGGCTACGCTGTTCGTCCAGTAACGGCGCCTGGAGGTGGGTGCCTGGGAGGAACCGAGCTGAGGTGTTCCAATCTCGCTAATCGGCTCAACAAAGACGTCTGGGTTCAACAGGCGGGCGCGACGTTTCCGCCCTCGCCGGCGAGCGAGTCATGCGTACCTGAATGCTGCATCGGAGGCACGGCTCAAGCCGAAGCTGGTTGGGGAGTCGGCCGAGATTGCGGCGGCAGCGGAACTGGCCTCGTGGCAGGACGAAACTGACGACGGCGGAGCCGAAGACGGCTCTCCTAGTATGACAACGTTAAGTATTGACACTCGTTGTTAGCCGTGGTAGCCTCTGGTATGACCGACGGTCAAATCAGAAAGTGCCATGAACGTTTGGAACGATTTCTAGTCGATTTGTTGGAG
>Ga0209777_10006797_pt1 | contig 12822 bp, 15 predicted proteins | sample FrelakmetHBP12HB_FD_187147 | JGI IMG/M metagenome (GOLD analysis project Ga0209777, IMG submission 187147) | Freshwater lake sediment microbial communities from the University of Notre Dame, USA, for methane emissions studies -HBP12 HB (SPAdes)... | ecosystem: Environmental > Aquatic >...
AGTACAGTATCTTTGGGGATCACATTGGTCAGACGAAGATCGGTGATTTCACCAAGTGAAAAAAAGTTAGACTCCAATTCATCCACTGGTTAAAACCAGTGGTATTCTCGGAGATTTTTTATAAAAAAAATTAAAAAAAAAAGTGCGGGATATGGGTATAAAAAGATTTAGAGTAGAAAGATTTAAATCAATCCAACAGATATCAGCAGGAAATAAGGTGAAGTGAGGTATAATAAATGAAAATATGGAACTCAAATGAGTTAATTGGAAAAGAAGTTTTTGACTCAACCGGTAACGCAATCGGATGGGTCGATAAAACATGGAACAGCTGGAACGAAGACTATCCCGGGTATTTCTTTGGGATAAAAATGAATGACTACGCAAGGAACACGTATTTTAGAGGCGCAAATAAACTGTTCCCCGTCTACAATGACTACATCCGGACCGTTGGTAATACGGTGACCTTAACCAAGACGATGGATGACCTCTGTAAATACTGGAATAAAACAGTTCCTTGTGGTCCGACCACCTGCCCTGTTGAGGACTTAATGGAGATGACGGTGTACGACAAGTTCCACTCCCGAGTTGGAACATTCACAACATATGTGGAATCTAACGGACAGGTTAACAATCTCGGTGTTTTGCTAGACCCCTACATCTGCGAGACATGGCATCTTCCATATAACACAACGTTCCCCGTAGAGCCGGTGCATATCACCACTGCGAAAAACACCATTACCTTAGACCAAGCATTACATGAGTTAAAAGAATACTGGCAGAGAACAACTCGGAAATACTAGAAAAAAATCATCATTCTAACGGTAGGAGATCACCAATCTCTTACTGTCCTTTTTTATTTTTAATCTTTTGTTTTACTTTTTTATCGGATATACGAAGTATCGCTTTCTGCGTCATCATTTTTTTTATTAAATGTTTTTTCGGTGATTTCTATAATCTTATGAAATTTTTCTCCATGCAAATTCAGCAGGGCTTCTTCGAAACTAATTTTTAAAGAGCTCTTCATCGAAGCAAGAACAAGGATGTATCTCACAAGCCATAGTGCAAGTTGTTGGGTAAATTCTGGGTCGTTTCCCTTTGATAGTTCCTTAAAAATACTTGTCTGCAATAGGTCATCAATTGCCTTTTTAATTGAAACGCTTTCTTGATTGGCCATATTAACCATCTCGTCGTTTCTATTTGTTTCAGATATTTTTAATATTTATATATTATATATTATTTTAAATAATATTTAAACTTATGGTTTCTACAAGGGTAAAATGACCCACAACTAGCCAGTACCAGACCTCCCTACAGTTACCTAGTATAATGCAACAAAAATCAAGTGCAATTAAACAATAACCTAAAGGCATAATAAAAAAACAAAGATTTTTTGCACATCTTTGTAAGGAAACAGTAATTCTTCGCGTTCAAATTTGGGACAGAAACCATCGATGGAAAAACAACGACCATTATTCAATACACGCCAAGCCAAGTGGGGAACTCAACGACAATAAAAATAAGGATTTGGAATGAAAGGAATCCCGTTAAAAGCATTGTACACAATGACAAGTGGAGAGATATTGATAACGATGAACTACGAGTACAATAATTATTCCTTCTCAGATATCCCTGACAGTACATTCAACGTGGAATAGTCAAACGAGAAGACGCTGTTCATTCCTTCATATTTTTTCCCTTTTTCTTTTTTAAAAAAAAGGATTTTTAAGCGTATCTCTTAGCAAAATACGTTTTCAGTTTTTCCCAGTACCACTCTTTCCACCCCTGGGCAACATCCTCATACAACAACTCAGGAATATCAGTCTGGGTAAAATCCAGACGAGTCCCACGGTCAACTTTTTTGAATTCAAAGGTAATTACAGAATAATGTCCCTCTGGCCAATCACTGCCTCGCCACTGCTGTACGATCTTTTTATCAGGAACTAATTCAACATTTAATCCAGTAGCCCAGTCATCCCAGACGCTAAAATGATCTCCAACCTGCCGACCGATCTTTGCTTTCGCACCAGTGAACTCCGTATGTTTCTTGGAATCCATCAACGCCTCATACACATCATGAGGATCAGTCTCAATAACAACTGACTGATGAAGGGTTTTTGTTTTCATATACTCTCACCAAGATGATAATTGAATAATGGTTTTCTATATAAAAAGGTATCAAAGAGAGAGTTTTTCCCTCGATGAAGGTTATATTTGCTATACGTTCTTTACCGATGCGATACACATTGTTCTAAATAGAATCGACCAAAAAATCCGCTATTACTATTTTAGCGATTAAACATGGTATACTTTACGATAGTACCCATTAATTATAAAAGGAAAAAAAGAAAATAGAGAGTATTCTTGTATCACTTTGATGACAGGTTTGAAGGTATATGTGTGGTGTCTATTTTCCTTAATCGATTCCTGTACATCGAAATCCAAAGTCAAGGTTGTCGTGTGACTTCCTTTTAACGAATAGTTCAATGAGTTTTATCGCTCCATAAATATTTTGTAAAATTATTGTTATAATTATGAGTTTTTTTCAGCAATATCTCCAACAATCGGGAGTTTGAACTTCTGCATCTGATACGCTTTCAACATTAGAATAATCCATAAGATAAGAACAAGCACCCAGAATATCCAGCTAATCCACGCAAAAAAAACCCACGCAGGACCGTAATTAAATATCCCAAAAAATCCCCCAAAAATCCATGCAAGGATCGTCAACGGAAGAAACACTAATATGGATTGCGCCGCATGAAAGCGGATGAACTGGTTCTTATCTTCTACAAAATAAAAGATCAACCCGGTGATCCAAATGCCAAGATAGCACAACACTGCCTCAAAATTTTCTTCCAACCCTAACGATGTTTTCGTCATAGTTCTATATCAATATGGTCCTTTTTAGTGTTATTGAAATTAATCACAATGAATAGAAGTCATTTCAAAACCTTCTTCACTAGGAAACAGCGAATAATCTTATCCTGATGAAGTGAGCAGAATTATGAGATATTCGAGGTTTTGAAATAGGTTCTAGTGTTATTGCTCTGAAATCCAACAGAATAAATCTAAAGGAATTACCAAACCACCTACGATAATCTCCTTTACTATCCTGAAAATAGAAAAAAGAAGAGGAAATAATGTTTCTGTTATATTTTTTTAAAACGAGTCGATGATCAACCGAGCAGTATTAGTTAATGCATTAGCTTGTTCTAATGGTAGTTTCTTAGCATTTCTTCAATTCGTTTAACAAATGTATTAACGTGTTTAATGAATGTATCAGAAATTATATTTAAATGAAAAACGTAACCGGTGATAGGTGAAAAAAAATGAATGCAAAAAAAATGGCTATAATTGGAATGTGTCTGTTCATGATTACCGCCTCTATCGGCGTGGGAATAGGAAAAGCAGAAGACACAGGAACTGCAACAGCAGGTGCAGGCGGAGTATCATCTAGTGCAGGTATCTGGTATCCCACTACCAGCCGTATAACCTATAGCAATGGAAACGCAATAGGTACCTTTGTCCATTTCGCAATCGATGAAACCACAGGCACTCTATCAGATTATACCGTAAAATTAACATTCTACCCTCAGGTCTGGTACGGCCCAATTGATAGCAAACAACCTTATCCTGAAAAAGAAATCAATCCCGGTAATATCACCTACGAAAATAAAACAATACTCAACTCAATACAAATAAATGATTTTGAACCAACAGCAACCCCGAATGCATACGCGGATTACCTTATTTTCCAAGGAAAAAACACACTCATGAAATGCGTCGATCAAGAAGGCGGAAGCTTAGACTACGCCTCCAGCGATCACACCACAACGATAACCTTTAAAGTACCGGATGGATTTAACATCACCCAATTATCAAACATCTACAGCACTCCGACACCTCCAATAGATGAAAAAACAGGGGAAAACAGTTCAATCGGAATACCTAACCAACCAACACCCCCTGAAAGCACACCATCCCCATGGCAAACCATATGGATAAAATCCGACAACACAACAACCTCAATAAATTCTTATAACGGAACAGCCACCATAGATGGACAAACAATAAAAATTGAGTTAAGTGCCTACGGATATCTTGATATCTACACATATGTCGAATACCCAACGCCACCCGTGGTGAAAGACTTCTGGTATAACGATTTAAACATCACACAACGAGAAAGCGTCATCGAAACCGCAAAAAACAACGGGACAATTACAGCGGAAGGATGGTACACAAAAAGTGATTTACAACCACCCACAGCCGAGATATCAAACCAGGCATCATCAAACCAGATACGACAAGGGGACGTCACGTCAAACTACTACACCTATGATGACCCAACCTTTAATATGAATTTCAGCCGCATGGATGGAAACGGCGTCAATGTCATAGTGAATTCTCAAATACCGACCGGCAGAATCGTCATTATTAATGTCGACAAAAAATTACTACAAACGACATCCGTCGAAAAACTCCTCGTCAGCTTCGACAGCACGCCAATCAACCCGACAGATACTCTTGAAGCCCTCATGGAAAAAGTACAAAACAAGGATACGAACGCTTCATATTACGCACTTACTGGAGAACAACTCACCACCGTGTTTGTCTACGTGCCTCACTTCTCCACGCATACCATCTCCATAAAAAGCCTCACCTCAGGAATTACTGCAGTTTCGAATGTTATACTCCCAATAATCCTCTCCGTACTGTTCATTTGTCTCTTCATTGGAGGGATTATTGTGAAAAAAAGAAAACAGCAGGATGATCTCTAATCATCCTGCCTTCCTCCCCTTTTTTCACTCATACGACGATAACCTCATCTAAAACAACTTATACAACCATAAGCATTAAGAAAATAAAAAGGCCTGACTTATGAACGAAATAGAAATATTCGTACGATTCTCATTTCTTGGTTTAGCAACGTTAATCAGTATCATATCATTTATTTCCCTAATTAAAACTAAAGAAATGAAAATGGCATTTGCCTCGATAGGTTTCTTGCTATTCACCTTGGAAGGAATTATTGTGACAATAGGTGTTTTTTCATCAGCTGTTGAACATTTCATCACCACTGAGGTACTGGTGGGTACGACATTTATTTCATTAATTTTCTTCTACCTCTCCATCTTGAAACGATAGGTGTCTGGAATGGAGCATGAACTGCTTAACTTATCCAGACGAAAAATGATTTTTAATCAAATTTCTAAGTACCCTGGCACCTACATAAGAGAAATGGAAAAAACACTTTCTTTAACGATGGGTGATTTACAATATCATCTTCAACAACTTGAAAAAGCAGATCTGATTTCATCGCATGATGATGGACGGAGAAAACGATATTTTGTAAAAAATGAGGTTAACTATTTCGACAGAGAAATCTTATCATTTATTAAAATGAGAACGCCACGAAGAATTATGATTTTTCTTCTGTTGCATCCTGAGTCAAGTTTCAAAGAAATCCTCGCTGAATTTCATTTCACAAAAGGAGCTCTCTCCTTTCATCTGAAGAAATTAATCAAAGCGAATATTGTGACAAAAATAAAAAGAGAAAAAGAAATGATTTATAGAATCAAAGATGAAAACAGAATCAGTCAGATATTAATCGCCTATCAATCCGGAATTCTTGATGAAGCGTTAAATGGGTTTATTGACCTTTGGACAAAACTATGAAAAGAGTCCATTTTAAAGGTTTTAATTCATATTGGTAAAATAATCTTTATTCTTTTTTCTTTTTGGTTGTACTTCCAGGACATATCATATTCATTTTACAGTGTGCACAAGCAACCCTTCTGCCAACGCCACCACTGTACACTGAAATAAGTAGGAACAGAATCAATACGATGATCTTGTACCAAGAAAAACTCTGAATAATTGAGACGATAAGTAAAATCAGAGGGACAATCATCAATAAACCATAGGTAGCTGGCGCAAGTTTCAGCCCAATGCTTGTCGGAAACTCTTTTAAACGCCCTTTTTTGAACATGAGAGCACTGAGTTTTCCCCAGCCAAGACCACACCATTTATCATAATAGTAACAATTCACACACACCAATTTACGGAGTAAAACATACACGAGAAGAAAGGCAACAACAAAGTACAGCAACCCAAGGATCGGGTAAAAATACCAACATGCAAGAGCACCCAGAGCAAACCAAAAGAGCATAATCAGATTTCCGATAATAATTCGTCCCAATGGATTTTGTTCCAATCCATCTTCAAAGAGCTTCTCTTGTTCAGACATAGAAATCAAGAAAAGAAGCAGATGAAGTAATTAAATAATTTATGGAATGAACGCACGAGATTATTCCTGACAATATACGATGTCGAATGACAATATCGTGGTCATAAGGAGAAAAGATAAAATGATAGATATTTTTTTCCTAATCAGTATCTAGTGATATGATTTCAAATATTATTTTTTACATAAAAGCAAAGATTATATCATGAACACCACATCTGAGAGAACCAAGATGAGGTAGTATGGGGAAATATTCCAAAGCAAAAATGTTCAACAGAAAAGCCTCCCGGAAACAAAGCAAAGCTGAAGATATCCTTAAGACCCTAAATATTCAACCAGGGCAAACCATCGCAGATATCGGATCAGGTGGAGGGTTTTTCACGTTTCTTTTTTCGCATATTATCGGAGAGAAAGGAACAGTGTATGCTATTGATACCAATGAAGATTTCCTGAATTATATCAATAGCCAAGCAGTTGAAAATGGACTTACAAACATTAAAACAGTCCTAGTGACTGAAGAGTCCATCCTGATTCCGCACCATTCGGTTGATCTTGTTTTTGTTCGTAATGTATATCATCATATACAAAACCGCATTCAGTATTTCACGCAGGTAAAACACCTGTTATCCCCCTTTGCACGGGTATCCATCATAGAATATTCTCGTCAGGGCTCAGTTCTTAGTTTTCATCGGCGCTGCGGCCATAACGTTCCACAAGAAATAATTGTTGAAGAAATGAACAAGGCAGGGTACACGGTATCTGCCTCGTTTGATTTTCTTCCAGTTCAATCATTTACTATCTTTACTCCGGTCGGGTAGTATTTTCGTGTGATGGAACTATCATGGTGTTTTTATTGGTACCATTTCATCAGGCGATATCTTTAAATAATGAAAAATAGATAGATATTAACAATTGTTAATTATTACTTGGGGAGGTACGTAAATGAAAAAACCAAACCATCTACTCTCATTCTTTTTTCTCATCATCATTATTGGAAGCCTTACCGGATGCACTCAGCCTATCAAAATCAACGGTACGGAACTTCGCAACTACGAAGGACATGACCTCAACTCCATCAACGATTTCAGGGAAAATTCCATCAAAGGACCCCAGTACGTCAACATTACAACCTACCGGCTACACATCACCGGCCTTGTTCAGAAACCGACAAACTACACCTACACAACTCTAATCGATGCACATCAATCATATAAGAAATTCAATATCCTCAATTGTGTCGAGGGATGGTCTGTCGCTATACTCTGGGAAGGAATACGAGTCAAAGACCTTCTGAACGAAACACAGCTCATCCCAACTGCAAACACCATCATCTTCAAAGCAGTAGATGGATACACCACATCATTTCCTCTCGATTACATCATAAATCAAAGCATCCTGCTTGCCTTCAAAATGAACAACGTCACCATCCCCACAGAACGAGGATTCCCCTTCCAACTCGTCGCAGAGGGAAAATGGGGATACAAATGGATCAAATGGGTCACCGACATCGAAGTTACCAATGATCCGGCCTACAAAGGATACTGGGAGAGCCGAGGGTATTCAAATACCGGGAATCTTAACGAAAGCTTCATTGGAAAGTGAACACCACGAAAATCCTCCGCATCATAAAAACACTCACCCACGTGCTCCTCTTTGTAGTCATTATCATCTTCATCATCACCGGATTTGGCATCTCCAATTACCAGATTATCGAATCCCTTACAGGCAGTACTTTATCCAAACTAACATCCTTTCAAATTCATTCCAATCTTATCATACCTCTGATCATTCTGTTAATCTTACATATCGCCTTCACAGTCGAAAAAAAAATTAAGAACAAGAAACATCCGTAACACTACATTTTTTGTATCTGGACTGGAAAAAACAATTTAAGCTCCGTACCTTTTAACATCCTCTTGTGAACACAAAACACCTTGGCGTTGTAACGATACTACTCGCCAGCATCATGTGGGCTCTAGAACCAATACTCGCAAAACTTTCCTATGAAAACTCAGATTTTCTCCACACTTCAGCAATACGAGCGATTGTTGCTGCACTTACTGCGTTCCTCTACATTGTACTCACAAGGAAATCCCCCTTGAAAGCGACAAGACAGCAGCTTTCACCCCTCCTCTACATCGCAATCGTCGGAACACTTGTTGCAGATTTCATGTATTTTTTCGCCTTATCGCAAGTCCCAGTGATCAACGCAGTGATCCTCGGGCATATGCAACCGATCTTCATCATCGCCCTCGGATTTTTTCTGCTGAAGTCAGATACTCTCACAAAATTCGACTACCTTGGAATCTGTTTAATGATCGTCTCAGGATTACTCGTCACAACCAGAACCCTAGAGAACATGTTTGCATTCAAGTTCGGCACACTAGGAGATCTCATCGTTCTGTCTGCAACCATCGCTTGGGCGACCTCGACAATCGTGATGAAGAAATATCTCACCGCAATGAACGCAGGGGTGATCACGTTCTACCGATTTTTCTTTGCAGCACTTATTTTTGCACTATATTTAGGTGTGACGTCTTCACTTATCATATCAAATATCTACCAGGTCCTCATTGGCATCATCATCGGTATTGGGACAATCCTCTATTACGAAGGATTAAAACGATTAAAAGCAGCACAGGTATCTGGCCTGGAGTTATCAACCCCGTTCTTTGCAGCGATATTAGCATTCCTCGTTCTCAATGAGTTTATTACCACTATGCAAATCATTGGAATTGCATTACTCTTCGTCGGTGTGTATTTCATTTCAAAAAAAGAAGGGTAAATTTCTTTATTTCTCCTGAATTGCTTTCCGTATTGCCTCTGCAAATAACCGTACATCATCTGGTTGTGTAGTAAACGAGCACATAAGCCGCACCTCACAGGTGCGTTCATTGAACCGATGGAAATAATACTGCTTCTGAAGCCGTGTAATACAATGATTCGGGATGATCGCGTACACCATGTTTGCTTCCACTTTCTGTGTGATCTGCACCCCAGGGATTTTCTGGAGATGTTGTGCAAGAAGCTGCGCCATCTCATTGGCATGAGATGCATTCTGTAACCACAGATGATTGCAAAGAAACGCGGAGAACTGTGCTGAGATGTACCGCATTTTACTGGTAAGCTGCATTCCTTGTTTCCGGATATACTCAAAATTCTTTGATAGCTGCTTATCGAAAAACACCACAGCTTCCCCGTACATCATCCCATTTTTTGTTCCACCGAACGACAAGACATCCACCCCGACCCTCCCAGAGATATCATTTAAACCGACCTTCAAAAACGCTGCAGCGTTGCACAATCGAGCACCATCCATATGCAACAACATCTCCTGGGTATGAGCATAGTCAGCAAGTTTCTGTATTTCCCTGGGACGGTACACTGTTCCTCGCTCGGTCGCCTGCGTTAGAGAAATCACATGCGGCTGAGCCATATGCGGATCACCAACACCTATAACATACGGTTCAATCAAATCAACAGTGAGTTTTCCATCGTTCGTGGGAATGTTTACCAGCTTACATCCGATAAAATTCTCAGGACCACAACATTCGTGAATAGTCAGATGAGCACTCTCTGCACAAAAAATAGAATGGAACGAATCAGTGACGCTCTTTAGTCCGAGGATGTTTGCTGCGGTTCCGTTATATACAAAAAACACTGCAGTCTGTTTTCCAAAAATCTCCTTCAATTGTTCGAGTGCATACTTGGTATACTCATCTAGTCCATACGCCACGGTATAGCCTTCATTAATGTTTCGAAGTGCGTTGAGAATATCAGGATGCACACCGGAATGATTATCGCTTCCAAAACCTGCGAATGATGACATACATGCATCAAGCAATAATCGTTATAAAAAATCTTCTACTTCAGAAATGCTTTAATTCATCCGCGCTCACGTAAGAAAAAGTCGAAAATAAGTGGGAAAATAGAGTTGTTATCATCATATCTAAAAATTAAAAAAAAATAAAAAAAGATTTTGTAAAATAAATGAACCTAAGAATTTTTCATTCTTTTACTAAAATCTCTTTGGTCTGTGTTTTTGATAGCAGTCCCTACAGTACACAGGTTTTGAACCATCCGGTTTAAAAGGAACTTCACATTCTTTCCCACAATCTGCACAGGTCGCTTTGTGCATTTCTCGTGGTGCGCCCCCAAAACGACCGCGTCCTTCGTCTCTATACATTTTTTATACATCCTTTTTTTAGGCGTGTATTATACATTCAGTATTTAAAATTATACATTGATTAATCAGAAGAGACAATGATATGTTTTTTAGCCTTTATGGGTAGAAATAGACTGCAGTAAACTAGTGAAATAAACTAGAAGTCATTTCAAAACCCTCTCAGCACTATTTTCTGCCGTATAATCCTCTTCAAGATTTAGTAAAAGAAATTACCTCATATTTGAGGTTTTGAAATAGGTTCTAAAATGATTTTCCGATGATGCACAGCCCTGAGCGGGGTCGAACCGCTGACGCTGGCTCCAAAGGCCGGCATGTTACCGCTACACCACAGGGCTATATGTTCATACTGGGAATCTTTGATTTTATTTAAGAGTATGCTTTGTGCACGTCGAGGTTATTTTTTTTATTTCTTCTGTGTTGTTTTCTGGATTTTCGCCCAAGCGTCACGCAGTTCAACAGTTCTGTTCAGAACAAGTTTATTCTGAGTTGTCTCTGGATCAACGCAGAAGTACCCTAGACGTTCAAATTGAAATCGATCAAACGGCTTGAGTTCACTTACCGCAGGTTCGACTTTACATTCATGAAGCACATCAAGAGACTGAGGGTTAAGAAATTCTTTGAAATCCGCACCTTTCTGACCCGCAGGATCAATAACAGTAAAAAGCCTGTCGTACAATTGTACCTCTGAAGAGATGGCATGCGGAGCGGACACCCAGTGAATCGTTGATTTCACTTTCCGTCCATCAGGGGCATAACCTCCTTTGGTAGCAGGATCATAGGTACAATGCAACTCGATTATTTTTCCATCTTTTTTCACAACCTTGCTGCATTTGATGAAATAAGCGTACCGGAGTCGTACCTCACGGTCTGGTGCAAGCCGGTAGAAATCCTTTGGTGGGTTTTCCATGAAATCATCCTGTTCAATGAAAAGAGTCTTAGAAAACGGTATTAGACGTTTCCCGAGTGCAGGGTCTTCAGGGTTGTTGACTGCTTCAAGTTCCTCCATCTGATGGTCCGGGTAGTTCTCAAGTACTACTTTGAGTGGACGCAGAACTCCCATAAATCGTGGGGAGGTTTTATTCAGGTCGTCCCGGACATTATGCTCAAGGAATTCAAAATCAACCATGCTGTTGACTTTCGCGACACCAATGCGTTTACAGAAATTCCGGATCGAAGATGGTGAATACCCGCGACGACGCATCCCGCTAATGGTCGGTAATCTGGGATCATCCCAGCCAGCAACATACTTCCCTTCAACCAACTGAAGGAGCAAACGTTTACTCATAACGGTATAGGTGAGGTTCAGGCGGGCGAACTCTATTTGCTGCGGATGATACACCTCAAGAGCATCAAGGAACCAATCATACAGCGGCCGATGGTTCTCAAACTCAAGGGTACAAATGGAATGGGTGATGCCTTCAACGGAGTCTTCCAGACCATGCGCCCAGTCGTACATCGGGTAGATGCACCAGGTATCACCGGTACGATGGTGGCTCGCATGTAATATCCTGTACATCACCGGGTCACGCATGTTCAGATTTGGATGCGCCATGTCAATCTTGGCTCGCAGGACTTTTTGGCCATCAGGAAATTCACCTGCTTTCATTCGCTGTAAAAGATCTAGATTTTCTTCAACAGATCGATCACGATACGGACTGTTTCTCCCGGGTTTGGTAAGAGTGCCTCGGTATTCCGTGATTTTATCCGCGGGAAGATCATCCACGTATGCTTTCCCTGCTTTGACTAATTGTACTGCATACTCGTACATCTTTTCAAAATAATCTGAGGCAAAGAACAAACGGTTCTCCCAGTCGAAACCAAGCCATTTCACATTCTCTATGATTGACTGAACGTATTCTTCCTCCTCCTTGGTAGGGTTCGTGTCATCGAACCGAAGGTTGCAGAGACCTTGGTACTCTTCTGCGATCCCGAAGTTCAGACAAATTGATTTCGCATGACCGATGTGCAGGTACCCATTTGGTTCTGGGGGAAACCTGGTATGAACACGACCTTTATACTTGTTAGTTGCCAAGTTTTCATCAATAATTTCTCGAATGAAATCCTTGATGATAGGTTCTGTAGACTCCATATTCCTCACTCTCATCTCACAGCCCCGACCAGATTCGAACTGGTGTCTAGAGATCCAGAGTCTCTTGTGCTAACCGCTGCACTACGGGGCTAATAATCAGTTTTATTTAGACCAGAAGAGAAAACGTTTCATATATAACTTTTCATGTTGTCAACATTTCTGAATGATGAAACAATGACATCCTCCCAAAATGAATCCATCTAAAGATGGGGGTATCCAATACCCGATCTTTTTTGAGTGTAACATGAAGGAACGCAAACCATCCTGCTTAAAACCTATCGACCCTCATGGGGTCGAGTA
>Ga0209777_10006798_pt1 | contig 12822 bp, 16 predicted proteins | sample FrelakmetHBP12HB_FD_187147 | JGI IMG/M metagenome (GOLD analysis project Ga0209777, IMG submission 187147) | Freshwater lake sediment microbial communities from the University of Notre Dame, USA, for methane emissions studies -HBP12 HB (SPAdes)... | ecosystem: Environmental > Aquatic >...
TCGTAGAAGGCTACGGTCGGAGCCTGGTTCTCCTGGTTATAGGTCAGGCCGTTGCCCACGATCTCGATGAAGGGCAGCACCTGGAGCACCGGGCTGTCATAGATGATGGTCTCGATGACGCCCATTAACAGGATGTCGTTGGAAAGTTTAGCTGCCTCTGCTAAAGTTAATGCCATATCAATCCTCCTTTAATTTCTATAGGGTGGGTTGGAGCGCCTGCTCCAACCGAGCTAAGGTATATCAACCCCCTAATCCCCCATTCTTGGGGGACTTAAAAATATGGGGGACACCCCCATACCCCTGACAAAGGGGCTCTGCCCCTCTGCACTCCCTATGGAGAGCCTGCAGCAGTCAGTTTTGGGTGTGATTGCCGCGCTCTAGTCTGAATCAACCCCCTAAATCCCCCAGTATTGGGGGACTTTAAGAACTGGGGGACACCCCCAAACCCCCAGCAAAGGGGCTTAGCCCCTCTGCACTCCCAGGGGAAATGAGCGAAACATTGCCTCGCTTCTACATCCTTAAGGATTTCCTCAAGGCGTAAGCGATTTTCTCCGCCGGGGAGAGCGCTGACAGGTCCTGGGGCGTGCGCTCCGGCGCGCCTGCGGGCACCTTGTTCGCCTCAGCATCGGCCTCGAGCTGCTGCCTGACCTTCGATACTATGCCCCGAGCCTGTTCCAGGGAGGCATCTATCTGGTCAATAGACTCTCCCTTGACCAACTCCGTAGGAATCTCGGGGGCCGCGGCCAGGAGAGCGGCCCGGTATTTTGCCACCGCGCCTGAGAGCGACCCCTTGATGACGGTCAGCTCACTATCCCGGGAAGAGATGCCTTGCTCAAGCTGGGCTATGCGCGCTTGCAGGTCATCCTTGTTCTGCGTCTGTGTGTCCTTGGTTTCCTCCGCCATAATTCACCTCCTCTCGTTTCGACGATACCCTTTCAACCCCCTATGTCCCCCAGTCATGGGGGATTTAAGAATTTGGGGGACACCCCCAAACCCTCGGCAGCCTCTGCACTCCCAGAGTTTAGGGCAGGGCAATAGTAGAACATAAGTTCTTATTTTGTCAAGAGGAAGATGTCGCACCTGAGCGTTTGCTGGTCACCTTTCAGCCCCCTGTATCCCCCAGTCTTGGGGGCTTCAGAATTGGGGGATGCCCCCAAACCCCCAGCAAAGGGGCGAAGCCCCTCTGCACTCCCTAGTTAGTAAGCGGTCTGAATGTCGCAGGCGCGTGCTTGACTGAGTAGGATGGGCAGTCTATGATTCAAGAACTGTATCGCTACTTAATTATTACTAACAGATAAGGGAGGAATGTCATGGCAGAGGGCGCTTTCGCTACCGCTATCAACTGTATGGACGGCAGGGTTCAGCACCCCGTAGCAGAGTTCTTGAAGAAAAAGTATAAAGTGGACCATGTGGACATGATCACAGAACCCGGGCCTGATGGAATGCTGGCGGCGAACCAGGACAAGGCGGCGATTGAGTCAATCAAAAGGAGAGTGGGTGTTTCCACAGGGAAGCATGGCTCGAAGCATATAGCCATAGTGGGACACCATGATTGTGCGGGAAATCCGGTGGACAAAGAAACCCATTTTGCGCATATTCGCAGCGCGATAAAGACCGTGAAGTCGTGGGGCGTTAAGGCGGAGGTCATCGGGCTCTGGGTTGATGATAGGTGGAAGGTGAGCGAGGTCAAATGAGTCAGGGACAGCGCCAAAATGTCATAATTTTTCAACTTTTCCTCCCTTCGGTTTTATGACTTTTTAACACCCCCTGTGATATAAAGATGACAGCAGACATTTCTAAGTGCTCCAAGCTTAACTGAGGAGGTGTCCAGTGGCAATCGACCCAATTTGCAAGATGAAGGTGGACGAGAAAAAGGCAGCCGCTACTTCTGAGTACAAAGGAAAGAAGTATTACTTCTGCGCTCCCGGCTGCAAAAAGGCTTTCGACCAGAACCCTGAAAAATATGTGGGTGCTACGAAGAAGTAGCTCGCGTAGCGATACCCAGGGCTGGCGAAATGTTGAGTTCCAGGGCATCTCCATAGGTGAAGTTCTCCGACCGGGGATTTAAGCGAGATTGGAAAGCGCATGATACTTTCTGTCGGAGAACTGGAGGTGCCCCCATTTATAGAAGCTTTTACATTCATGTTTTTTATGTTATAGCTGGCATGCAGCAGGGTAGGGAGGAGAAAATGTGGTACATGCACGATGGGTGGGGCTGGTGGATGGTGTTCGGCGGAATATGGATGCTGTTGTTCTGGATAGCGGTTATCTGGCTGGTGGTTTGGGGGATCAGGACACTGGTGAGACGTGAGGGGCCCAAGTCAGGCACCTCAGAGAAGCGCGATCCCCTGGAAATCGCCAAGGAACGCTATGCCAAAGGTCAGATCTCCAAAGAAGAGTACGATCAAATCAAGAAAGACCTGTCTTGACCCCTGATGCGTGATTCTAAGGTGTCGACTGAAGGCAAGCCTACGGAGACCGTTGAAAGCGGTACAATCGGATTGCCCCTCTATGCGACGCGAGGAAGGGCAGCGCTCTGAATCGATGAGCTAATCTTCCCCCGCGCTTGACAAAGATTCGTTTATTGCTTAGAGTGATTTCAATGTTAAAGAGCGTGCTTTTGTCATATGAGGGACGATGATGCTGACCTTCGTGATGCTCATCTTGATCGGCTATTTGATTGGGAGTATTCCCAGCTCCTACTTATCCATGCGCTTTTTCACCGGCAAGGACATTCGCACCATGGGCACAGGCAACGCCACGGTGACGGCCGTGCTTATGCATGGGGGGAAACGCCCGGCCTTGGTGGCCTTCGTCGCTGAGATAACAAAGGGTGCTATCTGCATTCTCATTGCCTATCTTATGGTGGGTGAGCTTTGGGCCAGCTTTGTTATCATTGTAGCGGCTGTCGTTGGTTGCAGTTTTAGCCTCTGGCTGCGGGGCGGAGGCGGCCAGGGGATGACCATAGGCGTGTCAGGCCTGGTTTTGATAAATGTTTTGGCGGTGCTCATTATGGCAGCCTGGTATATAGTGCCTCTGGTAGTCACCAGACGGCACGTGCTGAGCAATCGGCTCTTCCGTTTGTCTGTTCCTGTAGTGTTGTGGCTATGGTACAGTTCCTGGGAATATGCCCTGGCCGGTTGCTTGCTCGTGACGCCTTCCTTCATAAAAGAGTTGAGAGCAGGCGACGATGTAGTTGAAGCCAGAAAGGCGGACGGCGTTGGCTAAGACACGGCCGGAGCTTTATAGATGCTCTACCAACAGATAGTTTTTATTCTGCTGGCTGTAGTTCTGCTAAATCTTCTGTTGAATCTGAGGGCCCTGAGAAAACCCAAGTCCAACATTCAACTGCCCGAGCCTGCACCCCTAATCTCTGTCCTCGTTCCTGCAAGGAACGAGGAGGCTAACATCAATGTCTGCCTCGAATCCTTGCGCAGGCAAGACTATCCCAACTTTGAAATACTTGTGCTGGATGACTCCTCGACCGACGGTACCGCTGATGCAGTAGCTCGAATTGCTGCTGAAGACAGTCGGGTTAGGCTGCTGAAAGGACAAGCCTTGCCGCCAGGATGGGCGGGCAAGACATTTGCCTGCCATCAGCTAGCCCAGGAGGCTCGAGGTTCCTGGCTGCTGTTCACTGATGCGGATACTGTGCATGCCTCCTCGATGCTGCGTAGAGTACTGGGAGTTGCCCTTGTCTCACGGGTCGCACTAATCTCCGGCTTTCCTTATCAGAGGACCACCTCGCTCTGGCAGAAGACGGCTATGCCTATTCTCTTCTACTTCATGCTCCTTTGCTGGATGCCGTTTTGGTGGCTGCAGCGCTCGCGGTGCACTATGCCCTCTGTGGCCATCGGGCAGTTCCTGTTCTTCTCAACTGAGGAGTACCGCAGCATCGGGGGACATGAGGCCGTAAAGTCGCGCATAGTGGAGGATGTCTGGCTGGGGAGAGAGGTCTCACGGCATCACTACAGACAGTTGACGCTGGACCTGTCGTCATTGGTCTCCTGCCAGATGTACCGGGAGTTCGGCAGCATGTGGGACGGCATCACCAGATGGCTCTACACTGTAGCTTCGCTGTCTGTGGTTTCTCTGGTTGGGATGATGGCCGTGGTGCTGTTCCTGTTTCTGGCGCCCTTTTTGTGGCTGGCCTATGGTCTGCTGCTGGCACAACCTGACTTTGCCTGGGAGGTATTAGTCGCGCTCCAGGTGGCTATAGTGTTTCTGGCGCGCTTTTTAGCGGGCCGCCGCTTCTCTCAGCCTAAAACATCTATTGTCCTGCATCCTGTGGGCATTCTATTTTTAGTACTGGTTGCTTGCTACGCCAGCTACCAGTACCTGACGGGCGCTGGAGTAAGGTGGAAGGGGCGGGTGTACGATTCTCAGTCCCAAATAACCTAGCGAGCGTCTTCTCTCAATTGTCAGCTGCTAACCTTATCTGTCCCCAAAGCCCCATGTTGTCACCTTTTATGATGGCAACCCCCCTCAGGCCATTTACGCTCTGGGCAAATTCGAGTGCTTCGGCGATATCCTCAGCTATTCTCACCATATTGCCTATTGCAGTGGCTGCGGCGTCGGCCAGGGATGTCGAGGGTGAGAAGACTATGACGGCATCAGCGTATCCGAAGCTGAGGGAATGTCCCACTGTCCCGGAGGAAGTGCAAACGCCCAGAGGGGTTTCCTCGGGCAGTATGGAGAAGGCGATTTTTTTGGTGAATTTGGATTTTCCGGCATAGACCCCTATGAATCTTTCTTTCGAGGTCTTGAGAAAGATATCCCCGCCATTTTCCACGATGACCTCGTCAGAGTAGGGGAGGAGTTCTTTGCCCACACTCTCGGCTATAGCGCCGGCTACCGCTGCCATAGGTCCCACGCCTACCTCTCGGGTGGCATCGGCCATCTCCCTCACGATAGGCGGGGCATCCTGTTCAACCTCGAAAGGCTTGAGGGTGGTCAGGAAGATGGGGTGCGATTTGATGTAGCTCTCAAGGTCGGCACGATACCGCTGGGTTGCTGCCAGCGCTTCGGCTGTCAGGTCGCGCCTGGCCCTGATGTGAAGGTCGGTCTCTTTGACTGCTACCGCAAAGGAGATAAGGTCCTTATCCCTGACCCAGTCTCTGTAGGTTCTTGGCTCATACATCCCTTATAGACGCACTTCCATCGCTCTCACAGGGCATGGCTTGATGCAAAGCCCGCAGGCTATGCACTTGCTGTCCAGGAAATCGACTCGCTTGGTTTGAGGGTTGACAACAAGAGCGCCTACAGGACACATGGTGACACATGCGCCGCAATGAGTGCACCTGTCCTCCAGGCGAGACACATCTTTAATCAGTGCCTGTACTTCTACTCCTGCTCCAGCCAGAAAGCGAATCGCTTCGTCATAGTCTTTCTTCTTACCGCTCAGCTCCAGTACCAGGATGCCCTCTTCATTGGGCGTGATCGAGGCTTTCAGGATATTGAACTGCAGGTCGTAATCCTTGACTAGGCGGTATAGTATCGGCTGATCCACGAGCCGGGGTGGGAAACGTAAGACGATCTTTCTCGCAATGTTCATGGTGTGGCTCCTTTAACTCAGTCTATCTTCTCAAAAGGGCGGTCTGGCATTGCCTTGAAGGTTATCCCCGATTCCACCCCGGGCAGGGGTGCTACAGGTTGGGTCAAGAGGAATTCGCCCTTCTTTATCCAATCCTTGAGGAGGTTAGCGATTTCGACCGCCCTGGGGTAGCTCGAAAGCGAGGCAGTGGGCACATCTTTGCCCTGAACCTTAATCTTGCCGCTCCTTAGCTGAGCGTAATCTACCTCTCCCAGGATATCAGGATTTCGCTGAGGATAAGCGTCGGAATAGTCCACTAAGGGGGCGAAAATCTCGTCATCTTTGACTGTTGTGTACATGAGAATTTCTTCGGACAGTATCGGTATGGGGACACCGATGCCGACGGTCATGGTGCAGCCATAGCCTATGAAGCTGGTTCCCACCAGCCACCGCGGCTTCATCTGCTTCAAGTCCCCTATCACTGCCAGTGTCCCTGCTCCGCGCTTGGGCACGCCCTTGTCGGTGCGCAGTACGTTGGGATTGTGCTGCGTGCCCTGCCAGGCCACGTAGCCAATGCCGCCGCCCAGGAATATTCTCGTACCTATACCGATTGTTTTATAGTACGGGTCGTTGAACAGCGGTGAGAGTTGGCCTGCGGTGGAGTAGGTGGCATTGCCCAAATGGGGCTTCAGCACTCCCATGTAGGTGTAAATTGTCCGATCGCTGAGATTAACCGCAACGTTGTAGTTCTGGTAAGCGTTTCTGACATCGAAAAGCACAGCCTCGTTGATGCTCTTCAGGTTGATCAAGGTTTCGACTTTTCGCCTGGGATAGCAGTCGGTGCCATAAGAGGTGGCTACCAGCCTGACATCCTTGCCCGCTACCAGCTCCTCGATTACATGGCCTCCGCCGTAAGGGAAGTCACCGGGGTGAATCTTGTTCCTGGGGTCATCATCAGGCATGGCTGTTGCGCCGAGGAAAACATCTACTGCGGCGAGGCCGGTATAGGCAGGCACATTGTTCAGATAAGCCGTGCCTCCCCCGATTTTTATGCGCGGCTTGGAATGTCCAAAGTTGAAATAAGCCCCTGAGGAACACATGGGGCCGAACGTGCCTGTGGTCACCACATCTATTTCCTGGGCAGCCTTGGCTACGCCCTTCTTTTTAGCGATGTCGATCACCTCTTCGGCGGTCACCACCACTGCCTGGCCCTTAGCGATTTTCTCATTGATTTCAGCGATAGTTTTTGCCATCGTGAACTCCGCAGTCAAAATATCCGAGTTGGAATATATTGCGCCAAATGCTGAAAGTTGTCAACCCTGATGGGGTTGTTTGTGAACCTCTTTTCAACCCCCTGTTTCCCCCAATCTTGGGGGAATTTTAAGACTGGGGGCACCCCCCAGACCTCCGGCAGAGGGAGAATCCCCTCTGCACTCCGCCGTTAGAAAACGGTCTGGTAGGGGGCACTTGACAGAGAGGGTTATTATGAGTGCAGAGCAGTCGCAGCCGACGGGCTGTGAACCACTGAAAGGAGGGCTATCATGGCAGTAATTCATGTAAAGCATCAGCCGGAGTTGACTGCGGAGAAGGCGATGGAGATGTTCAAGGAGGGCTTCGCGGGAAAGTACGAGGTCTATAAGGCCGCGTCTGGGCTGAGGGATTTCACTATTAAAAAGAGCAGCCTGATCGGGGTTGCGGTGAAGCTGAAGCAGGAGAAAGACAAGACCACCTTCATCTACACCGACACTATTCCTTCGGCACTGATGGGGCTTCTTTTTGCTAGCGTTTGGTATACGATACTCAATCGCTCCAAGTATCAGGCGATGGTGAAAGAGGTGAAGACGTTTATCGAGAATGCGCCTGAGTTTAAATAGCTGCTCTTCGAAATCGTGGGGTAGGGGTATCCTTCCTTGGAAGGATACCCCTACATTGTGGACAAGGGGCTTAAGCCCCTTGTCCATCCTCGCCTGTCATCTTCCTTTGGGTTAGAGGTAATCTCATTTCTTCTTCGAGCCAGCGTTCGAATTCGGTATCAGGGTTCTCAATGCCTAGCTCGTCCATCGCCCTGCGCCGCGAGTGGATGCCGGCACCGACCAGAATCTGCTCGTCACGGACCAGACGATCTCTATCCTGGGGCAACACCGGCCCCCAGACGATTCGGGAGCGGTAATTGCCGAAGCTCTCGCCGGTCATCTTCTCCAGGACCCTGAGTATCAATTCGTAGCGTCGCCGGTATACAGCCGTCCGGATGGTCCGCTTGCGCTTTACCTTCTGCAGCAAAGGATGAAGCTCCATCTCCAAAGCGACTCCGGAGAGCCCGCGCTCGTTGTCCCCGAAGGCAGTGCGCGGCGACTCGGAGAGGTCGTGCAGCGTGCGATAGAGCAGGTCTATGTAGTCCACATGGAGCTTAACCCCTCCTCCTTGCAGCAGGTCGAGGAGGTATGCTTTGGCGCGCTCCGGTATCTCCCACACCGCACCCGGCTGCACCGCTATGTCCTGGGCGTTCTCGATGTTCTCCAGAACGGCGATGGGGTTGCCTGACAGCTCCAGTATTAAGGAAAGTTGGGAAAGCGCGCGGTTCAGCTCCCGCGCTGGCTCCACGAGCGCCGGGATGTCGGAGACTCCCCAGAATTTCTTGGGCTCCCTGAGGTTGGGGTAGATGACGAAGGGGATGAACCCGTAGGGATTGGCCTTTCTTTCGAACAGTGTATCGTCAATCCACAGCTCGAATTTCCTGTCTGTCCACAACTCGATGACGGTTGAACGGGGTTTGCCCCCTGCAGGACTGATTCGTCTATTTGGCCCTACATCATAAAGAAACTTGACCTCGTCGGCGGAGAGCTGGTAGCGGCTGGCTACCCGCCATATCCGTGTGACATCATCCCCCAGCCACCAGACGAAAATGCCCTGCACGTCAGGTGCCGATACACGCACCCGCCGTTCTCGCGAATCCCAGGTCACTTTGTAGCAGCCGTCGCCCAGAATAGCGGTGTCCAACTCCGTATCGAAGTCGAGCTGCTCCAGATTGTTAGACTCATATACCTTATATATAGCGTCTTCAGCCCGACGGGACTTTTCCCTGTCCTCGGCGGACGCAGGGTCTATGGCAAAGCTGAGACTGCTCATGAGGTAGCTGGTGATCTTGTCCACGAAGACCTTGGCGTAGTTGAAGGTGAGCCGTCGTTCACGGGAACGGGAGCGGCCCAGCCACTGCGACCCGCAGTAGAACTCCAGGTTCTCGCGGTATGCCCGCAGTCTCTCCGGGTCCATGCGGCTTATCTGCTGTGGTGGGGTGAGATTGGTTGTTGCGATATCCTGGATAGAGCGCGGCTTTGTTCCTGAGATGCTATTCATTTGACAACCTCCTGATAATTCGTTGAATGGTGCGTTTGCTCAAGTCGAATTCTGTGGCAAGCTCGGCGACGCTTTTACCTGCAGCGGTTCGCTGTCTGAAAATCTCCCTGTCTCGCAGCATCCTGGCTGACCGCTTGCTATGTGCCTCTACATCGTGGCGGCATCTGGGCAGAGGACACTTGAGGCAGGAGGGATACAGGTCGCAACCCCGGTCGCGGTATTCGGAATAATCAGGCAGCCGGTCAGCAGGGACGACCAGAGAGTTCTTCCCCACAGTTGTTGTCTCGGAATGACATGATTCATTTCTCATGCCGTTTTGAACCCCCTAAATCCCCCAGTCTTGGGGGACTTTAAAAAATTGGGGGGCACCCCCAAACCCCCGGTAGAGGGGCAGAGCCTCTCTACACTCCCAGTACTGCAGCAATGTAGCGCATCAGATTTCCCTCACATGCCCGCGGGCTGCTCGGGGCGCGTACTGCGCGGCGTCGACCAGCAGAGCCAGGCTGGACAGGAAATCGTCGTGCCCCACGGCGGGGTCAACATAGAAATTCATGGTCTGGCTGGCCCTGAAGTTGCTCCTGGCTTTCGCCATCTGGAACCAGAACTCGCGATATTCCTCCGAACTATCCTGCGCGTACATTTTGGCCCGGCCCGAATTTATCGCTGCCAATAGCTCGAAGCCCAGCCTGGATTTGGATGCCTGCGTGAACGAGAACGGGATAACCACCGACATGCCCAGCGCACCGCATAGAAAACTGGCAACGCCAGCCCCTACACCGGTGGCGTCCACCACCGCTCTTTTAACGCGCCAGACGTTCTTGAGCACGTCGAGGAGCCGGGGATATAGCGTGACGTGAGTCTGGCCTGTCCAGCAGTAGTGCTCGACGATGTTGATTTGAGGCAGCGGCACGATGTCGTTGCATGCTGAGAAGTCGAGCTCGCCGATGGTGACCACCGTGGAGTCTTGTTTGGGCCTGGCGGCGCGAATAGCCGCATTATCTCCCTCTTCCGCCGTGCCTGCGAGGTCTACGCCGGCGACATATATTTTTGAGGGTTCGGGTTCGTGGCGGCGGCTGTGCGTGCCCTGCAACTGGGCGCGCTGCTCCGCGCTCAGGTAGCCGCCGCCGCCGTGTATCGGCTCGAGACAGTACTGGGTCAAAAACAGGGGGTGGGTCTCCCCCAGCCGCGCCCTCTCTCCCTCGACGTAGCGGAGGTAGTCGGGATTATGCCTGGCCACCTCCTGCCAGTCGCAACGGAAATGGCGTTTGACGCCGTCCTTCCTCTCCAGCTCCTGATTGAGCTGCTTGACCTCTTCGAGAAGGGTAGAATCGTCCCAGGTGGTGCCGTAGTGGACTGTGGTGACATTGGTCGCCGCACCCATGGGCTTGAACTCCTTGGTGTACTTTTCCCGGGATACGTCCTGGCTCTCGTCTATCTCGAGAAGGATGTGGGCTGTGTTCCCCACCACATTGGCCGACTCATCGGCGGAGAGGAAAATCTGCCTGGCGTTGCCCAGCCTCAGGATGTAGCCCATCTCGGCTTTCCAGACTCTGGCGTAGCCCCAGTCGTTCAACCTCTCCTTGAGGGCGTATCATGGAGATGACCGTCTGGGGCTTGAAGGTGGGGGAACATTTTATGGCGTTGCCGCCCCTGGTGAAGAACAGGGTGAGCAGAAGCACCTCGAGCTGCGCTGAAAGCTCGTTCTTGCCGCCCTGACGTGCGATCTCCACCGAGAAGGTGAGCCCTTTGCGGTGCACCACGCTGTCGGCGATGGCTCGGGCGATTTCGAGCTGATATGGCCTCAGTGTAATCATGGGTTTTTCAACCCCCTAAATCCCCCAGTCTTGGGGGATTTTAAAATATGGGGGGTACCCCCATACCCCCAGCAGAGGGAAGAAGTCCCTCTGCGCACCCTCTGGATTTCGAGTTGGGGTATCCAGCACCTCTGAAATCAACCCCCTAAATCCCCCAATCTTGGGGGACTTTTAAAAATTGGGGGACACCCCCAAACCCTCGGCAAAGGGGCTTTGCCCCTCTGCCCTACCCTGATCAAATTCCTCTCCCTTGAGGTGAGAGGCCAGGTGATGGTGAAGTCACTCCCCCTCCCCTGGAGGAGGAGTCTGGCAGAACATCCTTTACGGCAAATATTTGATGCCCATGGGCACGGCGAGGTCTTTCAGGACGCCGCCTATGGCATTGACCAGGGCTTTCTTGTGGCTGGCGCCTATCTTGTAGCGCGCTATGACCAGGCGCGACAGGGCATCAGTCGCTTCGGTAATGAGCCTTATGTTGTCGGGGTCGTTCTCAAGGAGGGACTTTATCTTGAGCCGGAGCAGGGCGATTTCATCGTCGATGCCATCCACATCCTGCGCCAGCTCGAAGTCCAGCCCCTCAGCTTCGTCGAGAGCTTTGGTGTAGAAGCTCTGCTTAGACTTTTTTCCTTTGCCCCTGGTGTCTTTCGGGGGCTTGACTTGAGAGGCGCTTTCCCCTTTGTTTGCTGCCGGGCTTGCCATTTTCCTTCTGCCTCGCTTTGATTGTTCCCAGAATCAGCACGTGTGCTGCCAGATCCCATTTCTGAGTTTCGACGGCCAATCTCAAAAGCCTCATGTTTTCACTCTCCCGGGACTTGCGCAGGCGATATACTAGCACATATGTTCTAATATTGTCAAGGGGAAAATGTCGCAGGGGGATTGGGGATTTTGGAAGAATCCCCCTAACCCCGTTCTGCAAATGTGTGGATTAGAGGTTGTTTATAAACTTTTTTCAACCCCCTAAATCCCCCAATCTTGGGGGATTTTTAAAAACTGGGGGTGCCCCCCAGAGCCCTGGCAGAGGGGCTTCGCCCCTCTGCACTCCCCTATCAGTTATCAGTGAATGGTCTAGAACGGTTGCGGTGGCGCAGCTCGAAACGTATTACGTGGAAGGGTTGGAGAGGGCATCAGGGTGGGGGGGCCTGGCTGGAAAATTGACATAGTCGACGCTTATGGCGTATGCTTGGGCCGAGCCGCTACATTCAGTTGGAGGGAGAAAGCTATGGAGAAAGCAAAACCGTCAGGCAGAGCTACAGGAGGCTATCTAGAGGCCCTTCTTCAGAGTTGTCCTGATGCTGTCATCGCTATCGACGCCAAGGGGATAATCACGTTTGTAAACAAGGCTACTTGCGAGCTTATGGAATGCGAGATGCGAGACGTGGTAGGCAAGAGCATAGTTACCGTATACGAGAACGAGAGAGATGCCCGGGAAACCAATCGTAAGCTCTATCTCAGCGGAGGCGTAATCCACCTTCATGAGTCTAAACTCAGGACGAAGACGGGGAAGATAGTGCCTGTCCGCATCTCGGCGGCACATCTCAAGGACAGCTCGGGTAATTATATGGGAGGCGTGGGCTTTTTCCAGGCGTACCGTCCCTGGACAGCGGCAGAAGTCGAAGCCCAGGGTTATTGCCGTGAGTTGGAGGCTAAGCTCGCAGCTTGGGAGGACCTGGGCGCTCCCGTATTCGAGCTTTGGCCGGGGCTGTCCATGGCTGTGGTGGTGGGGCCTCTGGACAGCCAGCGTTGTGACAAGTTAAAGAAGAGCCTTTTAGACCACATCAGAGCGAACAAGACACGTGCTGCCCTGCTCGACCTTTCAGCAGCTTTGGCGGAGGATAGCGGAGTAGCCGCCCAACTGGCGAAGATGATACGCATGATCCGGCTGGTTGGCGCTCAGTGCGTGGTGGTGGGGATTGAATCCACTATGATGGCGGAAGCCCTGGAGCCTTTGGTGCCGGATATCTCATCGTTGAACACCTTCTCCAGCTTGCAGGCTGGCATTGAGGCTGCTCTGGCCATCATCGGCGTGGAGATCTGCACGAAGGGCGAATCGGGCAAGGACCATGGATAAGGTCTATGAGAGTATTGATGAAGCTGTGGCCGATATACCTGACGGCGCTTCCA
>Ga0209777_10006799_pt1 | contig 12820 bp, 11 predicted proteins | sample FrelakmetHBP12HB_FD_187147 | JGI IMG/M metagenome (GOLD analysis project Ga0209777, IMG submission 187147) | Freshwater lake sediment microbial communities from the University of Notre Dame, USA, for methane emissions studies -HBP12 HB (SPAdes)... | ecosystem: Environmental > Aquatic >...
CTCGTAGCGCGCGCCCGGAATGATCTCCGCCATGGAGGCCGATTCTACCGGCGGCGTGAGCGTGTCCTCAGCTCCGACCAGCACTAGCGTCGGGCATTGGATGGCGGGCAGTTCCTCCAGCCTCGAGGGCCTGTCCCGCATGGCGAGAAGGGCGGCCGCGATCCCCTCCCTCCTCTGGCCGACCATGACGGACCAAATTCTCCTGGAGAGCTCCACATCGGATGCTAGCGTCTGAGGCGTCAGGAGCTTGAAAAGCATGTCATCGGCCAAGAAGACCATCCCCTCCCTCAAGACGCGCTGGGCGTTGGTGGTTCTGGCCGACTTGAAGGAGGCCGCGTCCGCCGTGGCGCGCGTGTCCGCGAGGATGAGTCCGGCGAGGCGGTAGGGGAAGAGTGCGGCAAACGCCAGGGCCACGTAGCCGCCCATGGACAGCCCGCACAGGACGGCCCTGGACACGGCATGGGCCTCCATGAAGCCCGCCACGTCTCTGGCGTAGTCCTCGATGGAGTGGGGTCCCTTTGGAATGGGCGAACGCCCGAAGCCCATGAGGTCCGGGACCAGGATGCGCCGGCCGGCGTCCAGGCCTTCTTGCTGGGGCTCCCACATCCGCCCATCGAGGGGGAAGGCGTGCAGGAGCACGAGAGGCGGCTTGCCTCCCACACCCACCGTCACGCCAGCGAGAGCCTGACCCACCCTGACCCCCTTGCGCCCCGACGAGAGCTGGCGCTGAACTGTTATCTTAGATTAACTAGCGCGCCCGTTCCACAAACCCTCAAAGAGCTGCCGAGGATCGGACTTTTCTCCCGCTCTTCTTCAGCAGTGCGATAAAAAACCCGTCCCAGGCGTGTGCATGGGGCATCAGATAGCCACAACCGGGGCCCGCGCGCGTGACGAGCTCCTTCCAGGGCGCGGAAGGCTTCAAGGGCTCGGGCTTGAAGCCGGGGTGCCCCGCCAGGAACCGCTCCAGGACCCCGGTGGTCTCCTCCTCTTCGATGGAACACACCGAGTAGCAAAGGAGGCCGCCGGGCGCCGTCACCCGCCCCGCTTCCGACAGCAAAGCGAGCTGTTTTTGGGCCCTGTTGGAGGGTTCATTCTCTTTAATTTGCCAGCGAATCTCCGGGTTCCTCCTGAGGGTCCCGAGCGCCGTGCAGGGCGCGTCGAGAAGAACGGCAGGCCAGACGTCCCTGAAGGGCAGGCCTTTCCCGGCATCTGCCAGGGCGAGTCGGACGTTTTGAAGGCCCAGGCGCGTGACGTTCTCACGCACCTTGGCCATTCGGCGGCGGCTCGAGTCCACGGCCAGGACCCACCCCCCCTTCTTCAGGCGGCCCGATAGGAGAATCGTCTTGCCCCCCGGCGCCGCGCACAGGTCCAGCACGGCCTCGGAACCTTTCAGCGGCAGAAGGGACGCGGGCCCCTGGGAGGCAGGGTCCATGACGTAGAAAAGGCCCCTTGCGAAGGCTTCCGATGGAACGGGATTCCCGCGCTCGACGAGGTACGTTAGAGCCAGCGCAGGATCGGACTTCAACGAAAGACCCTCGCGCCGAAGCTGCGGCACGCCCTGAGCGGCCGCTGCCGCGGAGAGGAAGAGGATGGCCATGGGCGCGGGTTCCTGCAAGGCCGTCAGGAGGGCTTCCGCCTCGGCCTCCCCGAATCTTGCGGTATAGCGGCGCGCCAGCCATTCGGGCATGCCCAGGCGGAGCGCCAGACCCTCGGGCCCCGGCACGCTATAGGTGGTATCCTGGATCTCTCCACGCTTCTCAGCCACGCTTCTCAATACGCCGTTCACGAAACCGCCGGCGCCTGGATTCAGGCCCTTGGCGGCCTTCACGCACTCGTCCACCGCCGCGTACGCGGGGACCCGGTCCAGGTAAAGGATCTGGTAAGCCCCCACGCGAAGAATCTGGAGGAGCTCGGACTGGGTCTCCGAAAGTCCTCGTTCCACCGCGTCCTCCAAGGCCCAGTCGATGAGGGGCAGGTTGCGGATAACGCCGGAGGCCACCTCGCGGATAAAGGCCCTGTCTTCCTCCCTCGGAAGGTGCTCCTGCTCCTCTTGGAGGGTGCCCTTGAGGGACTGGCTTTTTTCGAGCACTTCGCCCAGGACCTTGGCGGCCACGGCGCGAATGTTGGGCTTCGCGGGCTCCGAGAAACGCGGTCCACGGCTCCTATCCGGGGGACGCTTGGCGGCGGTCTCCGGACGCCTCTTAGGCTTGGAGCTTGGTTCCGGGTGGGATCGGGAAACCACGCAGCACCTCCGCCGAGGGCAAGGGCCGGCGGCCCTCCCTCTGGATCTGGCCCAGGTAGAGCACGCGGCCATCGCCGCAGGTGACGCCCAAGGATGGGCCAGCGGCCACCTCTCCGGGTTCGGCGTCCGGCGACGCCGCGGGGCCCAGGGCCGCGGAGAGCACCTTGATCCGTTCGCCCCTCAGCTCGAAATAGGTCCCCGGCCAAGGATCGAAGGCCCTCACCTGCCGCCCCAGGCTGGCCGCGGAGCGGGCGAAGTCAAGGCGGCCCTCCTCGGGCTTGAGCCGAGGCGCCGGCGTGGCTAGCGCTTCGTCTTGGGGGATGGCCTCCAGGTGGCCGGCTTGGAGTGCCTGGAGGGTGGAGACGAGAAGATCCGCCCCTAGCGAAGCGAGGACGGGCGTGAGGCTCCCGGTGGTGGCTCCCGGGGGGATGGGTGTCGCTCGCATCTGGTACACGGGGCCTGTGTCGAGCCCCTCCTCCATGCGCATGGTGGCGACGCCCGTGGTCTCGTCCCCCGCCCAAATGGCGTGGGCGATGGGCGCGGCGCCACGGTGCCTGGGAAGGAGAGACGCATGGACGTTGACGCAGCCGAGGCGCGGGACTTGCAAGACGGCCTTCGGAAGTATTTTGCCGTAGGCCACCACGGCTACGACGTCGGGGGCTAGGCTCTTCAGGAGAGATGTAACCTCCGGCGTCCTGAGCGTCGGAGGCTGTCGCACGTCGATCCCGCTAGCGAGGGCGAGCTCCTTCACGGGAGGGGCCTGCAAGGCCCTCTTCCGCCCCGCGGGCTTGTCCGGCTGCGTAAACACGGCCACCGGCTTGGCTCCCGCTTTCAGCAGGGCCTCCAGGCTCACCCGCGCGAATTCTGGCGTGCCCATGAATATTATTCTTTCTGGCAGGCCATTCACGATAATATTCCTTCCGCGAGGAGCACTCGGCTTCAGCTTCGACTTCATACTATCAGCTTTCAGCTATCAGCTTTCAGCTCTGGTTGGTACTTTTTCTTTTTCTTTTTCTTTGGCTGACAGCCATTAGCTGACAGCTATTAGCTGTTTTTTGTGGGATACGGATCCTCCCACTCCCCGTCTTTGATGAGCTTCCGGATCTTCCGCTTGACGATGTCGCGTCTCAAGGGGGAGAGCCGGTCAAGAAAGAGCACGCCGTCCAAGTGGTCCATTTCGTGGGAGAGCGCCTTCGCCATGAACTCGTGTCCCTCCAGCTCGAAGGGCTTCCCCTCGCGGTCCAAGGCCTTCACGGCCACGCGGGCCGGACGCTTGACGCGCTCGAATATTTTCGGAATGGAGAGGCATCCCTCCTCCTGGACCATCTCTTCTTCCTGGAGGATGTACTCGGGGTTGATGAAGTAGACGAGCTCCTCCCTCCCCTCGTGGACCCCCACGTCCACCACCATGATCCGAAGGGGGACGCCGACCTGGTTTGCCGCGAGACCCGCGCCGCCGGCCTGACGCATGGTTTCCACCATGTCGTCCAGTAGACGCTGAATATCGGGGGTGAGTATCTCTACGGACTTGGCCTTTTCCCGAAGAACGGGGGCGCCGTAGAGTTCAATTTTTAAGATTGCCATCCAGGTTCTTTCCGGCGTCCTTCAGCAGGCCCAGGGTTTTGTAGACCCTGTCCTGCAAGATGACCTCCAACTGGTTCAGCAGGTCCGGGTGAGACCCCAACTCCTGCCGGGTGCGTTCGCCCTGGAGTTCGATCACCGAAGATGGCTCCATCGCCGTGACCGTGGCCGTCCTGGGGACCTTCTTCAGAAAGGCCACCTCGCCCAGGATGTCGCCGGGAGAAAGGGCGGCCAGCCTCAGTTCCCGGCCACCGAAGGTGCCCTTCGCCTCCAGGCGGCCCCCTGTCAGAATAAACAACGAGTCCCCCTCCTCCCCTTCCCGAATGAGCACTTCACCTTGCTCGAGACGGCGGAGCTTGGACACGGACCTGACGGCCGCGAGATGGTCCGGGGGCAGTTCAGGGAAAAGAATGGCGATGAAATTGGTGAATGTCTCCTCTAGAGACTCAGGCGGCTCTGCCTTTTCGGGCGGTTCCTCGCTCATGGGCTCAGAGATTTCCACCAGCGAAGCGGACAGCTCTTCTCCGCTTTCGTCTTCCGAGGCCACCACCGCGGCGGGAGCCATGGGGAAGTTGAGTGCAGCGGTGTCCTCGCCGACTTGCGCGATTTCCTCGAGGAGGGCCGGCGACTCTTCGGGGATGGCCGTTTCCGCCGGCATAACGGGGGGAGGCGTCGGAGGCGCAGGGACCTTCGGGGCACTCTCCGCGGCCTTTGCAACCGGTGGCGGTGCGAGGGCCTCGGGAACGGGGGGAGCGGCCGGTGGCGCGGACACGGCGGGCGAGGCGGGACTCTCCCGCAAGGCCTCGCTTGGCGCCGCCGCAGGCGGGAGGATTTCCAGCTTGGGAGATTCCTGAGCAAAGGGACGCTCCTCGAGCTCCCCTCTCTCGATTTCGAAGGCCGCCTCGGTAGGTGGCTCTACACGAACCACCGGAGCGGGGGGCTCGATCTTGGGTTCGGGCTTCGCTTCGGCCGGCTTTTTCGGTGGCGTCACGACGGCCTGTTCGGAAGTGGCCTCCCTCATGTCCACGTCGAAACTGAACGAAGAATCTCCGGCGTCGGGGCTTTGGCCCGTGCGCTCGGCTTGGGCGAGGCGCGCCTTGAGGGCTTCATTCTCCGGAGTGAACCTGAGGGCTTTCTTCAGTAGGGAAGCGGCGTCGCTGAGCTTTCCGTCGGTGAGGAGGAGCTCCGCCTCTTTCGCGTAGATTTGCGCGGCTTCGGCCTTGCGGTTGTCGCCGTCGTACGCCTCCGCCAGACGCATCTTCGAGCTGAAGTCGTGCGGGTTCTGCTTGAGTTTTTCCTCCAGGAGCTTGATGGCCTGCTTGAACTTTCCATGCTTCATCAGGTCCTGGAGATCTTCTTTTTTCCCCTTGCCTAAGATGGGCATGGGCGCCTCCGGTTCTAGATCTACTCTAGCCCAGGAACCTCAAAAAGTCTAGGTGGTAAAAGCCTCTCCCGGCGGACGCTTGACAGCAAGGCCATGGTCCATTAGATTGCTCTTTCATTCATGTGCGCGCGGTTCCTTGGTTGACCGCTCACGGACTCGGGAGGAGAAATCGGGATGGACATGTTCGTACCGCGCCGGATTTTCCTGACGAAAGGTGTGGGCAAGGCCAAGGAGCGCCTCACGAGCTTCGAGGAAGCGCTCAGGCACGCCAACATCGCCTACTGCAACCTCGTGAGGGTCAGCAGCATCTTCCCGCCGGGAGCCCGCATGATCTCAGCCTCCCGCGGCCTGAGGCACCTCGAACCGGGGGCCATCACCTTCTGCGTCATGTCCGACTGCTCCACGAACGAGCCCAACCGCCTCATCTCCTCCTGCGTGGGCGTTGCCGTGCCCAGCGACCGCCACATGTACGGCTACCTCTCGGAGCACCACGCTTATGGGATGACGGAAAAGGCCGCCAGCGACTACGCCGAAGACCTCGCCGCCTCCATGCTGGCAACAATTCTCGGCGTGGAGTTCGACGCGGACAAGTCCTACGACGAAAAGAAGGAGCAGTGGAAAATCAGCGGCAAGATCGTCAGGACCACCAACGTGACCCAGAGCGCGCGCGGCGACAAGAACGGGCTCTGGACGTCGGTTGTGGCGGCGGCCATACTGCTTCCCTGAAACGGTATCCGGTCGCGGCATCCTGCGACGCTACGCTGGGGGGGGTTCGATGCCCGAGTTCTACCCCAACAACTTCGGCGGGCTTCCGCCCGAACTGAGCGCCCTAGAAAAAAGCCGGTTCGTCATCCTACCCCTCCCGTACGAGGCGACCACGTCCTACGGAAAGGGCACCAAGTTCGGCCCCGGCGCCATCATCCAGGCTTCACGGAACATGGAGCTGTACGACGAGGAGCTGGGCTTTGAACCGTGCGAAGCCGGGATCCATACGACCGAAGACCTCCTTTTCCCGGATGCTACGCCAGACGCGATGGTGGGAATCGTAGGAGATGCCGTCTCCCATTACCTCGCCCTGGGCAAGTTCGTGGTGAGCCTGGGCGGCGAGCACAGCCTCTCCTACCCCGCCTTCCTGGCGCACCTGAACGTACACGGCCGCCTCGGCATCGTGCAGATAGACGCCCACGCGGACCTGCGCGACTCCTACGAAGGCACGCCCTACAATCACGCGTGCGTCATGCGCCGCATCGTGCCCATGAGCGCGGGCACGGCGCAGGTAGGCCTCCGCTCCCTCTCCCGGGAGGAGGCCGACTTCCTGAAAGAGAGCGGCACGTGGCCGGTCCTCTGGTCGCGAGACTGTCAGGACGGCGAAGCCTGGATGAACAAGGCCATCGAGGCGCTCCCCGAAAAGGTCTACCTGACGGTGGACGTGGACGGCTTCGATCCCTCCCTCGTGCCCTGCACGGGGACCCCGGAACCCGGCGGCCTCCAGTGGTATCCCGTCCTGAGGTTCCTGAAGCGGCTCTGCGAGGAATGCACGGTGGTGGGGATGGACGTGATGGAACTGGCGCCCGACCGCGTCCATTTCGGCGCCGACTTCCTGACCGCGAGGCTCGTGTACAAGATTCTGGGGTACGTCCAGGGCGGCCGGTGATCATGGCCCTCGATGAGTCCCCCGAATACTCCGTCGTCATCCCCGTCTTCAACGAAGCCGAGAGCCTTCCCCAGCTCGCCGCGGAAGTGCGGCGGGCCATGGAAACCCTAGGCCACCCCTACGAGGTCCTCTTCGTGGATGACGGGAGCGCAGATGGCTCGTGGGGCGTACTGAAGGACATCCTCGACCAAGACCCGCACGTCCGCATTCTGGCCCTCGACAAGAACTGCGGGCAAAGCGCGGCTTTGGACGCGGGTTTTCGCTCGGCTCGCGGAAGAGTCGTCATCACGCTCGACGCCGACCTGCAGAACGACCCAGCCGACATTCCGCTTCTCGTAAGGGAGCTGGACCGCTGTGACGTGGCCCTAGGCTGGCGTTTCAGAAGGCAAGACAGCCTCATCAAGCGCGCCTCCTCCAAGGTGGGGAACACGGTCCGGAACTGGGTCACGGACGACGACGTCCTGGACTCGGGCTGCGCACTCAGAGCCTTTAGGCGGGAGGCTGCGGAACGGCTCAAGCTCTTCAAGGGCATGCACCGTTTCCTCCCCACGCTTTTCAAGATGGAAGGGTTCACAGTGGCCCAGGTGCAGGTGAGCCACAGGCCGCGGCGCCACGGGAAAACCAAATACGGAATCCTGGACCGCTTGGCTGCGGCCCTGCCCGACCTTCTGGCGGTTCGGTGGATGCAGTCCAGGGCCGCCCGCTACAAAGTGAGGGAAGAGGCCCGCGGGGGCGGCTCATGACCTGGGGCCGATTCTGGCTCGCCCTGGGCCTTCTAGGTCAAGCCGTCTTCTTCGCGCGCTTTTTCTTCCAGTGGATCGCGAGCGAGAGGCGCAAGCGGAGCGTCGTGCCTTTGGCTTTCTGGTACCTGAGCATCGGCGGGGGCTTGATCCTTCTCGCCTACGCCATCTACCGCAGAGACCCGGTTTTCATCCTTGGCCAGGCCGCGGGCCTGCTCATTTACACGAGAAACCTCGTTCTCATCACGCGCGGCGCGCGCGAGGCGAACAGTGAGGAGTAAAGAGTAAGGAGTAAGGAGTAAGAAGAAATCTCTCCCGGCCCCTCTTTGCAAAGGACAAAAGCCCGGCCCGGGTTGCCAGCCCCATTTTCCTGGACACCTACAGCCGCGTGGGCCGCTATCTCCTGGGCCTCGCCAAGCGCCAGGGCAAGCGGCTCGCAGACGGCTTCGTACTGGTCACGAGGCCGCCCCAGCAAGAGATAGCGCACTACATCGGCAGCAGCCGGGAGACTGTGAGCCGGGCCCTCAACGACCTCGAGAAACAGGGTCTCATCCGCTTGGCCGGGCGGAAAATCCTGTTATATCGGTTCCGCGGTTCGGCTGCACCCTACACCTTGGTGGAGCCTCGCCTGGCTTCGGCAGGCTCTTCATCCCTCTCCCTCTCTCGCCCCTTATCCGTTCCCCAGCTCCCCGGCTCTTCGAAAGGGGTACCCGAGATATTCGCCGGGGGGGCGCTCGCCGAAGTGGGGGCAAGACTTCCTCGAGCGGGGTAGCGGCTTTTCCAGAATGGGGTGGATCTCTTGGAAAGGGGGGCGCGCAGTTTCGGAAAGAGGACACGAACCTTCGAGGCGGGGGTAACGGTTTTTCGAGGGGGAGAGAGCATTTCGGGGACGGGCGAAGGCGCCTTTGCGACGGGGGTGGAGTTTCTCCCAACGGGGGAAGAAGTTATTGAAACGGGGGTAAGGCGCCTTTACAGCGGGGTGAAAGTCATCGCAACGGGGGCAGGACTCCTGGCAAGGGGGGTGAAAGTCATCCGAAGGGGGGAAGAACTTTTCGGAAGGGGGACGCCACTTTTCGGAACGGGAGCAACGCGTGTTCAAAGGCAAAAGTCCACACGCAGGCTGTCATCAGGCCGCCATCCAGCAAAAAAGAGCCCCCTCGGGTAGACGGGGGCTTGGGGGGGCCAGAAAAAGCCCGGTCAGGAGGCGGGCGCCTGGCCGGGGGGCGAGGCTGGCCCCGCGCTGGCGCCCACGTGCTTCAAGACGTGGAACTTGTAGTCCTTCACCTTTACGTCGTCTTCCTGGTTCCGGAAAGCTTTCCGGCCGGCGCCGTTCAGGTCCCTGATGACGATCGCCACTTTTCCGTCCAGAAGGTTCACCTCGCGGGTGTCTTCCTTCGTAGCCTCCTTCGAGCCCTTCACCGTCCCCGGCCCTAAGGTGAGCGCCTGGACCAAATCGGCGGATTGGGCGACAAGCCCGTCCGCGCCCGCTTCAGGGTCCAGGGCCGAAAGCTGCGCCTGCAAGAGCTTCGCCAAAGCGCCCACACCCGTGGGCAAAGCCGCGTCGTCGTGCGGGACGGCTTCCTTGAGTCCGTTCGCCAGGGAGGCGTCCTCCCTCGCCAGGACGAGGAGCATGGACTCGGCCCGGTCCACCCAGGCCCAGCCGTTCGCGACGATTCTCTCGCGGCCCTGGACGGAATCCCTCTTGGACGCGAGGCCTTCCGGCCGGTCCCTCATGGTTTGAGCGTGCTGGGAAACGAGCCCCTTGAAGGCTTCGAACGCTTTTCTCCCGTGCCCGTAGCCCGCCAGGACGGAAACATCCCGCTCCCAGCGCGCAAGGGCCAGCGACGCCTCCCGGGCCACATCCTCGGAGCCGTACCGCCTGCCGATCTCTTCATAATCCGCTTCCGTGTACGCCTTGATTCGGTTCGCCATAAAACCCTCCTCTCCATATCCCACTTTCGTTTATCGCCTAAGTTCCCGCGTGGTCCAGCTTATCCTTCGCTACTGCCGTACCCTCACCGGGTGAATTGAAACCCGTCGGATTCATGGCCGTCGGGGTTTCTTACGGTCAATGTAACCGCCTGGCCTTTGGGGAGCATCGCCTTGAGGCCGCTGCCGCTCGCGACAAGGGTGGTTCGGCCAAGGTCGTCCGCGCCTTTGTACTTCGACTTATGTACTTGCGCTCCGTTCACGAAGGCCGTGCTGCCATTCACGAAATTCGAACCTGTAAGTGTTAGCCGGAAAGGGTTGCCGCCGGTCTTGGCGGACATCACTCCGGGAAAGACATCGCCACAAACCGTGCTCGTACTGACAGAGTCTTTGGGGTTCATGCTCTCACTTGTGCCCTCTACCCAATTACTCGGTTGGAGTCGGTCCATGGTGAGCGTGTCATTACATTGCGTAAGAATATGGACATCCTCAGTCGTGATCGAGGGTTGGAGGAAATAAGAACTGCACGCGCCACCCAGCCTGCCATTCTGGTCCAGGCGAAAAACCCACGGGGGTGTGAGCCCAGTAGCATCTTGTGCGGACGGAATGAGAAAGCCATCTGCTGTTGGGAAAACCCGTCCGAAGTAAACCGTTTCGTAAGGAGCTGGGAGGGTGCTCATATCGATCTGGTTTATCCACTCCGGCACTCCATCTGGCCCCATCTTCATGATGTATCCGCTCTCCCACCATGAACCGGCGTTTCCCACCGCTAAGAGGTTACCCTCACCTATGGGTAGAATCTTGTCGAATCCCCCACTCGTGCCTTCACCTCCGATGTGGTATACCGTTTGCGACGTAATGTCTCCGCTTTCATTCAGTTTCACGAGGACCGGCCATGCTAGTAGGTCAGGTCCCATTGTGCAAAAGAGCCAGTATCCGTTATCGGCTGCGGGTATGATTCCGTTAATAGAACCAAAGTACTGGCCATTGTCCGGGTCGAAGGTCTTATACCACATTAATGCCCCGGCACTATCGAGTTTTGCAACGAAGGAACGTAGGTACCATGTTCCGTCGGCTGCGGGCACCTGGTAATGACCCACAACCATGAGCGTTTCGTCCTCATTCTCAATTGTTGATTGGACCCAACAAAGGGTTTCTTTTGTCGCGATTTCCGCGAAGATCTCTAAACCCCACTTGAATGACAAATCGGGCGCGAAATCAATGGGACCGTTAACCACTAGGATATCGCCGTTCTTGCGCAGAAACGACGGGCCATACGGGTAACCGCAATCCAGTAACTCCACGCTGAGGATCTGTCCTCCAGGGGTGACCTCGTATGCGTTTGCGCTTGTAACCCCAGGGCAGAGTTTTCCGGCGGCATCGCCCTGAAAGTACAGCAAGTCGCCATTGGCGAGCACGAGGAAGCTAGGAGAGTAGCTGCGCAGGTCAGCATCAGCTAATAGCCATTGAAGATTTCCATGGGTGTCCAGGCGGCCGAAGGAGGCGAACGATTGGGCTGATGGGCTCTCATTCAGAACAGAGACGAGCCACCCGTCACCCCATTGTGTCAACCTGTAAATCATGAACTGATCGTTATTGACGCCAGGCAAAGGACTGATCTGCGTGATCCATGTTTCTTGTGCAAGAAAAGGCGCATGAATGCCAAGCAGAAGGGACGCGAAGAGAAGGCAGGACACGATCAGTGATCTCAAGGACAGCCTCCCCTATAGGTAGTATATAGCGTCTTTACCCCGGAAGGCCACATGCACCGTTAATAGGGAATTACACAAAGAAGAGATAGCGGCTCGTTGCCGAGCCGCTATCGTTCTTGTGGCCTCCTTCAGCCAGGCTGCAATTTCATCTGCTCCGGCTGGTTCGCCCTACTTCGGATCGGCCTTGAAATCAACGCCTTTCGCCGGCTGGTCGCCGACGTGGGCACTCCTCTCGGAGGGCGTGAACTTGTACCGGCCCAGATGTTTCTTGTTCGGTTTGAAGGTGTAGTCTCCGGGAGCAAGATCAGTGATCACGTAATTGCCCTGATCGTCGGTGACGCCTGATGAGGAGGCCGCGTCGATCTGGATTCCCGCCACCGGAACGCCTAGAGAGGTTGTCACTTGTCCCATGGCAAAATACTGTTTTGCCGTAAAGTTGATGCCAGCCTGGCTCACTCCACTAAGCGAGATGTTCGCGTAGCTCGGACTGAAATAGTAGAGATCCACGACGGGTGTAACCCTGTATGAACCGTTCGACAAGTTGGAAAACACATAGTTGCCGCTCATATCCGTCGTAACGGTGCTTGATGCGGCCCCAGTAAGAGAGACAGAGACACCGCCAACGCCGGCCCCTAGGGCAGTAGCGATCGTTCCCGAAATGCTGTATCCGCTGCCTGGCGTGACCGTGATCGTTAGGGTCTGAGTCGCAACACGGGGTGTAGAGAAGGAATCTGTCACCGTTAGGTTGACTGTGTAGCTGCCGGCAAACGGGTAAATGTGCGAAACGGTTTGCATGGCGGAGGTCGGAGTACCATCCCCAAAGTTCCACAACCAGGACAAGGGGCCGGTATACGTGCCTGTTGGTGAGCCTGTGAAGGTAACGACCAGCGGGGTTTGGCCAGAAGAAGGAGTTGCCGAAGCGTTTGCACTGAAGCTTGAACCTACCACAATCACAAGGCTCTGGGAGCACGACAACTGGGGACTTGAGGAATCGTGCACCGTAAGCTGGGCTGTATAGGTACCCGCAGGGTTGTAATAGTGAGACGGATTCTGCTGCGCATTAACCGGAGACCCATCGCCAAACGACCAACTGAACGTGTAGGGAGCCATCCCGCCGGATGGCGAGCTTGAGAACCAAACCAATAGCGGGGCAGGGCCGGTAAGAGGGTTGGCTGAGGCATTACAAGTCACACCGGTCGCCGTTATCGTTACGCTTTTGGTGCATGTCTGGGTAGCTGAGTCGTGTACTGTCAATGTGGCCGTATATGTACCTGGCGCTGAGTAGGGGTGGCTGGGATTCTGAGCGCTCGAGTGAGACGATCCGTCTCCGAAGTTCCAATCGTACGTATAAGGACTGGCACCGCCCGATGCGGAACCGGAGAAGTTGACAGTCAAAGGTACGTTCCCGGAGACAGGTGAGCCCGTAGCAGTACATGTCAGAGGGGCGTAGACAGTTACTGTTAGGCTTTTACTGCAGCTATGGGTCGCTGCATCCGTGACGGTGAGTGCGACGGTGAATGTCCCCGCGGAATTGTAGGTGTGGCTTGGATTTTGACTGGTGCTGCTCCCGCCATCCCC
>Ga0209777_10006800_pt1 | contig 12818 bp, 10 predicted proteins | sample FrelakmetHBP12HB_FD_187147 | JGI IMG/M metagenome (GOLD analysis project Ga0209777, IMG submission 187147) | Freshwater lake sediment microbial communities from the University of Notre Dame, USA, for methane emissions studies -HBP12 HB (SPAdes)... | ecosystem: Environmental > Aquatic >...
CCGGTGCCATCGACATGTATGCCGACGGCCTGGCTGCGGCGGATTTTCCGAGCATCCAGCAGGCGAACCTGCCATATGTGGAGAACAGCGGGCTGCAGTACGACATCCTGTACAACCCCGGAGTCTGCAAGGATGCAGGCATCCTCAACCCGTTCTCGGACCCGAAGGTCCGCGAAGCCACCAACTGGTTGTACGACCGCAACTACATCAACCAGGAGATCTACGCCGGTGCGGACCTGTTAAAGTTCTTCCCCATCACGACCCAGTTCCCCGCCTATGCAGCCCTGGCGGACGTGGCCGCAGGTCTTGAGACCTACTACGCCTATAACCCGGACAAGGCCAAGCAGATCATCACGGCTGAAATGACCGCATTAGGCGCAAAACAGGACGGCACCGGTAAATGGCAGTTCAAAGGTAAAGCGGTCACGCTCAACTTCCTGATCCGCATCGACAGCGACGGCACCCGCAAGCCGCTCGGCGACTATGTCGCCAACCAGCTGGAAAGCGCTGGATTCACGCTGAACCGGGAGTACAAGAAGTCCTCGGAAGCCGGCCCGATCTGGCAGACCAGTGATCCGGCGGACTGCCAGTGGAACCTGTACACCGCCGCCTGGAGCGCCACCTACATCGACCGCGAAGAGAAAGTCAACTTTCAGGAATACTACACCCCTGAAAGCTCGCAGTCGGTCCAACCCTTCACCAGCGCCAAGCCGGACCCGGCCTTTGACAAGCTGGCCAATGACATAGCCAACGGGAATTACACCACCCTGGAACAGCGCGACAAGCTCATGGGAGATGCCCTGGGACTGGCGCTCAAGGACTCGCTCCAGGTCTGGCTGATCGACGGCAAGAACTTCATCCCCTATAAAAAAGGGGTCCAGGTGGTCTATGACCTGGCGGCCGGCATCCAGGGCGCCCAGCTCTGGCCTTTCACCACCCGCTTCGCCGGGCAGGAGGGCGGTACCCTGAAGGTCGGCGAACAGGACATGTTCGGTCAGCCCTTCAACCCGGTCGGCGGCAGCAACTGGGCCTATGACCAGATGGCCATCCGCGCCACCGAGAGCGGCGGCACGATGGCCGACCCGTACACGGGCCTGACCTGGCCGCTGTACCTCGAGAAGGCCAGCGTGACCGTAAAGCAGGGCCTGCCGGTCAGCAAAACCCTGGACTGGGTCACGCTCGACTCCGCCCCGGTGATCACGGTCCCGACGGATGCTTTTGTTGACTGGGATGCCAAGACACAGAAGTTCATCACGGCCCAGGATAAATTCCCCGCCGGCCTGACCGCCAATGTCAAGAGTGTGGTCGTGTATCCTTCTGACCTGTTCAGCAGGGTCACCTGGCATGACGGCAGCCAGATGGACGTTGCCGACTTCCTGATGGGCATGATCCTGCAGTTCGACCGGGCCAACCCGGACAGCCAGATCTACGATGCCCAGGCGGTCCCGAACTTCCAGTCCTTCATGCAGTCCTTCAAGGGCTTCCGCATCACCTCGACGGCACCGCTGACGATCGAGTTCTACACCGACGTCCTGGCGGCCGACGCTGAGCTGGATGTGACCTCCTTCTGGCCCGGGCCTTCCAATGCCTGGTGGTCCCCGTACGCCTTCGGTGAAGGCGCCTGGCATGTGCTCACGGTTGCCGACCTGGCGGAAGCTGCCGGCGAGGTCGCCTACACGACGAACAAGTCCTCAGCCAGCAAGAACGAATGGACCAACTTCATCGGCGGTCCCAGCCTAGGCATCCTGGCCAAGTACCTGGACCAGGCCATCGCTGACAAGTACATTCCGTATGCCGCCACCCTGGGACAGTACATCACACCCGAAGCGGCGGTCGCACGCTACCAGAACCTGAAGGCCTGGTACACCGCCCATGGGAACTTCTGGGTCGGCACTGGTCCGTATTACCTCGATCACGCTTACACCACCGAGAAGACCCTGACGCTCAAGCATTACGATGGGTATCCGGATGCAGCCGACCGCTGGTCGACCTTTGGCGAACCCAAGATCGCCACCGTGAATGTCGACGGGCCGGCGCAGGTCAAGATCGGCGACCAGGCGGATTTCACCATCCACATCGACTTCAACGGCACACCCTACCCGACGGCCGAGATTAAATCGGTGAAGTTCCTGGTCTTCGACGCCAACAGCACGATCGTCGCCAGCGCTTCGGCCAGTGCGGTTTCCGACGGGCAGTACAAAGCTTCCCTGACCGCGGATATCACCAACAAGCTGATCACCGGATCCAACCAGCTGGTGGTCGTGGTGGTCCCGATCCCCGTGGCCATACCGACCTTCACCTCGATCAACTTCGTGACCCTGGCACCCTAGCAGATGATCTAAGCTGCCAGCATCAGTTCTCAGATAGGGGCAGGGAGAATACCTGCCCCTATGCAATAATCTCACAGGGAAACCTATGACCGCCGAAACCCAACCTCAAACCCCTCCCGGGAAAAAAAGCCCCGGGAACCGAACCCTGCTGAGGGTGGTCCGCTACACGCTCACCAGGATAGTCATCCTGTTCCTGACGGTCGTGGTCGGGATCTTCCTGACGATCATGATCGCCAACATGGGCGGCTATGTGGACAAGATCATGCGGGCGGATATCCGGGAGAGGATCACCGCCCAGTTCATGAACGACCCGTCGGTGCGGTCCATGACCCCGGATGAACGCAGGAACCTTTTAAATGAAAGGATCGGCCTGGAGGAACAGCGGGTCGGTCTGAACACCCCCTTCATCGTGCGCGCCGCCACCTTTCTCTGGGACGCGCTCCGGCTTGACCTCGGGCAGGCCATCAACATGACCAGCGATGGCGGCTCCCGGCAGGTGCGCCTGATCCTGCTGGAACGTCTTCCAGCCACCCTGCTGCTGATGGGTACCTCCCAGCTGGGCCTGTTCTTCGTCAGCCTATTTCTGGCACTGACCCTTTCCCGGCAGTACGGGAGCATCTGGGACAAGCTGGTCATCGCCCTGTCCCCGACCTCCTCCGCCCCGGGTTGGTTCTATGGGATTTTCCTGATCCTGATCTTCGCCGCGCTGATCCCCGTGCTGCCCTTCGGCGGCGTGGTAGCCTCACCACCGCCGTCGAATCACTTCGAGTACTTGCTCAGCATATTGAAGCACCTGATCCTGCCGGCCTCCTCCCTGATCCTGAGCGGCTTCTTCCTGAGCATCTATACCTGGCGGACGTTCTTCCTGATCTATTCCAGCGAGGATTACGTGGAGATGGCCAAGGCCAAGGGGCTGAACGCGCGCAACATCGAGCGCCGCTACATTCTGCGTCCGACCCTGCCGAACATCGTGACCAACTTCGCCCTGACCCTGATCGGGGTTTGGGGCGGAGCGACCATCACCGAGACCGTCTTCCTGTGGCGCGGGCTGGGCCTCACGCTCTACACCGCGATCGGTCAGTACGACACGCCGGTAATCGTTGGCGATACCATCATCTATGCCTACCTGCTGGCGATCACGGTCTTCATTCTCGATCTGGTGTATGTCCTGATCGATCCGCGCGTGAAAGTGGGTTAACAACGACCATGAACACCATTAAGAATTCATTCCAAGAAATTCTGCGCTATCCCTCGGCGATCGTCGGCGCGGTGATGATCATGCTCCTGCTGGTCATATCCGCCTATGCGATGATCACCATCCCCTATCAAAAGGCGATCACGCTCTGGCGCGGCGGGGAGGAGGTCTGGTATCGGAACCCCAAGCTCACGCCACCAGCCTGGTTGAACTGGTTCTCAAACAAAAAACTGCCCCTCTCCTTCGTGATAAATCCCGGGGAAGGGAACTATTCCAAGGTGGTCACAACGCAGAGCGACGGCAGCAGCCTGATCACCCTGACCTACTCATTCGACTACGCCAGCGACGGCTTCCCGCAGGACATGCTGCTCTATTTCAAGACGAAGTACGCCGCCAAGCAGCCCTTCGTTTCGATCACCTGGAAAACCCCCGATGGACGCCAGATGCGTGTCGGGGACCTGAGGCTCAAAAGTGATACGACCTATCGTTTTTCACAGGACAGCACCCTCAAATCCAGGTTGGGCGGCAAGGACCCGCAGGTCGTTCTCTTTGAGGCACCCCACGCAACCGCCGATGTTCCCATCAAGGGGACCTACCATGTCGTGGTCAGCGGAGTGGCCTGGGAAAGTGATTCGGACATCGATGCGGAGTTCGTCTTCCAGGGCCAGCTGTACGGCCTGGCCGGGACCGACATCTACCGCCGCGACCTGATGGTGGCCCTGCTGTGGGGCACCCCGGTCGCCCTGGCCTTCGGCCTGATCGCCTCCGTTGGAACCCTCTTTCTCACAATGCTGTTCTCGGCCATCGGCGCCTGGTACGGTGGCTGGGTGGACGGCCTGATCCAGCGCATCACCGAGGTCAACCTGGTCTTGCCCTTCCTTTCAATTCTCGTCATGGTCGGGACCTTCTACAGCCGCAGCATCTGGGTCATCCTGGGAGCGACGGTTGCCCTGAGCATCTTCACCGGGCAGATCAAGGCCTTCCGCGCAACCTTCCTGCAGATCAAGGAGGCGACCTATATCGAGGCAGCCAGGGCCTACGGCGCCAGCGATACCCGTTTAATTCTTCTGTATTTAAGCCCGCGCATGATCCCGACCCTGATCCCGGGTCTGGTCTCCAACGTGCCCGCCTTCGTCTTCCTGGAGGCCTCGCTGGCGGTGCTCGGTCTGGGCGACCCCACCCTGCCAACCTGGGGGAAGGTGATCAATGACGCCTTTGCCAACGGTGCCCTGTACAAGGGCCAGTACTACTGGATCCTGGAACCGGCGGTGCTGCTGATGATCACCGGGCTGGCATTCGCCCTGCTGGGCTTTGCCCTGGACCGGGTCTTCAATCCCCGACTGAGGGAGGCGTAGCCCATGGCGGACGAGAAACTGTTACGCGTCAAGGACCTGATCCTGCATTTTCGTACCACGCATGGAGCCGTCCAGGCGGTGGATGGGGTCAGCATCGAACTGGCTTACAACCGGGCGGTGGTGATCCTGGGGGAGAGCGGCTGCGGGAAGAGCTCGCTGGCGAAGGCGATCCTGCGCCTGCTGCCGCGCAACGTGGAGAAGTACTCGGGGGAGGTGATCCTGGGCGGGCAGGATGTGATGAAGCTGGACGAGGAGGATTTCCGCCTTAACGTACGCTGGGTGGGCATGTCGATGGTGCCGCAGGCGGCGATGAACGCCTTGAACCCGGTCCTGCGGGTGGGGGAGCAGGTGTCGGAACCGGCCATGATCCACCTGGGGATGAAGAAGGAGGAGGCCACCCATGCAGCGCTGAAGATGTTCCAGCACGTGGGTGTACCTGGGGACTTCCTCTCGCGCTACCCGTTCGAGCTGAGCGGAGGGATGCGCCAGCGGGTGGTGATCGCCATGGCCCTGATCACCTCGCCGAGCCTGATCATCCTGGACGAGCCGACCAGCGCGCTGGACGTACTGACGCAGGCCAACATCTTCAATGTGCTGAAGCGGATCAAGAAGGAACTGGGGACCAGCTTCATCCTGATCACACACGACATCGCCACCTCGAGTGAGCTGGCGGACGATGTCGCCGTGATGTATGCGGGTCAGATCGTGGAGACGGGGGATGCCGGGCGCTTCTTCACGGCGCCGCTGCATCCTTACTCCCAGAAATTAATGGCCAGCGTGCCACGCCTGCGTGGAACCAAAGAACTGGAATTCATTGTCGGGCAGCCGCCCAGCCTGGTGGACCTGCCGGTGGGCTGCCGCTTTGCGGAGCGCTGCGGGCAGCGCTTTGAGAAATGTGTGCAGAATCCGCCCGTCATCCAGAAGGACGACCGCATGGTGAAATGCTGGTTATATCAATAGGAATCCGAGGAGCGAGGCATGTCGGGTGAAATGCAAGCACAGAACGAGGTCATCGAGAAATTCAGCGGTGAGAACACCGCCCTGCTCTCTGTCCAGGACCTGCACGTCTGGTTCGAGCTGCGCCGCTTCGGCTTCGGCCGGGCCGGGTACGTGCGGGCAGTGGACGGGGTAAGCTTCGAGGTGGGGCGCGGGGAGGCGATCGCCATCGTGGGCGAAAGCGGCTGCGGCAAATCCAGCCTGATGAAGACCATCCTGGGACTGTATAAACCCACTAACGGAAAAGTGATCATGGACGGGCAGGACCTGCAGAGCCTGGACACCAAGGGTCTGCGCTGGTACCACTCGCACGTCGGCTACGTGCAGCAGGACCCCTACGGAGCCCTGGCACCCTTCATGGCGGTCAAGAAGATCCTGGAAGAACCACTGATCGTCGGTGGGATCAAGAGCGGGGAAGAGCGCGAGCAGCGCATCCAGAAGGCGATGGAGGAAGTCAAGCTGTTCCCGGTGGAAGATTTCCTGGGCAAGTACCCCCACATGCTTTCGGGCGGCCAGCAACAGCGCGTGGTCATCGCCCGGGCAATGATCATGGGTCCCTACTTCCTGGTGGCCGATGAGCCGGTCTCGATGCTGGATGCTTCGGTGCGGGTCGAGATCCTCAAGCTGCTGCGCGGGCTGCAGGAAGAACACCACCTCTCGGTGATCTACATCACCCACGACCTGTCCACGGTAAGCTATTTTTCAGAGCGCATCTTTGTTATGTATGCGGGCGAGCTGGTCGAAAAGGCAAAGGTCGAGCGGCTGCTATACAACCCCTGCCACCCCTATACCCTGGCTCTCCTGAACGGCACCTCCGTACCGGATGCCGAGAATGCAAAAACATTCAAGGAAATCCCCCCGGGTGAACCCCCCAGCCTGGTTAAGCCGCCGGAAGGCTGCCGGTTTCACCCAAGGTGCTCAAAGATGATCGCCGGGACATGCGATGTCAAGGTTTCTCCCGAGTTCGAACCCGAACCCGGTCACCTGGTCAAATGCTGGTTGTTCCAATAATGCCTCGCGGTGAATAAATGGGCCGGACGGATTTCGATTTATCTTCTCACGACGGCCCGGTCGGGCAGGGTCAGGGCAGGCGTTTCTCCATCTGGTACCAGTCATACAGATTGACATATCCCAGTTTCGCGAACAGGGACTGCATGGCGCCGTGCTCCGCTCCCGTGCTGGATTTAATCAGCCCGTAGCTGTTCGCCCGGGCGTAGGCGATGGCGCGCAGCTGCAGCGCCAGGGCGATGCCTCGCCTGCGGTAGGCGGGCAGGACACCCAGCAATCCCCCCTGGAGCACGTTCCGGTCCGACGGGTCCAGACACATTTCTTTGAATCCGATATATTCCTCCCCATGCGTGACGATCAGAAACGCCTCAAGGGGAGTCTGATCCTCGTCCAACGTGGCGGCAGCCCAGTCCTCGAAATCCATGTGGACCACTTCACTTTCCTCATGTGGCAGGGTGTCGTAGATCTGCCAGTAGAGGTCATAGACCTTGCGGTCACGGTCCGGATCGCCCTCCAGCTCCCGCAGGGTCTTGATCTCGAACCCTTCCCGGCGGAGCTTTTGCTCCAGGCCGGTATGGGGGGATGGGTCAAAACCCGCCACGTCGAGCTGGTTGGGGGTTTCCCGCCACACCTCGCGGAAACCACGTTTTTCGAGAAAGCGCAGCCCGTCCGGCTGGGTGCTGAAGGCGTTGCCGCGCAGGACCTGCGGGTCGAAACCGGACAACCCGGCCATGACCTGGTCGTAGAGCGCCGCACCGATGCTGCAACGCTGGTGTTCCGGCAGGACGGAGACCCCGATGTAAAAGCGCCGGGGATGGTAATCGTAAATATCCTGATCGTATGCCCCAAAACCGACCATGCGCCCGTCCACGCAGGCCACCCAGCGCCGCGCCCGGCATTTGGGACTGCGGTTGCGGTCCGCCTCGATGAAAGTGTCCGCCGTGCGGCTGCGCAGCGGATAGTTGGCGTTGTGGATGCATGCCAAGTCGGCGTAATCGTGCGGATCGAATTCCCGGAGGGTGACGGTCATAACCTGCTTCTTTCCTTTACTGGAGAAGTATTCCTGCCCGAAATGGCCTGTTTACCCGTGGCCGATGCGCTGGAACGAATAGGCGGTCGCAGCCAGGTTGATGAAGTAGGTGAACAGGGTGATGAAGCCGCAAGGTTTCCACACCGCGAAACTGTAACCGATCATGCCCATCAGGGCCAGGTAGTACAGGCCCAGGTACGGCCCCAGCCAGCGGGAATGGCGGAAGTCGAAATGGAGCAGGAAATCCAGGACGAACTCAGCCAGGTTGTAGAGCACCAGCAAACCCGGCAGGATGGTTGTCCACCACGGGCGCCCGGCCCAGGCGTTCATACCCAGCGCGGCGAGCAGCGGAACACCCAGCAGCACGGCGATCCAGCCAAAGGCATTCCCGGTTTTTACCCTGCCGCGCCCCCGCAGCAGGAACATCAGTGCCAGCAGCAGGTTGGTCAGGTTGGCCAAACCAATGACCGAAAGGTCTATCGTTCGAAAAGGTGCGATCGAATTCATGGTTTCCTCCAGGGAAAAGCAGTCCGGTCCCGCTGTGGAAAAGACCATTCAGGATTTCAGATAATACCGCAAAATGCAGAAGGGCTTCCCTTCCATGCAGGTCCCGGTCAATTCACAATCAATGTTTGGACTGATAAAGCGGGCGAACGGGGCGTCGCCAGCACAAACCGCCGCAAGACCAAATTCCGCCGCGTCCGCATCCCTGAATGTTTTTGCCCAAATACATTCGGTGATCTTAATCTCGTATATTTTGTCGGTATTTTCGAGTATTTCAATCGATAATATTTGATTGAACTCAGGAACAGCGGGGTTGTAGGTGTTTCTGAAAACAGACAAATCGCAATTTCCCTGTGCTCTGACATGGTCGGCGTACTTTCGAGCTTCTTCGATCGCCAGGGTTTCGAGGGTTTCAAGCACTTTCTCCCTGCCAATTTCCTTTTCCAGGATCTTCAGATAAGGAATGAAGTGCGCCCCATATTCGAGCTGGAAATACTGCTGGTAGGTCAGGGGGTGATCCATGAGCCCGTTAAACTTGTGATTTTCCGCCTGTTCTGTCATATATTTCCTTTTTTCATAACAGCAGAATGAATAATAATCCAAATATATCTGCAAGGAAGTGCGCAATCCAGGCTACAAAGAGGTTCTTACTGCGGGCAAAGATGATGCCGTACAAAATGCCATCTATGATCACAAGCAGAACATCCATCAGCACAATGATCGGATCTCCCCTGGCCCAATGCCCGATTCCGAACACGACCGATACGAAGCCGATCGCGACAGGGGGGGAAATGAACCAACTGAGGCGTTCCTGGTAGAGGGCTCGAAAATTTATCTCCTCCCATAATGTCCCGACAAACAAACCAGGCAAGTATTGGGCAGTTTGACCAATTGCCAGCGGAAACCTTGCCATCACGTGATCAAGATAGGCTGGAATCCAGGCCCTGGCCGCCAGAAAGACGCTCAATTGGATGATAACGGAGACCAGCAGGATAAGGGCCCAATTGTTTGCTATGTCCTGTGGAATTGTGCGAATCTTGAACCCTACATCCGCCCAAGTTCTTCGTCTGAAGTGACATTCCAGGAAAAAGTACACTGTTGGTACAAGGGCTAATAGGATGCTGAGGTTTTTCCATAGAAATTGTGCTGTCAGAGTCAGCAATAAGATGAATATGGTTTCGCACAGCACGCGATAAGACATATTCTTACTTCGTTCTATTCGAGATATTTGCTCAGACTCACCAAGTAATCTCATATGATCTTCCTATTTGGATCTGATGAGAGCATTTGGGTACTCGTTGCCGAATCGGCTGTGAGACTGAAGCCCTAGACTCAACTCACAAAGACAGCTAAAGCGAATTGAAAACGTCCACGCTCAACAGAAGTTTCAGGGCCGAGGATAGTATGTTCTCTTTACTATAAACAAAAATGGCGGCTTGACATCCCTCCCCAGAAGCGATTTTTGAGCGTCTGGTTAATACCACGGAGGTGGGCGCGTCCCCATAATTAAGAGCTAAAATGCCCTCCTAAAAGGGATTGGGAACCCGCATGGGGAATGATGCTTTTTGAAGCACAAACTGATATTCTACAAAGGTGTTACCCATGGATCGAGCATGACAGTACTTTTGCATCGCCAGGATAATATTAAACAGGTGTCCAGGACCTATGATTTTCCCTTCTATCTCCCCTAAAGGAAAATCAGACCCTCAACAGGGAGAAAGAGTGGATTAGGCAAGGCAAACCAGGCAGGCCTGGTGCCTTGCGAAAATGGGTAAACGAACCCTGGTCGGGTGACGCATACACCCAACCGAAATAACCGTTTCCTCAACGCGCGACTCGTATTCCGGGACACATATATGATATTATTTTTAAAGAACCTGTAATTGGTGGTGAATGAAAATCCCCATTCTCCGGACCTCCAACCTGCTTCTGCGCCCATGGACCCTTGAGGATACCCCGGCGCTTTTTCAGATCCTTCAGGAACCTGAAATCCTGAGGTATTTCCCACCCACCACCTTTACACTTGAAAAGACACGGCACTACATCATCCGCCAGCTCAAACACTGGCATGAGCGGGGCTATGGTCATTGGGCTGTGGTCATTCCCGGAAGCGATCAGGTTGTCGGTTGGAACGGCCTCGAATTTGTACCCGAATTGGGCGAGGTGGAAGTGGCATACTTATTGAGCCAATGCGCCCGTGGACGCGGGTTTGGCACCCAGGCCGCCCGCGCTGCCATCGCATTCGGTTTCGAAACGTGCAGACTGCCTGCCTTGATCGGATTGGTACACCCCGAAAACACCCCATCCGTGCGCGTCCTTGAAAAATGCGGACTGGTCTTCTCGAAGCCGGTCATGCTCTGGGGTATGGAGATGTACTGCTACCGGATCGCGCGAACCAGTATCGAACAACAACCAGATCCTATTCCACCAGCCAGCACGCAGCCAGGTGATTCGAGCGTATCTCTTTGAATGACAGTTCCTCGATCGAACATCGATTGATTGCTGCCGGCGTCACGGGAGTGGAACCGCATGCAGTCAGGATCATGCTGGCGATGACTAAAAGGCCAAGGGCCGTGATCAAACCTTTACTTGACATTTCCTTCTCCTTCTTGAGAATATGGTTGGTGGGAGTTTGACGGGTGTGCGCCAAATCCCATCATGCGAACTTCTTACGGGATCAATACGGATGGCCGATTGGTTCCTGGCCGTTCACCTCCCTTCGGGAATATGCAACTGATTCGAATTTCAGCTTTGAATAACGCCAAACAGGTGTCCCGGATCCTGCGGGCCAAAAGGAGCCTCCGGTCATCCCGGTCAAGTGTCACCCACACCCTACCGGGCGCCGCAAGATCCTTGCCGTGGGTCACTGGCATGGGTCAACCCGCTCCAAACGTTCCGACTTGTCCACGGACTTGTTCAAGGTCCAGCACTATTTTTTCGATGAGAAAGACTGGGCAAGATCGGGATCCGGGACACTTATTCGGCATCATCTCTATGGGGTTTGTAAAGGACGATAGCTGCCTATTGCAATGGAAGCATTCTCAGGATCCCAACCTGCATCTGAAAATACACCGATCCCGGTTCTGGTTTTTCGCGCCTCCCGGGAGGGAATTCCCCCATCTGCTTGAGGAGGCTCACCCCCCTCTGCAGGATTGTTTCTTGCATCCAAAAAAGGCCACCCGGGAAGGATGCGAAGCCATTACCATGGTTTATCGTTGTGATTCAAAATGGGCTATACTAGGAACATGCTGGTTCGTCGGCCATCTCTTGCCATCCTCCTCCTGTTCTTATCTGTGGCCTGTTCCCCCGTGGCTGTGACCAGGAGCACTCCCTCGCCGGTGCCGGGGCCAGTCTCACAAGCCCCCGCCTCCCCTCAGCCGCCCGCGGCGCACATCCACTTTGGACGCATCGGGCTGGAAGATGGCCTTTCACAAAGTTCGGTGATGGCGATCGTGCAGGATCCACAGGGCTTCCTATGGTTTGGCACCGAGGACGGATTGAACCGCTATGATGGCCTAAAGTTCAAGGTCTATCGCCCCGTGGAGGGGGATGAGACCAGTGTGAGCGATGTGTGGATCTCGGCGCTGGCCCTGGATGCCAGCGGCGCCCTGTGGGTGGGCACCCGCCAGGGCGGGGTGGATCGCTATGATGCCGCTACCGGGAAATTCACCCGTTATCAACATCAGGACGGCGTGGCGGACAGTCTTTCGCACAACCAGGTCCAGGGCATCTTTTTGGATGCACAGGGCAGGCTCTGGGTCGGCACCGATCTCGGCTTGGACCGCTTCGACCCGCAAACCGGCGGCTTCGTGCACTTCCTTCCCCCAGATGCCAAGGGAATCCCCGTCAATGCCATTGCCCAAGATGCAGGCGGCATGCTTTGGATTGGCACTCAAGACGGGCTGTGGCGCTTCGATCCACAGCAGGGGAATTTTTCATCCTACCAGGTCACCGATACTCCCCACGCTGTGCTCGGCATCCTCGCAGACCCGGACGGTACTCTCTGGCTGGCGAGCTCTGGCGGTGGGTTGATCCATTTCTATCCCCAAACCGGAGCATCTAGACAATATCTCCCTAAGGACGGCCTTTCTTACGAAAGGGTTCGCCGGCTTTGTTTCGATCCTTCCGGCAGGATTTGGGTCGCGACCACCCACGGGCTGAATTTGTTCGATCCTGCTGCCGGCACTTTTTACAATTACTACAACGATTCCTATATCACCACCAGCCTGAGCAACGATTTTATCAACGCCCTTTATGAAGACCGCAGCGGGATCCTGTGGATCGGCACGTATGGCGGCGGTCTTAGCTTCTATGACCCGCTCGCCAACAAGTTCACCCATTACTTTCACCAGCCTGATAATCCCAAGAGTCTCAGCGCTGATATCGTCTTCTCCATTGCG
>Ga0209777_10006801_pt1 | contig 12818 bp, 11 predicted proteins | sample FrelakmetHBP12HB_FD_187147 | JGI IMG/M metagenome (GOLD analysis project Ga0209777, IMG submission 187147) | Freshwater lake sediment microbial communities from the University of Notre Dame, USA, for methane emissions studies -HBP12 HB (SPAdes)... | ecosystem: Environmental > Aquatic >...
CCCCCTATAAAATCCTCAAGGCCTTCAACGGAGAAGAGGCCTTGGAAATAGTCAAAAAGCAGGAGGTCGATTTAATATTGTTGGATGTCATGATGCCGGGGATGGATGGCTTCGAGGTCTGCAGGAGGCTGAAAACCCGGGAAAAAACACGTTTGATCCCCATCGTTCTGATCACAGGCCTGGACGACCTGGAGTCACGGGTGAAAGGAATGGAGTGTGGAGCTGATGATTTTATCTCCAAGCCGGCCAACCGGCTTGAAATCATGGCCCGGGTAAAGACCTTAATTACAACCCACAAACAGAATAACCGCCTTACCAGTATAGAAAATGTCCTCTTTTCCCTGGCCAATGCCGTGGAGGCCAAGGACCGCTACACCCAGGGACATACCTCCCGGGTGGCTAATCTGGCCATTGACCTGGGTAAAAAAATGAGGTTAAGCGAACATGAAATCGAGGCCTTGCGGATCGGGGGAATACTTCATGACATCGGCAAGATCGGGATTCCCGAATATATTCTGACTAAACCGGGCCCCTTGGATGATCAGGAATGGACATTGATGAAGACGCATTGCGAGATAGGGCACAAAATTTGCGAACCATTAGAAAAAAACCTTGGTCTGGCTCTGGAAATCATTCGCCATCATCATGAAAAAATGGATGGATCGGGATATCCGGATGGGTTGCCTGGGCATCTAATTTTGAAAGTCGCCCGGATTATGGCCGTGGTGGACATCTACGATGCCATGACCTCCGACCGGCCCTATCGTCAGGCTTTGAGCAGGAACGAGGCCTGTTATTATCTAAAACAGGAAGGAGAACAAGGCAAACTGGACCGTGAGGTCGTGGAAAGCTTCCTCCAGTTGATTTAATAACCGACGATTTTTGCGGCCTTTTAAGCAAGAGACGGATCCCGATGATGGAGACCCAGGTTAAAACCATCGGGGTGGGAATAATAAATGGAGAATGGTTGAAATTCAAGGCGGCCGAATTTGGGCCACCAGTGAGGGAGAAGGGCGTGGCAGCTCTTTTCATTTTGTCATCCCGGTCTTATAAATCCTTGGGCCCGCAGGGAACGGAAGTCGGTACTCCCTGGCCTTAATCGAAAAGTTCGGAAAAGCGAGGACCATTTTTTGAATAAAAAATCCTTCATACGGGGAAAAGACAGCCCGGGCTACAGGCGTCACCTACAAGGGGTCTATCTGCGGGGAGGAGCCAGTGTGATCTTATGGTTTTTTGCTCTCTCCGCTTATCTGCTTCGGATCATCGATTTGTATTCTTATGCGGGTATTAGTTTTTCCGTAGGAAAGGAAGATTCAATGAAGGGGATACCTGCTGTCTTAAATTCAACCGCTTGTTCTGGTACGGCCAAGAAGGATAAAGACAGAAGCTGAAAGGGAGAGTGTAAAACTATAAAAGGGGACACCCTTCCTTCCTCTCCTTATCGTGTTACCGTATTTCCAGAGAAGATCTTGCCCTTAAATACCGCACGCCAATCGACCTTGCCACGAATAGACTTCCAGGTTTCCTCGGCCTTCCTGATCTGGGCGATGTTGAGCCCGAAGGCCCGCAGGATGCCCATCGCCATTACCTTGTTGCCCTCGGGGTTCATATGGACACCGTCGGAGGTCAGCACGTGGCCGGGCTTGCGACCGGCCTTGATCCGTTTCTGAAACATCGCGTTGAGGTTGGCCAGCAGGCACTTCTTCTCCTTCGCCAGCGAGCGGAGGAACTCGTTGTAGTCGGCCAGTTTCTTGTTGTTCTCGTTATCCAGATCCTCGCCGATCACCGTCGCGGTCAGAATTACCACCTTCACCCCGGCTGCCTTGCACCGGTCCACAATGGCAGTGATGTTGGTTTTATACTGTGCAAGCGGCACACCTTGGGCGCCATGCCACACGTCGTTCACGCCGCAGCTCAGGATCATCCAGTCCGGCTTCTTGTCGAGTACATCTCTCTTGAGACGTTCCAGCATCTGATCAGACTTGTTCCCACCTATACCGGCGGGTATGGAAGCCACCCTGATGCCGTTGGCCTTGAGGCCGGCGACGGTAAGCTTTACATACCCGTTTGGATTATTCCAACCATCCTCAGTGATGGAATCGCCAAGGAAGGCGATCGTTTGACCGTCCTTCACGGCGATCTCGGATGCCTGTAGGCCTGACATCCCACAGAGAACAAGCAGACAGATGGCGAAAATACCGAGGCAACGATGGACGGTTCCGATCATAGATTCCTTCCTTTCTTTCAGTAAGCTGGAAGATTACGGGAGATTTCGGTTATGAGGGTCATTTGCCGCTATAATGCACGCATCAGTACTGCGCTGTCAATATCCAACTCAATCGCAAATCGACTGTTTTTGAGGCTTTGGATAATCATTCAGAATAATACGAATTTAAAGCAAGACCTATCCTGGGTGATAAAAATTAATGAAGCCCTAAGAGATTAGGAAGCCAGAGGGAAAGGGAAGGAATATAGGTGGTAAGTATAAGGGCAACAATAAGGGCCAAGATAAAAGGAATGGCTTGTTTGGAAATCTCCTCCATCGGGATTTTGGCCAGGTTGCAAGCCACATAGAGGTTTAGGGCAACAGGCGGGGTTAGTGTTCCAACCGCCAAGTTCACCGTCATCATTACGCCGAACCACATTGGATCCCAGTTAAAATGTTTCATCAGAGGAATAAAAATCGGGAGGAAGACATAGTAGATGGAGATAGCATCCAACAACATGCCGGCAATGATGAGCATTACATTTAAGAGCATAAGAACCAAGATAGGATTCTTGGAAAGGTTTAAAAGAGCCGAGCAGGCCCTATCCATGATTCCAAGGGTCGAGCCGGTCCAGGCGAAGAGCCCGGCGAAGGCCACGACGCTCATCACTACAGCATTCGAAACTGCTGCATCCCTCAGAATTTCGTAAAGGATCTTTAAGGTCAGGTTGCGATAAATGAAAATTCCCACAAATAATCCATAAAACACAGCGACAATGGCCGCCTCTGTCGGGGTGAAGATTCCCCCATAGATTCCTCCCAGGATGACAACGGGGGCCATGAGACCCCAGATGGCCTCTTTAAGCGTCGCCCAGATTTCAGCTAACGTTGCCACGCGGCCTTCTCCACCCCAGCCGTTTCGTTTGGAGATGATATATACGGGAGGAACCAAGACTAATCCCATGAGTAATCCCGGAATAACACCAGCGGCATAGAGGCCGCCGATTGAGGTTTCCGTGATGACCCCGTAAACAACGAAAGCGACACTGGGAGGGATCAGGACATCGGTGGTGGCGGCGGAGGCCACTAGGGCTGCAGCAAAGCCCTTGTTATACCCGTGTTTGACCATGGCAGGAATCATGACGGCTCCAAGGGCTGCCGTGTCTGCCGGGCCGGTCCCTGAAATGGCCCCGAAAATAACGCAACCGATAATGGTTACCAGACCGAGGCCTCCGGGAATAGGACCGATAAAAAGGTTGATAAACTTCACCAATCCCCGTGAAATTCCAACCCGGTCCATAATAAATCCCGCTAGAATAAAAAAGGGAATGGCCAGAAGGGGAAATTTGGCAATATTGGCAAAGAAGTTTGTTGAGACCACCATGATCCCAAGGTTGAATTGCCAGAGAAAGACGAGGGCGGTGATCCCAACGCTGACTGCGATTGGAATGCCGATGAAAAGGAGGAAGAAAAAAAGGGCAAAGAAGAGGATACCCGGCTCCATCAAGTTTTCCCCATTTCTTGGTTCGCCTGACGGGCTCCTTGAAAGATTCGGATGATGACCAAGACACTCCAGATGGGCATTCCGATGGAATACCACCACTGGGGAACTCCAATGCCACTTGAGGTAATCTTTAAGATGATTTCCTCTCTGATTTGGTGAAATGCGAAATAGATGAGAACCAGGAATAGAAAAGAACCCAGAAAAGCGCTGAGCCAGACCAAAACCTTTTGGATTTTTAATGGGAGACGATTCGTAATAAAGTTGAAACTTAGATGCGATCCTTCACGGAAGGCAATAGCAGCTCCGAGGAGTGTCAGCCAGACGAAGAAGCTGACGACTAACTCCTCGGTAAAAGCAAGAGAATACTTCAGAAGGTAACGGGAGATCACATTGACAAACATGATGATTCCCATGATAGCAAAGAGAACGGCGCAGAGCACCTCTTCGAAGTGGATCAAAAACCATTTTATCCTTTGAACCATAAACATTCCCTCTCTAAGAAACCGGAGGAGGGGTGAATGAACCCCTCCCTTACCCCGGTTCCAGAACCCGTATCTCTGCAATCTTTCGCTATTTAATTCCTTTTACAACCTTTTCTGCTGCCTCGAACAAATCCGGACCGATTTCCTTTATCCATTTATCATACACCGATTTCGTCTTGGCCTTGAAGGTCTCCATATCCTTCGGTGTGAAAACAACAACCTCCATCCCTTTGCTCTTCAACATATCAAAGGCTTCCCTGCTTCCTTCTAAACCCTTTCGAGCTTCTTTCTTATTCCAGGCCATGGCCTCCTGAGCTGCCTTGGAAATAATTTCTCTGTCTTTTGGATCAAAGCTTTCCCAGGTTATCTTGCTTATCCCTAAAATTAAAGGATCGATCGTATAGTGCCAGATGGTTATGTTTTTATTTATCTCCCACAGCTTATAAGGAATAATGATGGAGGCAACGGGATTTTCTTGTCCATCCACCGTCCCTTGCTGAAGGGCGGTAAGAGCCTCGGACCAATTGATGGACACGGGGTTTGCCCCCAAGGCCCTGAAGGTATCGATAAAAATGGGGGAGCCTACGACTCGAATTTTCAAACCGTCGAGATCTTCCGGCTTGCGTACCGGACGTTTTGAATTGGTGAGTTCTCTGTAGCCATTTTCACCCCAGCCTAACCCGAGGACCCCTTTTTCCTCGATGATTTTAAAAATCCTTTTTCCCGGTTCTCCTGCTAACACCGCATCAAGATGCTTATAATCAGGGAAGAAAAATGGTAGGGAGAAGAGGTTTAATTCTTTGATTGTTGGGGACCAGTTGATGGTGGAACCCACAGCGAAATCCGCCACGCCTTGTCGGAGGATGAGAAACTCATTGGTCTGCATTCCGGCAAAAAGCTGTCCTGCAAAGTAGCATTTAATATTGATCTTTCCGCCGCTTCGCTCCTTAACCAAGGCGGCAAATTTTTGGGCGGCTTGTCCCCAGGGGGTTTGAGGACCAATGACCAGACTTAATTTATACTCGGGTTTGTAAGTGGTGGCGCCGACATTTATTGAAAAAATTAACGCTAGTCCACATACCATCAACAAAATCATAATCTTTCGATTCATTTTAATCCTCCTCTTAATAGTGTGAATTTTACTCGATTCCTTCTGCCTCGGTTAAGCAAACCAACTCCTTTTCAGGTAAGTGAGTGCATATTAAATAAAATTAAAAAATTTTCAATCAAAAAATAAATCTAAGATTTCGTGAAAATGACCCGACTGCCTATTTTTTATCAGGTCCGACTCTTCCTCCTTATTTCAGATGCCCCCTTATCCGGTTCGCTCAGACCGGAAAGGGGAAAAATCGACTAAACAGATAAATGATTGCCGGAATAGAAATAATCGAAAAAACAAAGCTGGCAACAATAAACTGGTTGGTTATGGCCCGGTTGCCGTCCGAGCGTTCAGTAAATATTGGTATGGCTGTAATCGGCGGCATGGCTGCCTGTAAAACAAGGATGAAGGCAATAGGATAATCCGGCCGGAGCCAGATCAGCAATCCCAGGAAGAGCAGGGGGAAAAGCAGGTTCTTGACCAGAATAAACTTGATTACCTCTCCGGCATATATGCTCCGGCCATCTGCCGTCAGGTTCATGAAATCGTCGTAAACATTTCCGCCCAGTATCAGCAGAAAGAGAGGGGTCGCCATAGCCCCCACCATAGATAAAATCATAATCACAACATTCGGCACATAACCTTGTATTCCTATTAAGCCGATAAAAATGCCGATGATAGTCATTACCAGCACGGGGTTCACTATCCTTCTCCAGCTTAAGGCCGGGGCCTGTGTCTTGGACTTTCTACTGAAGAACAGGGGATAAGTACTGAACACCATGGAAGGTTGGATAAATATGAAGAGGAAAAGCAAGACTAAATAGGTAGAGGGATTGCCGAATAATCCGGGAATTATTATCAGGGGGAAGAAGATACCGTTCTGGAAAAAAAGGCTCATGGCAAATTCACTGCGAAATTCCTTCTTCACGAGGAAGGATGTTCCCAGGGAAAGGGATAGGGCGATAATGGTAAATCCTATCCACCATAGTGGCATGTGCCACCAACCCAAAAATTTTTGCGGAGTAAATTGAGTTAATATATTGGCCAAGACAAGGCAGGGCAAGGCAATATCAATGGCAATAGCCGTTAGAAGACCCAGTGCCGGAGCCGGCACACGGCGCCTGCCGATTATCCAGAAACCCAGTACCCCTATGCCTAATAAGGCGGCTACAGCCTGAAACGTAATCCAGAAGATATCCATAATGCTGACTTTATAACAGAATTCGAAAAAATAAACACCGGAATTAGATAAGCGAATACCTAAACGCCCCCCAAATCCGTTATGCTGAAGTCTCGAAGGAGGGGTTGGCCGGTCAATGAGTGACGTCCCCTAAATTGAAGCTCCCTGCACCAAATGTGCGGGAATGATCCCGCACCGTGGTGCAATCCCGCAGGGCGGGATTCTATGCCAGGCAAAGGTTTATTGTTTGAAGTTCGTCCGTTATCCCACGCAGTCCCGCCCTTGGCCTGACTGGGAAGGCGCTCGCTATCCATATTCAACGGGGTTGAACTCTGTTAAACCCGGGGTGGGCAACCGAAAAAAATTGTTAAAAATTGTTGTTGACAACCATTTTTGGCCGGTATATATACGATGTAATATTAAACAATTGTTGTAATAATAAAACAGAGAGTGGGGATGGGCTCGAATCCAAAAGATCGCTATGTGATTAACTCGATTCTCCGTGCTTCCAATGTCCTGAGGTGTTTTTTAGGAGAGAAAACCCATCTTAAGATCAGTGAGATTGCGCAGCAACTCAAACTCGATCGAAGTACGGCCTATCGAATCCTTCTTTCCCTGGAGAAATGCGGCCTGGTGGAGAAAGATCAAAAGACAGGAGAATACTCGCTGGGCTTGTCCACCTTTGAAATCGGGAATAACTATTTGAGCCGACTGGACTTCCTCACAATCTCCAAACCCATTATGACGGAGCTGGCCTTAAAAGTTCAGGAGACAGTCCATCTTGCTGTGCTCAGTGATACGGAAATTGTCTATGTGGAGAAGGTCGATTCCCCCCGAACCTTAGGGGTTATGTCCAAGATCGGGCAACGTTCACCTATTTACTGTACAGCGCTCGGCAAAGTCCTTCTGGCCTTTCAGTCTGAAAACGAGCAATCGAAGATCATCCATAAAATAAAGTTAGCGCCGTTTACCGCCAGGACCATTACTTCGAAGCAGAAACTCATGGAGGAATTGAAGGCGATCAGGAAGCAAGGCTATTCGCTCGATTACCGGGAGGTCGAACAGGATGTGGAGTGTATTGGGGCACCCATCAGGGATCATCTTGAACATGTGATTGCCGCCCTCAGCATCTCAGGCCCAATGAGGAAGATCAATACGCCCATGGAAAGGCAATACGTGAGTCAGGTGATGGAGGCAGCGGCCTTAATTTCTTCTAAGATAGGCTATAGGGAGAGTCCTCAATGACTCCCTTGAGTTTAGTGAAATCATTCCATTTGCTGCAAACTTTAGAACCAACGGATCGGAAAATCTCATCGAGATATTCCGGGGACGGACCATCTTCTTTGATGGAGGATGGTTGAGTCTTTGAGAGAGAAAAGGGGGAAGGTATGGGGAATTCATGGTTATTTCGAGGAACTCAACAAGTTCAGGGAAGAAAACGGATCATTCATGAATACAACACCGGTCTTGAGTTTCTTCGTTATGGGCGCATCGTGCTTGGAAAAAAGGGAGGTAGTATCGACGTAGATTCCCAAGAGGAAGAGATCGGTTTTGTATGCTTAAATGGGAAGGGGACGATTCAAGTGGATGGCCAGACCTATTCCCTCGGTAAATACGATGCTCTTTATCTACCAATCAAGACCCGTTGCACTATTTCCTCAAAGGGAGCCTTCGATCTTGCCGAATGTGCCGCCCCTTCGAGCAAAAAATACCCAGTTCAGTTTGTCCGCTTCGAAAAGGTGCTAAAAGATCCAGGCCTGGTGAAGCAAGCGGGTTTTGAACCGTACGCCAGAACCCTTCACACCTTGATCGGCGAGAACAATGTCCAGGCCTCTCGACTCCTGGCAGGGGTTACTTTCAGCAAGGATGGCAACTGGACGAGTTGGCCACCTCACGACCACTCCGAAGCCAAAGAAGAGATTTATCTTTATCTCGACATGCCTTATCCGAATTTCGGCCTCCATCTCAATTATGTCGATTATAAAGACATGGAGATGGTTGTTCCGGTCTGGGAAGGCGATGCCGTGGCCATCAAAAAGGGCTTTCATTACAATGTGGCCAGCCCAGGGACCCAGGTGGGGTTCTTATGGATGATGGCAGCCATTCGAGAAGAAAAGGACCGTGTCTTTACACAAGTGACCGTACAATCGGAGTTTGATGGACGATTTAAGCTATTTTAGATCACCATCCTAAGCTTTTTATAGAACCATTAGCATAGGATCTCAAATCAAACTCCCAACCGGAGCTTAACCTTTACTCAGGAGTAAGTTGTGAAATGGGATTTCCAGAAGATGTCAATATTGGGCCTTCAGGGGAGTCTTTGTATTCCCCTGGAGGCTTCATAATCTTGAAGTTTTTTCCTGTCGATCTAATGATGAGGATGAAGTGTAACCAAAAACAATTTTAGAGAAAGGAGTTTGAAATGAAAGCGACGGTTATTATTTTAGTTTTGAGTTTGGTTTTATTCAGCGGCAGTGCCTATTCCGCCGGGAATAAAATTGTTTTAAACAAGTACCCTGATCTAAAAATAGGATTTCTCACCATGAATTTTCTAAAGGTGCTTCCCGTCAGTTTGGAAAACGCCAAGAAACTTATTGATTTCGCCAGTGATCAAGGCTTTGCCTGGATGGAACTTGGAGATCCCAACGCTGTGCTCACTCTGGCCGAATGTAAACAAATCGCCGAGTACGCCCGCGCCAAAAAAATAGAAATTGGTTATCGCGTCAACCCAGGGCTCATGGATGCTAATTTTTACGAGGTTTTTTCTCGTGCCTTACCCAATGCGGCTGTTTTTGACGGGCCTCGAACCATCCGCACGGCGGCTCCAGGAAATGAGTTTAATGTCGATCCCAAAAAGACGGCCTGGACTCTTAATGAACTGTCTAAAGTAGTTAAAATAGCGAATCGGGCCGGGAATGAGGCCAGGGCAGCGGGCTTGAGGTATGTCACGGAAAACGCCTTTGAAGTGGTCAAAGGAAATGGCCTCACCGCTTTCGGTACCACGGAGTATTTAGCCAACGTAAACTCAAATGTCTTCTTGCAATTGGACACAGGGAACTTTTTCTGTCTGGGTAGAAATGTGGCCAAGCCCGAGGAGGCCAGCGCTTTTGTAGAGAAGTATGCCAATAAGCTGGTTTATATCCATTTGAAAACTTCGGCCAAGGACCACAACCCTCAATCCATATTGTCCGATAATGAATTGGATTTTAACATCGTCTTTTCTTTGATGACCAAGCAGAAAGTACCCTATGTAGCCATGGAATTGGTCCAGGCCGCTACGCTCGAGGAATGCTATAATAATCACAAGAAAAGTATAGAATACTTAAAGAAAAATTATTGATGGCCCCAGAGTTCGCCGGCATCGTTGCTGGCCCGAAGGCCGAGGTGAACTCTTTTCACTTCATAGAATTTAACGGAAAGGATGAGAAAATGGCCCCAAAAAAATCAAAGTATTTTCATCGTATTAAGAATCTGCCTGTGGTGATGCTGACAGAACAATCCAAGAGCCACATGGTGGTCGGAACGAATGTCCTGCTCAGTTTCATTGAAAACCCGCCAGGGTGTGTGTTCCCGCTTCATAAGCATCCATCAGAACAGATCCTCATCATACTGGAAGGAGAGGAAGATCATATTTGCGGGAAAGAAAAGTTTTTGATGAAGGCGGGAGACATCTGCATCCATCCACCCAATGCGATGCATGGAGGGGAAAGCAAAACAGGATTTAAAGGAATCGACATCTTCTGCCCTCCTAGGGAGGATTGGCTGGCGAAATTGAAACAGGCAATAAAGAAAAAGGGAAAGGCCTGAAAAAGGAAAGGGAGTTCGCCGTTAAAGGTTTTGAATTGTAGGATAAGAATGGGAAAAGGAGAAGGAGACTGAGATGGAGGATTGGAAATTTTACATGCCCACGCGGATTCGATTCGGGTGGGGTCGTTTCCAGGAGATCCATCAGGTCGTCGATGAACTGAAGGGGAAGAGGATCTTTCTTGTTACCGGTAAGAAATTTGCTAAAACCTCCGGGGTGCTGGACAAACTTTCTGAATATCTCAAAGGATTGATCCTCGAGGTATTTGCGGAAGTGGAGGAAAATCCCTCCATCGAAACGGTGGACAGAGGCGCAGTAAAATGCAAAGAGGCGATGTCTGATCTGGTGATCGGTCTCGGTGGTGGAAGCGCCATGGATGCGGGGAAGGCAATCGCCATGCTTCAAAAAAATCCAGGCTCCATCCGAGAGTATCTGGATCAGGAGAGAGTCTGTCAGGCCAAAGGCCTGCCCTGTGTGGCCATTCCAACCACTTCAGGAACGGGCAGTGAAGTAACTCCTTTTACGGTGATCTACCATCCAGCCAAAAAGGCCAAACCCGCCATTGCCCTGCCGGAGAATTTTCCGGAAGTTGCTCTCGTCGATCCTGAACTGACCATGTCCATGCCTTTTGAGGTGGCTGCCTCAACAGGGCTCGATGCCCTTTGTCAGGCAGTGGAAGGGTTCTGGTCTACTCAAGCAAATCCGGTAACACTGTCCTTAGCCTTTCAGGCGATTAAATTGGCGATGGAGAATGTTGAATCAGCTTGTTTTGAGAAGGACAGAGATTCGGTGACCCATATGGCTCTGGCCAGCCATCTGACGGGGATTGAAATGTCCCAAATCGGCAACACTGCTATTCATCCCCTCTCTTATCCCATTACGATTGATCATGGTGTTTCTCATGGATTCGCCTGTGCCATCTTCCTTCCTGCAATAATTCGTTTCAATGCGTCTGCTATCAGAGATCGTTTTAGAGATTTGCTCACTCTTTTAAATCTCCCCAATCCGGAAACCTTCGCGGATAAGATAGAATCTCTGATGGAAAAGCTGAAGGCCCCGAGAAGGCTGAGTGAGTTAGGGGTGAGGGAAGAAGAGTTTCCCGGAATAGCCAAGCGAGGATGGGGAAGATCCACGGCCTGGAATCCCAGGCCTATGACTGAGGAGGATATTATTCAAATTTGCAAGTCCATCTTGTGATCCAACGGATCACAAAAAAAGAAAAATTATATCGAATCATTTTATTGATGTAACGCTATGATCTTTGCAGGCACGACAGGTGCTGCCGTAGAGGAGGCAACCCACTTTCAACGGGAGAGTTAAACGGTTTAACCATGTGACTGCTGAGAGCCGGAAGGAGGAGGATAGAGTTTGACATCTGATGAAAAAACTGATTCTGGCGAATATCAGGATCTTGAGTCAGCGATTCCCCTGGAGCTAAGCATCGAGACAGAGGCCACTGCCAACGTTGAGCCGAGGGCCTCTCACGCGCCAGTAGGCATCTTCTTTCGCACTGTGGACACCATTGCCGAGGCGGTGCTCGTGATCGCCCTCCTGGGTGAACTCGCGCTCGTGTTGGCCAACGTGCTGGCGCGGACCTTCTTCAACACGTCCTTCCTGTGGTCAGACGAGGTATCCCGCCTGGTGCTCTCAACGCTGGCGTTCGTCGGCGGCGCGGTCGCCTACCGTCGCCGCGAGCACGCCTTCGTCCGCGTGGTGCTCTATCTATTCTCGGAGCGGGTGCAACGCGTGTGCTTTGCCCTCGGTGATGTCTTGGCGCTATTCATCACCGTCGTCACGGGGGTCGCGTCGATCGAGTTCCTCGAGTCGAGCTGGAACGAGCTCACGCCCATCTTCCAGCTGCCGTCAGCCATAATCGGGTTCCCGCTCACAGTGGGCTTGGCGCTGCTTGCTCTTTACGCCGTGGACCATCTGCGGCGTGAACACGGGGTGAGGGCCTGGTTAGTGGGGGGATCGGTCGCCCTGGTGATGGCGATTGCCATGGCGACGCGCGGCGCCTGGCTGCCATGGTTCACGGGCAACACCGCCATCATCTGCACCTGCACCCTCTTCTTCATCGCGATTCTCGCTGGCGTGCCCGTGGGATTCGTTCTGCTGCTTGCCACGGCGAACTACCTCTGGACCACAGGCGCCGCTTCCTTGGTGGCGCTCCCGCATAGCATGGTGAGTGGCACCGGGAACTACATCCTCTTGGCGGTCCCTTTCTTCATTTTAGTCGGGTTGATCATGGAGCGGGGTGCCATCAGCCAGCGGCTGGTCCGCTTTGCCCAGACGCTCGTGGGGCATCTGCGGGGCGGCCTCCTGCAGGTCACAGTGGTCAGCATGTACATCGTCTCCGGCCTGTCCGGCTCCAAGCCCGCGGATGTGGCTGCTGTCGGCACGGTGATGCGTAACCAGCTGACTGAGCGCCACGGCGCTGGCGAGGGCGCGGCCGTGCTGGCCGCCTCGGCGGTAATGGGCGAGACAGTGCCGCCCAGCATCGCCATGCTGATCGTGGGGTCGATCACCCAAGTGTCGGTGGCGG
>Ga0209777_10006802_pt1 | contig 12815 bp, 10 predicted proteins | sample FrelakmetHBP12HB_FD_187147 | JGI IMG/M metagenome (GOLD analysis project Ga0209777, IMG submission 187147) | Freshwater lake sediment microbial communities from the University of Notre Dame, USA, for methane emissions studies -HBP12 HB (SPAdes)... | ecosystem: Environmental > Aquatic >...
AAGCCAGACGGGGAGCGTGGAAAGCAGACATTATGGCAGAAGATTTAAACAGTCTTTTACGTTTGACCAAAGACCGGATAAAGCCGGCGGCAGAGGTACTGGAGAGGGCATTCCGGGACTATCCCATGTCTGCCTATTTCATACCGGACGAGGCCAAGAGAAGCAAGAAGCAACCTGCAATATACCGGATGCTGGTACGCAACGGCATAAAGTACGGTGAGGTCTATGCGACATCCTCTAAACTGGAGGGGGTGGCGGTATGGTTTGCTTCCGATAGCCGGCGGGAATCATTCTGGGACTATTTGATAAGCGGGCAATATTTAACCCTGCTGAGGTCTGGCAGGGAGGTCGTAAAGCGGCAGCGGGTTTTTGGGGAATACGCTGCTTCAGCGAGGGCGCGCTGCATGTCTTCCCGCCACTGGTATTTACAGCTTCTGGGCGTCGACCCCGCTTACCAGGGGAAGGGATTTGCCGGTCAACTTTTGAGGCCCATGCTGGCGCGGGCGGACAGGGAGGGTGTGCCGTGTTTCCTGGAGACGCAGGCAGAGAAGAATGTGGCGTTTTATGAGCATTTCGGGTTCACGGTAGCGGAGGCGGGGATAATACCGGGGAGCAATATGAAGTCGTGGGCGATGGTGAGGAAGACGTAAATACCCATGATGTCATTCTGAAGGAGTGGAGCGACTGAAGAATCCGTTATTATGAATAAGCAATATTATGTTTATATAATGACAAACATCGCTCGTACACTTTATACCGGGGTCACCAATAATCTTGAACGGCGTGTGTATGAACATAAGACGAAGTTAGTTCCTGGCTTTACGGCTCGTTATGGCGTTACCGCGTTGGTGTACTACGAGTTTGGAGAGGACGTAAATGCCGCAATAGCCCGAGAAAAGCAGATCAAGGGCTGGCTTAGATGTAAAAAGGTAACTCTAATAGAGTCGGTGAATCCTGGATGGAAAGATTTGAGTGAAGAATGGTTTGATTGTCATTCTGAGGGAGTATAGCGACCGAAGAATCCGTCTCCTCATAGGAATGGTACGGATCCTTCGCTACGTTCAGGATGACAGAATGGCTATGGTGAGGGGAAATGAAAGCCCGTAGCATTTTACATAACATCCGCATCCTGGATTTTACCTGGGTGCTGGCGGGGCCTTACGCCACGCGGCTTTTGGCGGACTTTGGGGCAGAGGTGATTAAAGTGCAGTCGCCGGCTAAACCTGAAGATGATGATGCTTTCACTCGTGGCTACTATAACACCTGGAACCGCAATAAGCTGGGGATTACGCTGAATCTTAATGAGTCGGAGGGCGTCGCGCTTGTTAAGAAGCTAGTAAAGAAATGCGATGCTGTAGTAGAAAACTTCACGCCGCGGGTGATGGCTAACTGGGGCTTGGACTACGCTAACCTGAAAAAAGTGAAGTCGGACATTATCATGGTGAGCATGTCCGTGATGGGACAAAAAAGCCCGCATAAAGACTACGTCGGCTACGGTCCGACGGTGCAGGCTTTTTCCGGCATGACGGCCTTGACTTCTTTTCCCGGCAAGCCGCCACTGGGGCCGGGGTTTTCTTACGCCGACCATATCGCCGGGTTGTACGCTTCGCTGGAATTGCTGGGAGCGCTGGAAAAACGGCGGCGTACAGGGGAGGGACAGCATATCGACATTTCCGAGGTGGATGTCATGAAGAGCCTGCAGGTGGATGGAGACTCATCTTTGGCGGCGCTGCAAAACGTGTACCACTGTCAGGACAACCGCTGGTGTGCCGCCGCTGTCTTTTCGGAGGAGGAGTGGCGGGGACTAAAGCGGGCGCTGGGCAATCCAAAGTGGGCGGAAGATATAAGATTCGCCACTTTAAAAGGGCGGCGGGACAATCGGGCAGAGCTGGACAGGCTGATAGCGGCCTGGACGCGGGAACATACCACGGAGGAAGTGATGTCCCGGCTACGGCAGAACGGCGTGGTAGCCGGAATAGTGCAGGATGCCGCCGACCTGGCTAAAGACCCGCAACTAAAGGCGCGGGGGTTTTTCGTAGGGGGCAATGTTTTCACCGATACGTCACCGATAAAGATGGGGCGTTCGGGGGCACGTTACGAGCGTCCAGCGCCGGCACCCGGGCAGGACAACGTTTACGTTTACGGCAAGTTACTGGGTTTAAGTGAGGACAAGATAGCTGACCTTCAAGTTAAGGGCGTGATTTAATTTATTAGTTCCCGGAATAGCATTGACGGGTGAGGGGGAGGCCGATTAGAATAGCAGGAGCGACGGGCAAGGGAGATGACATATGAAGTATATCTGGGCGCCGTGGCGTATCGAGTATATCCGGGCGGCAAAACCGGCGGGGTGTATTTTGTGTGATAAACCTAAAGAAGATAAGGACGTGGAGAACTACATTCTTTACCATGGCAAGCACAACTTTATCATGTTGAACAGCTATCCTTACAATCCCGGCCACCTGTTGATCGCGCCTTACCGGCATATCGGCAGCCCGGAAGAGCTTACCGATAGCGAGAGGAATGAGCACTTTAAACTGGTCACCCGGAGCATCGTGGTGTTGAAAGAAGTGTTTAAACCGGCCGGCTTTAACATCGGGGCGAACCTGGGAAGGGTGGCTGGCGCCGGCATCGAAGACCATTTCCACAGCCATATCGTGCCGCGGTGGCAGGGGGATAACAATTACATACCCGTGCTGGCTGATGTCAGGGTGATTCCGCAGGCGCTGGCAGATACCTATCAGACACTGGCGGGGAAATTTTAAAGCGGGGATACGAGCTGAAACGGGAGTATTATTCTCCGGTTTTCTTAGCCACGGCTAGCGTCGGTTCGGCCTTCAGCGGCAGGGAAAAGAAACAACGGGTCCCCACACTCTCTTCGCTTTCAATCCATATTTTACCGCCGTGCGCCCCAATCAAAGCTTTGCAGATAGGTAATCCCAGACCGGCGCCCGGGACGCCGGATTTCTGTCCCCGTGATGATTGAAACGTCCTCTCGAATACATGAGGCAGGTCATCCTTTGAGATACCTGAACCGTGGTCGGTTACGGTAAACAGCATTTCATTCCCGGTCTTGCGAACAGACAGCGCTATTTCCGCGCCGGCATTAGAGTACTTGACGGCGTTATCAATCAAGTTGTCCAATACCTGCCGGATACGCTTCTCATCGATGCTAATCCGGGGCAGTCTGGAAGGCAGGTCTAACACGAAAATATGGCCGGGCGCCCTTATCCGGGCCTGGGCGATAATATCCTGACACAGCACGATAATGTTGGCGGGTTTTTTCCTGATGGACAGCATGCCGACGCCGAGACGGGACATCTCCAGTAGCTGCTCGATTAACTCGACCAGGCGGTCGGCGTTTTTATCGATGGTCTCCAGATACTCCCGTTTTTCGCCCGGCTCAAGACGCCGGTCATAGTCCATCAGTATCGTGGTAAAGCCCTTGATGCTGGCAAGTGGCGTGCGGAGCTCGTGAGAGACATTAGCCAGGAGTTCCGCGCGGAGCCTGTCAACCTCTCTTAAGGCCTCTGCATCCAATGCCTGCGCCTCCATCTGCTTGTAGTCGGTAATATCATTGGCAACGGATAGCACGCAGTGTACACCCTCACATTCGATTTGCTCTGCGGAAAACAGGACAGTACGTATTTTGCCTGACTTGGTGCGGAACTGGTATTCTTCGTTACTGACGCGGCCGTGGTCGATGAGCCGCTGAATCATATACATACGGTCGCTCGCCTCTGCCCAGATGTTTAATTCACCGGACTCATGTCCGATGGCTTCTTCTCGGGTAAAGCCGAAAACGCGGGTGAAACTATCATTGACTTCCATGTAGACGCCGTCCGAAAGCCTGGTGATAGTGATTGATTCAGGACTGGAGCGGAAGGCTTTGGCAAATTTCTCTTCAGACTCACGGATCGTTTCCTTGGCTTTCACCTGCTCGGAGATGTCAGTTATCACCAGAATCATACGGGGGCGGCCGCCGATTTCAATCGTCTGCGCTGAGAACAGTCCAGTCCGTACTTCCCCTGATTTCATACGGGATTTGATTTCTGCGTTGACCAGGGTGCCGGTTCCCTGGAGGCTTTTTGCCATATTTTTCATGTCATCCTGGTTTACCCAGAGATTGAGCTCATCGGCGGTATAACCGATAACCTCTTCCCTGGTATAGCCGATAAAGCGAGCGAAACTATCATTGATTTCAAAAAACCTGGAATCTTCAACGCTGAACAGGCATATGGGATTGGGACTTAGATTAAACGTCTTTGAGAACTGCTCTTCCGATTCACGCAGGGACTGCTCCATTTTCTTAGATTCCGTGATATCAGCCGCCACGGCAATCATGCAGGTCTCGCCCTCGATGTTAATCACCTCTCCCGAGCATAACCAGTTGCGGATATTACCGGATTTTGTGCGGAAGCGGTACTCTTCGTTTTTAAAGCGGCCGTTCTCTCCGAGAATCCGGATCATTTTCTGCAATTCTTCAGCATCAACCCATAGATTGAACTCATCTGCTGTGTGACCGATTAATTCCGCGCGGCTGTAGCCGGTTATTTCGGCGAAGCTTTGATTAACCTCGATATATTTGCCGGTTGGTATGGAGGTGATAATAATCATGTCCGGGCTGGAAAGGAAAGCCTTATAGAATTTTTCCTCGGACTTGCTCAGTTCATCGCCTACCTGTTTGCGTTCCACTTCCGCGGCCGCCAGCACTTCAAGCTGACGGCGGGCTTCATGTAATTCGTTAAGAAGCTGGTTCCTGGTTTTTTGTGAGTCTCTCATGGTTTCATCAATCCAGAATAAGTTGCAGGTGGATACTTTAACAATTACGGAATATTTCTACCACTTGTTTTGTTGCCTGTCAAGATTAACAAAGTAAGAAAGAGGAGTTTCAATACCCCCCGGTACTAAATATTATGCCGCCTTACCGGCCTAATGGGGCAGCGTTAAAAGCTCGACCGCATTACGGAAGAAGATTTTTTCTTTGTCTGCATCTGGTATCGCCATACGCTCGATGGACTCGGCGGTCTCTCCGGTCATACCGAACTTGGGACCGAGGGGAGCATCCGTGCCGTAAAGAATATGGTCCGGGCCGTAGAAATCGTAGCCGCACATCAATGACGAAGTATTACCATAGACGGCGGTATCCGTATAGAACTTGCGGAAGTGTTCCTCCGGCTTCTTTAAATCGGGATAGAGGCCGGGGACGAGGGATAGTACCCACTTAATGCGTTTCTGAAAGTAGGGCACCATGGCCCCGCAATGATGCACGATAAACTTGAGGTTGGGGTGGTCGTTAAAGACGCCGGCAGTTACCAGGCGGAACATGGCGGAGGAGGTTTCAAAGGGCCAGCTGAACAGGCCGATATCGTTATCCAGCTTGTCATTGGTGGCCGGGTGAATCCAGATAGGCAGGTCATGCTTGGCCATTTTTTCCCAGAGGGGTTTGAACTTTGGGTTATCCAGGGTTTCCCCGTTGATACGACTGTATATCTGCACGCCTTTAAGTCCCAGCCTCATGATAGCGCGGTCGGCTTCTTTGAGGGCGGCATCGATATCGTTCATGGGGAGGCAGGCCACACCGGCGATGAACTTGTCCGGGTGCCGGTCTACCAGCTCGGCAAGCTCCTCGTTGGCGATTTTAGCCAGTTCGATAGCGTCAGCGGGCTGGGCAAAGGTTTCCAGGGGGATATTGGCGACGGTCAGCACCTGTAAAATATCCGGATACCGGTTCATCAGGCGGAGTCGCACCTCAAGGTCGGTGACGGCAATGCTGCGGAACTCGATGCGCTGCTCGATAGCTTTGTTCTTCTTAGCATAAAGCTCTGTATATTTCTTGGTCATGATATGGGAATAGATGTCTATTTTCATATTGCCTCCGGCACGGTACGTGCGGATCCGGATAAATTCGAGTCTGACATATTATAAACCAATCGGGGTGAAATCGCCAGCCAAACCGCTCATCCTGAGCCCTCGGCGTGAGCTCGGTCGAACGCTTGTCGAAGGATGAGATAGTCATCCGCTATGGTTCGACAAGCTCACCATGAGCGACTCTTAACTATTTTATGTGTTTGATTTGACTTGTTGGCTCTAAAATGCCGATAATTATTTATAAAAGATATATCGAGATAGTTCGATAAATACACCAAGGAGGGACAAGTCAAATGGAAGTTATCCAGGCGATTAAAGAGAGGAAAAGCATACGGGCTTTTAAGCCTGATCCGGTGCCGCAGGACCTGCTGAAGAAAATCATCGAGCAGGCGCAACGTGCGCCATCCTGGGCGAATACCCAGCCCTGGGAATTCGCCGTAGTCACCGGCAAGAAGCTCAAGGCAATACAGGACGCCTATGTGAAGAAGGGCATGGGACCGATGCAGAATTCACAGTCGGAAGTCGCACGCCCCGGTGATTTCCCGGAGCCTTATGTATCCCGCATCAAGAAAATGCAGGTCAAAGAAAACAGGGGACGCACCAAGGAAATGACCAAAGAAGAGATGGAAGCCCGTTTCTCCAGCAACTTTCGTCACTACGGTGCGCCGGTATGCATTTACCTGCTGGTGGGTAAGAACTTCTACGCGCAGCCTAAGGGCATCAACTCCTGGTCGTTGTACGACTGCGGTTCCGCCGTACAGAATATCATGCTGCTGGCCACGAATTACGGACTGGGAACCATCGCCCAGGCGATGGCCGTGGTCTATCCTGATATTATCAGGAAGGAACTGGGCATCCCGGAAGATAAGCTCATCGCGCTGGGCATAGCCATCGGTTATCCTGACTGGAAAGATCCGGTTAATGAAGATTACCGGGATAGAGAGCCGCTGGATGAAGTGACCAGGTTCTACGGGTTCAAATAGTAGGTTCTAAAGGGCCGTAAATAAATAAAACCGGAGATAGAGATTGCCACGTCCTTCTGCGGAAAGACTCGCAATGACAATTTATACTTTCTTGTGTTTCCATCTGCCGGAGCGGAAGTAAGTGAAGTAGGCGATGGTCGCGGCAAAGGTGCTGATGACCATTGCCCAGCGTATGCCGTAGTAATCCAGGCTGGTGTAATGCGATAGTACATATACCAGGGGTATCTGGACGATCCATATCGTACCGATGTTGATGAGCATATTAGGTAAGGTATCACCGGCTCCGCTGATGCAGTTCATCAGCGCGGAATTGATGCCCATTACCAGGTAACTGACGGTAGCAATCCTTAAGAAGGCCGAGCCTATCATCACCAGGGCAGGGTCGTTGTTGAAGAGAGCCACTATCTTCTCTGCCCAAACCAGAATAACCACGCCGCAGACCATGAGGAAACCTTCCAGAATAGCCGCGCCCAGCCAGGCGGTTTTCACCGCCCGCTCCGGCTGCTTCGCGCCGAGGTTCTGTCCCGTCAGCACGCCCACCGCGGCTCCCAAACCCAAATTAGGCGTAATGATAAAGCCCTGCACGTTAGAAACCAGGCTGTTAGCGGCCAGCACTTGAGTCCCGAAGGGGACGATGATCCAGGTGAGAACGAACATGGAGACGTTGGACTGTACCATGGAAATCATGCTGGGGAAGCCTATTTTCAGCATCCGCCAGGCGATATTGGGAATAAAGCGGAAGTCACGCAGAGAAAGCTTCATCCGCGTATAGCCTTTGAACAAGACAAACAACCCCGCCGCTGCCCCCAGGGCTTGAGAAATCACGTTGCTTAACGCCGCTCCGGTGATGCCCATGTGAGGGAAGAACCATAATCCCAGGACCAGGAAGGGGCAAAGTATCAAATGAACGGTCCGGATAGAAATTTCGATTAACATGGGGTTAAAAGAATCGCCGGTGGACTGGATGGTGTAAAGGCCGATAATCAGGATTTCCATGCTGAGCCAGCCGGCGAACATGATACGCAGGAATTTTGTGCCTTCCTGCGCTACCTGTTCTTCAACCCCGAACATATGCATAAAGCGCCCGGCCAACAGCGAGCCGACTATCGTCACCAGCAAGCCCCAGCCAACAGCGAGAATAAAGGTCTGTGCGGCAACCTGGCGGGCGCCCTCCCAGTCTCTCGAACCGACAAAGCGGGAAATCATGGCGCGCGAGCCGGAAATCAGTGACATGTCAACGGTCGATATCACCATCATCAGCAGGCTGGCAATCCCGAGCCCGGCGATGGAAGACGCGCCGGCTTTCCCTACCCAGACCATATCGAAGAGCTGGCTCACCATATAGGTGGCTTCCATGACAATCATGGGCCAGGACAATTGCAGAAGGTTATTAACTATAGAACCCTGTGTCCATTCCCTGTTGAGGTTTGACCCTTTGCGGGTAGAACCGTTCGTGTCTGACATATGCGTGCGTTGACTCTATCTAGAAAATTTGATTTTAATCCGTTGCGGGGGCAATCGTTTCCTGGGGTAAAACGATGACGTTCTTATAGTAATATAACAGTTATACTACTGTCAATTTCAGAACGTCCAGGTTCCGTTTGTATTTGGTTTTTTAGTTGTTACTTCATGTTAAACCTCACCCCTAAATCCCCTCTCCAGCCTGTTTTAGCGGGTACACCAGAGAATATTCTGGCTGGCGAGGGGAGACTAATTGAGAGGGGGCTGCGCCCCCTCTCGCTACGCACTCCCGCTTAAAATAACGCAGGGGAGTGACCGAGAGGGGCGTTAGCCCCTTTCGGAGTTATATGCAATATCTTTTAATTGACAGTCGTATGATAGGTTAAAGAAAGGAGCCAATTCAGCTCTTGGCTTAACACAAACTACCTTATTCCCCTCTACCCTTATCTGCTCGAATAGGGACCGAGCTAAACCGTTACGTTGTTCTTGACTAGCCCGCTTCCATGCGTCAGCGATGTTACCTAAGAAGCCTGCTAGTCTTTCCAATGTGGCACTATCCGTAACAGTAGGAGTAATGATTGCTAGTTGTTGCTGCAGGTTTTGATATTCCCGCATGTATTCCTTTTCACTGATGTGGCCCCACTCGAAAAGCTGTTTTATTCTTTTAAGTCTTGACTGTAAGGTTTGCCTACGCTTAGGTGTGTCGTTATAGGCCGATTCCAGTTTCTGATGAGCTGCCAATATCTTCTCGCGGTAATCCTTGGGTATAACAAACCTCTCCAGGTACCATAAAACTTGTGCTTCATAATCCGAAAGGAAGGTTCCTTTGTTTTTACAGCCCAGACTCTCAGCCCTGGCTGCACAGTATATTCTTGCCCTACGTCCCGGATTTGTCTGTATTCTCATCTTTGAGCCGCATTGATTGCACCACATCATAGCGGTCAGGCTATAGATTCTAGCGTGTGTATTAACAGTGAGTTTGGGTGTGTTTCTGACAGCTCTAAGTTTTTGAGCTGTATTGAAAGTCTCTTCATCAATAAGGGGAGCATGTTTGCCTTTAATCCACCCACTATTTTCATCTGGCAAATATCCAAGGTAAAACTTGTTACTTAGCACGCCCCTAATCGTGACCTTGGAAAACGGCCAACTACCTCGATGCCCAGAAGTTCGGTATCCAGCCGTATTGAGTGCTAAAGCCACCTCGCGGTCACTTTTACCGCGTGCCGCCATCTGGAATGCCATGACCAGACCATCATGGTTGCGAAGCGTGAGTTTTTGCCCATTTTCTTCAGAGATCCTCTCCCGAATATCCGGAACAGGAACACCATCTTTTCCCTTCATAACTCCGAATGGCAACGGCCCGCAATATAGTCCCTGGGCTCGGCGCTCAGTCCATCCCTTCTTTACTTCCAAACTAAGGTTATCGGAATAATATTGGGCGAAAGCTCCCAGCAAAGCGAGTTGCACTTTACCAATAGGGTTGGTAAAATCCATCTGCTCACTAATGGAAACAAAGCTAACGTTTGCCTTTTGCAGCTTGTCAAAGTAATCCAGCGTGGTGGGAAGGTGCCTTGCGAAGCGGTCTAGTTTGTGAACTACAAATATGTCGAAATTTCCAGCCAGAGCATCATTAATTATTGACTTGAAATTGGGACGATTGTCTATATTATCACTATGTGCTGACTTACCTTCATCAATATATTCCTGATATGGTGTCCAGCCCTTGGAATCACATAATGCTTTAAAAGCCCGCCTTTGCGCGTCTATGCTATAACCTTCCAATTGTTCCTCAGAACTTACTCTTGCGTATAAGGCTGCCTTTTCCATCTCTATCCTCTTTTTACTCCAGCTTTTGGTTTGACTTTGATAATCCTCGGCCTGAGGAATTCCTTTCCCTTCCTGGTGACTTTTTCAGTATCTACACCATATAGTTCATAACCAGGCGCCTGTTGCTCAATTTGTTTCTGGAGCCAGTTATGAAGGTCCCCATACGCATCAAGATATGATTTCATGGCGTCAGCCTTCAGGGGTATCAAATATTCCTCCTTGGGCTTCAAGAATTCTATGTCAGACGATTTTTCTTTTGGTAATTCAGCAATCTCCGATAACGTAAGTCCTCGCTTTTGATGTAGCTTGACCTGGTTAATGATATCGATGACTTCATCCTCAAACTCACCGATTACACCTTTCCGGCGACCCAATCCTCTACGCACAGGCTTAGGCAATATCCCCAATTCTTTTAGCCGATTTAGCATGGGGTAGGTTAAGCCTGTTTCCTTGAGGACTTGATTAGTGTTTTTCATATTCAAAACCTTAATAATATATACATTTACATTATATATGATAATGTAACATCTTGTCAAGGTATAAGGGAGTGAAAAGGAGTTAAAGTAATAGTCATGGGAGTTACACCTGAAAATTGCTAAGAATGGAAAGAGTAGCTGGTTTTAATGATGGAAACTTGATAGGCTACTTGTCACCTTCAAGTAGCCACTCTGCTGACACCTTTAAAGCTTTAGCCAGAGCAACAACTTCGCTATCCAATACTGGTCGGTGACCGCTTTCAATTTTGGATACACCCGATTGATCTATTATCATGCCCAAAACCTGCAAACGTGCAACTAGATCAAGCTGAGTTATTAGCGGTTTAGCATTATGCCGTGCCTGTCGAACTCGAGTCCCTACTAGATTCTTAGTCTCCACGGAATAAATCATAGGAGATATGCTTGACAATAATATTCCCACAGAGCATATTTATGATGAATTACTCCAGTAGAACACAAGGAGACGCAATGGAAATAGGAACATCGGAAAAGGGCAAGCTAGGTGAGTTATACGTATTTAGTAAGCTAATTGAAAATGGAGCTATGCCTTTTCTACCGATAGCTGACATTAGGGGCGTAGATGCCGTTGTCCGTAAGAAAGATGGGTCATATATTGAAATACAGGTAAAGTCAACTTGGCCTCCAGATCAAGCTGGTTATTTTAATGTACATGATCTTATTTCTCGGGACAGCCTGTATATTGTCGGTCTAATTATGGGGCTTGAAAAAACTGAAACTTGGGTATTACCATCAAAGGAATTTCAGAAATATTCAACGCAAAGAGAAAAGGGGACAGTGTATTTATTAAGTCTAGGTTTAGGAGTAACACAATCCGAAAAAAGCCGGAGAGAGAAGCTCATCGAATACCGTGAGGCATGGCATCTTTTGACTGGATAAAAGACAAGGAGAGAGCGATGCAATGTAATCGATGTCAACAGGAAATGGATGAAGGTAAGCATTGTCTAGTAGCTAAAACACATACCGCCATGGATTATCAAACAATGTCACTTTTCTCGGGATATCAAACCCAATTATGGAGATGCCCAAAGTGCGGTACACCTAGAATTGTTGTCCTTAGACACGCTTGGCCTCTCCTTGACCTAGAACTAAGTCAAGGTTAAGGTATGTATGTTACTGACCTCTGAAAGTTGTTTTCCTTGACTTAGTAAACCGATAGCAACTGAAGCCAGATTTACCTTTATGTTGCCGGCAAGACCTACCAGGCGGTGGTAAAAAAACGAAATGCCTGACGATATTCGGGTGGATTCGCTCGCCGACCAAGGGCTTATGAGTCCCCTACTTTGTCGTTGTTGAACAAACATCGGGATCATTGTCCAGCCATGCGTATAAATAACTAATACCCTTTAGTTTCTCAATTATGAAAGTAACCCGCATAATCGCTGTTTAAGAGAATGAAAAACAAATTAACTAGATTATCTCCCTCTTTTTTAATAAGAAACATTTCCACTTCCAGAGAAAGTCCCCGATTCGTACTCGCCACTCCAATTTCCTTGAACACTTAAAGATTTCCCTGACAAAGATATGTGCGCGGACCAAGTTGATCCTACAGGTGTCGTGCCTCCTGTAAGTGTTCCTATCGCAATAAAATTACCAAGTGGATCTACTTGACCCACTACATTACCTGAATATTTCCCAACAAGTGAACCCGTGACGTCGCCATTAGCATCGATAGTTAATGGGCAAGTGCCATTTATTGGCGTACCATCTTCCTCTTTTCCCGTATAAGTAATATTCAATGATCCCCGGTAAATGCTTGCAATCCAGGTTGGAGTGATAGTTGTAGTAACCGGAGGCGGTGTTTGAATAATTGTTACAGTAACGGGAGGCGGTGTTTGAGTAATGGTTGAGGTAACCGGAGGTAGTGTTTGAGTAATAGTTGCGGTAACCGGAGGCAGTGTAACAGTCACAGTCCCTGTTCCTGAACAGCTGGTTAATAATAGCATCAATAATAAAGCTGCTATTAATGGCGGGAATATTTTTTTCATCTTAATATCCTTTACAAAACACAAAATCGGGTCTTTTTAGATAGGATTAATTCACTCTCGTTAAAGAGGAATTTACTATATAGTCATTATACTTTTTAAAGTAAAAATACGTCAAGATTGGAAATTGTAAAAACATAAAGTAAGAAATAGAGTGAATCCCCTATTTATTGAGA
>Ga0209777_10006803_pt1 | contig 12815 bp, 13 predicted proteins | sample FrelakmetHBP12HB_FD_187147 | JGI IMG/M metagenome (GOLD analysis project Ga0209777, IMG submission 187147) | Freshwater lake sediment microbial communities from the University of Notre Dame, USA, for methane emissions studies -HBP12 HB (SPAdes)... | ecosystem: Environmental > Aquatic >...
AAAAATATAAAAAACCGGGAAATGTTTTTTTGGGATTACTGCATCGTTTGGACAGGCCGGTTTCCGGGATTATTTTATTTGCCAAAACCAGCAAGGGCGCTTCGCGCCTTTCCGAGCAATTTAGAAACCATCAGATTGAAAAAATTTACTATGCAATAGTTTTAGGAAAACCAAAACAAAACAAGGGAATGTTGGCAGATTATTTAAAGAAAGATCAGAAAAATAAAAAAACAGAAGTTGGAGAAAATGGTAAGCCCGCCAAACTATTTTATAAAGTAATTTTTTCTAATAATAAATATTCTTTACTGAAGGTTGAAATTGAAACTGGAAGATTTCATCAGATACGCGCTCAATTAGCTTCGGCTGGCTATCCGATTTTGGGCGACGTAAAATACGGCGCACCATTTCCGCTGGAAGATAAAAGTATAGCTCTTTGCGCTACTTCATTATCATTTCAGACCGCGACAACTAATGAAAAAAAAGAAATTTTCATTCCGATACCCACCGAATGGAAAGAATATATAAAAGTTTAAAACAATTTGATTAATATCCAAATTTAGTTATAAATAAGAAAGTAACAAAAATACATGGCTCATAATTGCAAAACACTCATAATTCATTGTATGGATTTCAGGTTGGGAAAACCGATGAAAGAATATTTAGAGAGAAATAATTTGTTAGGAGATTGTGATATTATTTCGGTGGCGGGCGGAGTGAAAAGTTTGCTCACACCGAAAAATCCCTCGGATAGGGATTTTATTTTGGGTCAGATCGAGATTTCAATAAGTCTCCACAAAGTTCAGGAAATAATTCTTTCTAATCACACCGATTGCGGCGCTTACGGAGGCAGTAGCCAATTTGATTCTTTTGGAAAAGAATGCGAATTTCATATTGGAGAGATGAAAAGGGCGAAAGAATTGATTTTGGGCAAATATCCAGATATAAAAATTAAGATGGCGTTAGGAAAAATTGAGTCATCTGGACTAGTAGTAATTGAAAAGTTGGGATAATATAAAGATTGATCTATAAGGCTTCATTGTGCGGGTAGGCCTTTTGTTTTTTGGAAAATTATATGTTAGAATTATACAGTACCCCTAGAAAACAGGGGTTTATATTAAAATGAAGAAAAAAATAATTTTTATTTTTGTAATATTAATTTTGATTGGAGGTTCTTTCGGCTCGGGATATTTTTTTGGACAGGCTCAAAAAATTTGCCCTTTTTGTAAACCAGAAAGCGTTAACTTTTCACTTTTTTGGGAAGCTTGGGCTACGCTTCAAGATAATTTTGTAAATCCAGAAAAAATGGATGTTCAAAAAATGATTTACGGCGCGATTTCAGGAATGGTAAATTCTTTAGGGGATCCTTATACTGTTTTTTTAAGTCCTGATGAGACGGAAAAATTTAACAATGATGTTCAGGGAACCTTTGAGGGGATTGGAGCCGAGGTTGGGATTAAAAAAGGACAGCTTACAATAATAGCGCCTCTTGAAGGAACTCCAGCTCAGAATGCTGGCTTGCGAGCCGGAGATAAAATTTTAAAAATTAACGATAAGCTAACTTCTGATTTAACTATTGATGAGGCGGTGGATTTGATGCGAGGAAAAAAAGGAACTTCTGTAACTTTAACTATTTACCGCGACGAATGGACTCAAAGCAAAGAAATAAAAATAGTTAGAGATGTGATTGAGGTGCCATCTTTAAAATGGGAATTAAAAGATAATAAAATTGCTTATATTAAGCTTTATCAATTTTCAGGCAAAGCAAGCTCTGATTTTTCTCAAGCTGCTGTTCAAATTTTAGCAAGTCAGGCTGACAGAATAATTTTAGATCTTAGAAATAATCCTGGAGGATATTTAGAGGTGGCGCAAAATATAGCAGGATGGTTTTTGAAAAATGGAGACACTGTGCTTATTGAAGATCTTGGCAAAGAAAATAAACAAGAAACATATAAAGCCGAAGGAAATTCTAAGTTATTACCTTATCCTGTAGTTATTCTAATAAATCAGGGGTCAGCTTCAGCATCTGAAATTTTAGCCGGTGCCTTAAAAGATGATCGCGGCATAAAGCTAATCGGAGAAACTTCTTTTGGCAAAGGTTCTGTTCAGGAATTAAATTCTTTAACTGGGGGTTCTTCTTTAAAGATTACCATAGCTAAATGGCTGACTCCAAATGGCAATCTTATAGCTGAAAAAGGTTTAGAGCCCGATGTGAAAGTGGAGATGACTGATGCGGATTTTGAATCTGGAAAAGATCCTCAATTGGACAAGGCTGTTGAAATTATTAAAGGATTTTAGTAAATTATAGTAATAAAGAAATAATGTTATGAAAGTTATACTCTTGCAAGATGTAAAAAATGTAGGGAAAAAATATGAAGTTAAAGAGGTGAAAAATGGCTACGCCAGAAATTTTTTGATTAGAAATAACTCAGCAAAGGCGGCGACAAAAGAAGCTTTGGAATGGCTTAAAGTTCAAAAAGATACTTTAGAAAAAAAAGCTGAAGATGCCTTAAAGACGGTGCAAGAGCTTGCAACTGCCATTGATGGATTTGAGCTTATAATGCCGGTTAAAGTTGGCGATGAGGGGCAACTTTTTGAATCAATAAATGTCCAAAAAATTGCCGAAAAATTAAAAGAATCAGGTTTTGAAATTAAAAAGATCCAGATAGATTTAAAGGAGCCCATTAAAGAAGTTGGTGAATTCCCGGTTAAAATCAAACTGGACCATAATTTGGAAGCAGAAATAAACGTGATAATTTCGGAAGGAGAGTCTTCTGGAGAAAAATAGCTTTTACAATTAATTGAAATAATAATTAAAAAAGCGAATTCTGATAAGTTCAGTTCGCTTTTATTCATATTTTGATATGGCAAAATATATTTTTATTGCAGGTGGAGTAATGTCAGGTATAGGAAAGGGAGTAACGACCGCATCTATCGGAAAAATTTTGCAGTCTAAGGGTTTCAAAGTTACCGCAATAAAAATTGATCCATATATAAATGTTGACGCCGGGACAATGAATCCGATTGAGCATGGAGAGGTTTTTGTTACCGATGACGGGACAGAATGCGATCAGGATGTCGGAAATTACGAAAGATTTCTTGATGAGAATCTGACGACAAGCAATTATATGACGACCGGACGGGTTTATGAAACGGTTATTAGAAGAGAGAGAAACTTAGAATACGGCGGAAAATGCGTTGAAGTAGTTCCTCATATTCCGAACGAAGTTATCTCCAGAATAAAAGAAGCTGTTAAAATAGCAAAAGCCGATTTTATTTTAATTGAAATAGGAGGAACGGTAGGGGAATATCAGAATCTTTTATTTTTAGAGGCTGCGAGAATGATGAAATTGCAGGCTCCGAAAGATATACTTTTTGTCTTAGTAAGCTATTTGCCGATTCCCCATATGATCGGCGAGATGAAAACAAAACCAACTCAATATGCGGTCAGAACATTGAATTCCGCAGGCATCCAGCCGGATTTGATAATCGCAAGATCGGAGGTTCCGATTGATCAGCCACGCAAAAGGAAAATATCTATTTTCTGCAATGTCCAAGAAGAAGATGTGATTTCGGCTCCCGACGTAGAATCAATTTATGAAATTCCGGTTAATTTTGAAAAAGACAAAATTGGAAAAATAATTTTAAAAAAATTCGGCCTAAAATCGAAAAAAGAAAACCTTAAAGACTGGGCAAAACTAGTCGGGGTTATTAAAAATTCAAAAAAGAAAGTGAAAATCGGAATTGTGGGAAAATATTTTGAAACCGGAGATTTTATTTTAACTGATTCTTATATATCCATAATTGAAGCGATAAAGCATGCTGCCTGGTTTAATAAGGTAAAGCCCGATTTAGCATGGTTATCTTCTGAAAATTATGAAGTTAACCCTAGTAAATTAAAGGAGCTAAAGAATTTTGACGGAATAATTGTTCCGGGCGGTTTTGGGAGCAGAGGGACAGAAGGAAAGATAAAGGCTATTGAATTTTGCAGAAAAAATAAAATTCCTTATTTGGGGCTTTGCTTTGGAATGCAACTGGCGGTTGTTGAATTTGCCAGAAACTTATGTGGCATGAAAGACGCCAATACTACAGAAATTGTAAAGCATTGCAAATATCCAGTTATTGATGTGATGCCAGAACAAAAAGCGCTTTTAGGGGAAAAAAGATATGGTGGGACAATGAGGTTGGGAGCTTATCCTTGCTTAATAAAGAGCCACACTGTGGCCTGCAATGCTTATAAAAAAGCGAACTGGGGGAATGAAAACAAAAAAAGCGACATCCTTTCGAAAGAAAGACATCGCCACAGATACGAATTAAATAATGAATTTAGAAAAGAATTGGAAGCTAAGGGTTTGATAATGTCAGGAATTAATCCAGAAAGAGACTTGGTTGAAATAATCGAGTTAAAAAATCATCCATTTTTTGTCGGTACCCAATTTCATCCAGAATTTAAATCTCGTCCCTTAAATCCGCATCCTTTGTTCAGAGAGTTTATCAGGGTAGCTATTCGACGTTAACAGTTTTGATGATTTTTTGTTTATTGTTGAATCCTCTTTTTCTTTTTGAGACAAAATTAACAGTGCCTTCTTTTAAAGCGTAAATAGTGTCATCACCGCCGCGTCTTACGTTTTTTCCCGGAAAAAATTTAGTTCCTCTTTGGCGGATAATAACCATGCCGGGACGAACTTTTTGACCGTTTGTGATTTTAATTCCAAGATATTTTGGCCGGGAATCTCTTCCCAGTTTTGTTGCGCCTGTAGCTTTAGTTTTAGCCATAGTATTTTATTTAAAATTGATTAACATTATGATACTAACAAAAGTTAAAGATTTTGTCAAAGCTAATTCGAATGATATAATTTTACTAATCGGAGTGATATTAATCTCTTTGCTTTCATTTGCGGCAGGTTATATCGTCGCCTAGTAGCAGGAGAAAGAGCCGATAAAATTTGAAAAAAATGAAAGTAGCAATTATTGGAGCTGGAATCAATGGCCTTTATCTCGCCCAGAGATTGGCTAAAAGAGGAGAAGATGTTACTGTTTTTGAAAAGAGAGAAAAAGCTGGAAAAGAAGTTTGTTCGGGGTTATTTTCAGAAAGAATTTTAGATTTTATACCAGAAGCTGAGGGTTTGATTCAATCTAGAATAGATAATTTATTGATCCATTTCCCTAAAAAAACAATAAAAATTCAGTTTTCGAGAAAATTTTTTCTGATAGATCATTATAGCCTAGATAATTTAGCGACGATTGCGGCGCAAAAATCCGGCGCAAAAATTGTTTTTCAAAAAGAGGTTTTTGTTTTACCGGAAGGTTTCGACAGGATTATTGGTTGTGATGGAGCATTATCCCAAACCAGAAAATTATTGGGGGGCAATAACCCAGATTTTTATTTAGGAATTCAGGGTTTTGCAGAAAGAAAAGAAGCCATGGATTTAATTGAAACCTGGCCTACGGAAAGCGGATTTATGTGGAAAATTCCAAGGGCTGATGAAATAGAATATGGAATAATGGAAAGGCCAAAAAAAGCTAAAAAAATCTTTGACGAATTTTTAAAAAACAATAGTATCCTTCTTTATAAAATAAAATCTGCGATTATCCCCCGCGGATTAATAATTCCTTTTAATAAAAAAATTACTCTTTGCGGAGATGCGGTAGGATTAACAAAACCTTGGTCTGGCGGGGGAGTCGTATGGGGTTTGATAGCGGCTGATATCTTATTAAAGAATTTTCCTGATTTTTTAAGATATAGAAATAGCTTAAAAAGATTTTTTATAATAAGAATTTTCTTTTCTAGTATTATAACTAAAACAGCTTATTTTTTAGGAAATAATTTTCCTTGTTTTTTACCAAAGAATATTAGAATGGAAAGCGATTTCATATTGTAAAAATATGGATAAAAAATTCAAAAATATCCTAAAAGATTATCAAAAGAGAATATCTAAAGAGATAGAAATTTTTTTTGATAAAAAAATCACTAAAGCAAAGATTTCTTTCCAGAAAGATGATTTAAGATTGATAAAAGAGTTTTCGTTAAGACCCGCAAAAAGAATCAGAGCTATACTGGTTATTTATGGTTATTCTTTAGCCGGAGGAAAAAAATTTAAAGAGATTTTAAAAACATCTGCATTCATAGAATTGATACATAATTTTTTACTTATTCATGACGATATTATAGATCAGGATGAATTTCGCAGGGGTAAAAAGACAATTCATAGTTTTTGTCAGCAATCTTGTTTTTCTAAAAATAATGAAGAGAAAAAACACTACGGTTTTTCCATGGGAATGGTTTACGGGGATTTAGTTAACAGTTTGGGATATGAAATTTTAAGCAATTCTAACTTTTCTGATAAATATAAGATCAGAGCAATAAATAAGCTTAACGAAGCTGTGTGCCTTACGGGTTCTGGTCAGATGTTTGAAATGCGGTTAAGAGAAAAAATGGGGCGCGGTAAAAAAATATCCGAAAACGAAATTATCGCAATTTACGGAAATAAGACCGCTTTTTATAGTTTTTTGGCCCCGCTTCAAATTGGTGCTTTACTCGCCGGAGTTGATGGGGGAATTTTAAAGAAAATAGAGAATTTTGCCATGTTTTTGGGCGTGGCTTTTCAGATTCAAGACGATATCCAGGAGATATTTTCTTCAGAAAAAGAGATTGGCAAACCGTTATGTTCTGATATAATAGAGGGACAACCGAATTTGCTGATTGTCAAAGCTTTAGAAAATAAAAATTTGGGAAAGAAATTGAAAGAATATATCGGCAACAAAAATATTAATAAGGAAGACATAGAAGAAATCAGAAACATAATGAAAGAGACGGGTTCTTATGATTACTGCCTTAGGGTAAAAGAAAATTTTATTAAAAAAGCTGAAGGAGTTTTAAATTCAGAAGGAGAATTTCCCAGGGCAGAAAAACAATTTTTAATAAATTTAGCGAATTATGTCAGCCAAAGGAAAAATTAAAAAAATTCCGCATCATTTAGGTATAATTTTAGACGGCAATAGGAGATGGGCGCAGGAAAAAGGATTGCCTATTTTTGAAGGCCATCAAAAAGGAGCCAAACTGATAAGGCAAGTTGTCCAATGGTGCAAAGAACGCGGAGTTAAAATATTAACTTTATATGTTTTCTCAACGGAAAATTGGAAAAGGCCCAAAAAGGAGATCGATTTTTTAATAGAATTAGGAAAAAAGATTTTTAATAGCGCAGATAAAAATTTTGCAGGTAAAGAAGGCGTTAAGATTAAGATTGTTGGGCAGAAAGAAAAGCTGCCAAGGCCCATCAGGATGGTGATAGATAGGGTTGAAAAAGCGACAGAAAAAAATAAGACTATGACTTTAAATTTTGCGTTAAGCTATGGCGGCAGGGCGGAAATTATTGAAGCAATAAAAAAAATAATAAAAAATAAAATTCCCGTAGATAAAATCACGGAAAATACTATTAAAGAAAATCTTTGGACTTCTGATGTTGACTTGATTATCCGGACGGGAAAAGAACTACGTCTTTCTAATTTTTTAATTTGGCAAGCTGCTTATTCTGAATTATATTTTTGTAATAAATATTGGCCAGAATTTACAGAAAAAGATCTGGACGAAGCTTTTATTGATTTTGTCAATCGTCAAAGGAGGTTTGGCAAATAAAAGGACCTTAACATCAAAAAAATATCAAAAAATGGAGGTGGAACATGTTTGTTAGAATAGTGACCGACAGCACGTTTGATTCTTCGCTGTCAAAAGAAGAACTGGAGGCTTTGGGGATTTCTAATGTTCCGGTATACGTTATAATAGGCGGCAATAAGGTTTTCAAAGATGGGGTGGACATAGAAAGAAGTGATTTTGCTCAAATGATTTCCGAAAATCCAAACCCCAAGACTTATAAGACTTCTCAGCCTTCTCCTGGTGACTTTGCAAAATGTTATTGTGGTTTTGGAGAAGATGTTAGAGAGATCATTTCCATTCATCCGCCGGCTAAATTAAGCGGGATCTATAATTCTGCTAATTTAGGAGCGGCAATGTGCCTGGCAGAAAAGCCTCGTTTGAAAATCGAGGTGATAGATTCTTCGAACGTCTCTTATGGCCTCGGTATGTTGGTTGTTGAAGCTGCCAAAATGGCGAAAGCGGGAGCAAACGCGCAAGAAATTAAGGAAGGCGTAGAAAGAATGAAATCTTCGATTTATCTTTACGCCTTGCTTGATGGTTTGTCTTTCGTCAAGGAAGGAAGGGGTGGGAGCATAGACGGTTTGGCAGCAAAAGTTGGTTCAGTAATTAGGCTGAAAGTGATCATCAACCTGCATAATGGAAAACTTTCTTTATCAAAGATTTGCAGAACAAGGGGAAAAGGAGAGGGAAACTTATTCGAGATATTCTGCGAATTTCAACGTCGTGGTATTGAAAAAATAGGGATGGTTTATACTTCTGGCCTGATGGGTGAAGCTGATGCGCGAAGATTGGGGCGGCGGTTTCAGGAAATAGAGCCAAAATTAGAAATTCCATACATTGCGACGGGGCCGGCTCTTACCGTTCAGGTAGGGCCAGACGTTGTAGCATTCTGCGTACTCACAAAAAATAGATAGTAGATAAATTCACGGTCAAAAGAGGGCATCTTAAAAGATGCCCTCTTAAATTTTGACTTTATTTAAACATTTTGTATAATAAAATCAGAAATTTAACAGAAAAAATGGAAAGGAGAAAGACCGTGACAATAGAAAGTTTCAAACCGGCAGGAGATCCGTTCGTTGAAATAAGAGAGGGATCGCTAGTTATTTTTTCTAGTTCCCCCCTTTATCCCTATGTCGATTCCCGGTATGATGATCCTTTGTTCATCTCAAAAGTTGATGAAAAATTGGCTGGACTAAATGTTAGCGTGCAAAGGGAAACAGATCAGGTGATGGGGCGATATATTGCTTTTATTACAATTTCTCAACATATGGGAGGTATAACAATTCTGAGAGGACTCTATGAGTTTCTTAAGGAAGAAGCTGGGTTGGATCCTGCAGAAAATACAACTTTAGTAGTATATCGATTAAGGGGGGATGATCGTGCATTGGTGATAGTCACAAAAACCGTAAGTGGCCAAAGAAAACAGTTTCACCTCGAGTTGGGAAATATAAATTTTAATTCTGTTAAGGTGCACTCAAACGGGACACTAACGACTAGAACAACAACAGAAAGCGAGGTGACTGTTAGAATAGACTTCCGTCCGATTTTTCTTCCAGAAACACAGCATCCAAAATCTGAATAACCATTTCGTTAAGAGCAATTGAAAAAACCTATCATTATCAGCCAGGCCAGATATGGTAGGTTTTTTTAGTTATTTTTAAAAGAAGTGTTATAATTAATTTACAAAAGGCCGAATTTAAAATTAGAATAGCTTATTTTAAAAATATGAAAGGTTTTGCAATAAACATCGAAAAAAACACCTTGGAAAACGGAAATTTCCGCAAAGTACTTTATACCGGGGAACATAGCCAGTTGGTACTTATGAGTCTTCAGCCAAAAGAAGAAATTGGTATGGAAGTTCATCTAGACAACGACCAATTTTTTCGTTTTGAAAGGGGTCAAGGAAAATGCATTATTGACGGCAACGAATATGAGTTAAAGGACGGAGTAGCTGTAATTGTTCCGGCAGGCGCTCAGCATAATATCATTAATACTTCCGATACAGAAGAATTAAAGCTGTACACTATTTATTCGCCGGCTCACCACAAAGACGGAATCGTCCGCGCGACCAAAGAAGAGGCCGAAGCAAACTCAATAGAATTTGACGGTCAAACTACAGAATAAGAACAAAAGAAGGTATGGCAGTAAAGAATGTTATAATACCAAACAAAAAAGAACTAGAAAAATCTAAAAGGATAATTGTAAAAGACGGAGCGCAAGAACTTCACGTTGTAAGCGATTTTAACAGGACTTTAACTACTGCTTTTTTTGACGGGAAAAGCGTTCCTTCTTTAATTTCTGTTTTACGCGACGGAAGTTATTTAACTTCTGATTACGCGCAAAAAGCGCAGGCTTTGTATAATAAATACCATCCTCTTGAGATTGATCCAAAAATTCCGAAAAAAGAAAAGAAAAAATTAATGCAGGAGTGGTGGACGATCCACTTTGCTTTATTGATAAAATCAGGATTGAATAAAAAAGATTTAGAAAGAGTTGTTTCATCTAACAAGGTTAAATTCAGAAATGGTTTTTCAGAGTTTGTTGATATTTTAAAGAAAAACAACGTTCCTTTAGTTATTATTTCTTCAGATGGGCTTGGCGGAGATGGAATTTCAATGTATCTTAAAAAAGATAAAAAAATCTACGACAATATTTATATTGTTTCCAATTCTTACGAATGGGGGCGAGATGGAAGCGCTGTCGCCGTGAAAAAACCCATTATTCACGTAATGAACAAAAACGAGGCGTCTGTTAAAGATTTCCCATTCTTTAAAAAAATAAAAGATAGGAAAAATGTTTTATTGTTAGGAGATTCTTTGGATGATATTGAGATGGTTGCGGGTTTTCATTACGACAATCTTATTAAAATAGGATTTTTAAATGAGAATGTAAAAGAAAATATGGAATATTATAAACGTAATTATGATGCAATAATTTTAAACGATTCTTCAATGGATTTTATAAATAAATTATTGAAAGAGATAGTAAAACGAAGATAGTATGAAAAGAGCCTGGACTTTAGTTGTTTTTTTAATAATTGTTGGAGGAGGCCTTTGGTTTTTTAAAGATGATATTCTGGATTTTTATTCAAAATTTAATTTAAAATTACCGGAAGTTAAAAAAGAAATCGGAACCATAACGCAGGAAATTGGAAATCAGATTTTAACGCCCCCGCCGCTTATATCAGAAGATGAAGCACAGCAATCGTCTTTAACCAAAGAAGGAGTTATCCGATGGACAAATAGCCAAAGGGAAAAAAATGGCTTATCACCATTAAAAGAAAGTGTGAAATTAGATGCCAGCGCTGCGATAAAAGCCGAAGACATGTTTCAAAATCAATATTTTGCTCACGAGTCTCCGACGGGTGTTGGGGTGGGGGATTTGGTAAAAGAAGTTGATTATGAGTTTATTATTATCGGGGAGAATCTGGCTTTAGGCAATTTTAAAGACGACGAAACTTTAGTCCAGGCGTGGATGGATAGTCCCGGCCATAGAGAAAATATTTTAAATATAAAATATGCAGAAATTGGAGTGGCCGTAATTCAGGGAAAATATGAAGGAAGGACTGTTTGGATGGCGGTTCAGCATTTTGGATTTCCGCTTTCCGCCTGTCAGGAACCAGACATCAACCTTAAGTTAGAAATCAGTACCGATAAAAATAAAATTCAGGGGCTTGAAACCGAATTAGAAAATCTTAAAATTCAAATCAAAAATATGAGCCCGAGACAGAGGGAAAATTATTCTAAAAAAGTTGATCAATATAATGATCTTGTTTTACAATATAATAATTTAGTCAAAGAAGCAGAAAATTTAATTGGAGAATATAATTTGCAGGTCAGTGTTTTTAACAGTTGCGCTGGCGGAAATTAAAAAATAAACTACCCCGCCCGTTGAAGGGCGGGGTATCCCTTCATCCCGTTAAACGGGACTTCGGGCAAGTTTGTTTTTACGGCTTTATCCCCGACGACGGAGTGTCAGGGATTCCGCCGTCAAAATAAAATAATAAATATGAAAATACATTTTATCGGGATTGGCGGAATTGGGGTTTCAGCCCTAGCAAGATATTTTTTGAAAAAAGAACACAAAGTTAGCGGTTCTGATTTGGCAGAATCTGAGATTACTAAGGGATTGAGAGAGCTTGGCGCAGAAATTTTTATAGGTCCCCATAACGCGAAAAATATAAAAAATGGAATTGAATTAGTAATTTATAGCCCGGCCGTAAAGCCAAACAACCCCGAATTAAAGGTGTCTAAAAAGCTACAAGCTACAGGCTACAAGCTACGAGTAATGAGTTATCCCGAAGTCTTAGGGGAATTAACTAAAAATCATTTTACCATTGCCGTATCGGGAACGCACGGGAAAAGCACCACAACCTCAATGCTGGGCCTTTTGTTGGTAAAAGCCGGCCTTGATCCTACGGTTATTGTCGGAACAAAAGTCAAAAAGTTCGGGGATAGTAATTGCCGAGTAGGAAAATCAAAATATTTAGTTATTGAAGCCGACGAGCACAAGGCATCTTTTTTAAATTATTGGCCAAAAATAGTTATTTTAACCAATATAGAAGCCGACCATTTGGATTACTATAAGAATCTCGGCAATATCATAAAAACTTTTAAAAAATATGTTGGGCATCTGCCAAAAGATGGTGTTTTGGTTGTTAATAAAGAGGACAGAAATATCCCCAAAATATTAAAAGCCCTATCTTGTTCTACTTTGTTCTATTCTTTGAGGCAAAAAGAGGCAAAGGTATTAAAGAAAATTATGAAAATTCCGGGAGAACACAATGTCTTAAATGCCTTATCGGTTTTAACCGTGGCAAGGGCGTTAAAAATCCCTGACAAAACTTCATTTAAATCGCTTTCAGAATATAGGGGAAGTTGGAGAAGATTTGATGTATCTAAAATTCTATATCCTAAGCCCTATACGCTGATCTCAGACTACGGCCATCATCCGACAGAAGTTAGAGTTACTTTGAATGCTTGTCGGGAAAAATATCCCAGTAAAAGAATTTTGTGCGTTTTTCAACCGCATCAGTATCAGCGGACTTATTATTTATTCAAAGATTTCATAAAAGTATTTAAAAAAGCTCCGATTGATAAAATAATTATTACCGATATTTATGATGTGGCTGGCAGAGAAACGCCGGAAATAAAAAAGAAGGTTT
>Ga0209777_10006804_pt1 | contig 12814 bp, 12 predicted proteins | sample FrelakmetHBP12HB_FD_187147 | JGI IMG/M metagenome (GOLD analysis project Ga0209777, IMG submission 187147) | Freshwater lake sediment microbial communities from the University of Notre Dame, USA, for methane emissions studies -HBP12 HB (SPAdes)... | ecosystem: Environmental > Aquatic >...
CGACCAGCACCTCTGCAGCGGCAATAACCTTGATTGCCCGGCGGGAAAGATCTTCCGGTGACAGGCCGATGCCTACAACACTAATGGTTTTTTTCATGGAACAGCACTCCGCCGTTATAGTAAAGCAGCAGCACTTCTGCGACAAGAGTTGGTCCGCCGATTTCCCGTATTCTCTTTTTTACCATGCCTGCCAGCTGCGCGAATAATCTCCCGTGAAATTCAGCAGGGATAAAATCCAGTGCGTGGCGCGCGGTGTGCGCCCTGCTTATATTATGAGAGTCTTGCTCAGTCACTCCTGCCCGGCGCGCCAGATCGGCAAGCAGGGAAAGGTCAATGTCGGCTTTGCGGTAATGGGTACACTCCGCTCCCGCGGCCATCTTCAAAAGCTTCCCGGGGAACCCGGCAATAATGACCCGCGCTATTCCATGCCGCGCCGCCTCCTGCACGGCAAAAGAAAAATAATCAGCCATGAGAACAAAGGCCGCTTCCGGAAGCGTATGATAAATGCGCTGCGCCTCCTTCTCGCTTGACCGCCCGGTGCAGAGAACCGCGCATGAAAGCCCCATGGCGCGAATCACATCAAGAGCGCACACGATCGAGTCCCGGTATGCCTGGTGTGAATAGGGAATGACCAGTCCCGTGGTCCCGAGTATGGAAATACCTCCCAGGATGCCGAGCCGCGGGTTCAGGGTTTTTTTTGCCAGCTCTTCACCGCCCGCGACGCTTATGGTCACACGCGCCCCCCGCGCTGCGGGCAGCGCTTCCTGTACGCCCTCCCTGATCATGCGCTCGGGCACCGGGTTGATGGCCGGTCTGCCCGGCGCCACCGCAAGCCCCGGCCGTGTCACCATGCCGACCCCCTCACCGCCCGCGATGATTATCTCATCCGTGTCCAGCAGGGTAACGGTCGCGCGGATGCAGGCACCATTCGTTATGTCGGGGTCGTCACCCGCGTCTTTTATCACCTCGCAGAACGCACTGTCTGCCGAGCAACCGCTCACGTGAACAGGGATGCGCGCGATTTCATTGCCGGGAAGTACCACTTCCACCTCCCGTGCAGTTTTTCCCGCGAGCAAAAGCGCGGCCCCTTTAGCCGCAGCCGCGGCGCAGGCGCCGGTAGTGTACCCGGTTCTAAGATTGCTCCGAAGACGTGTCATTGTTTCCCGCGCGCGGTTTTTTTAAAATAACAAGCGACAGATATTCGGGGCTCTGCGCCAGAGCGTCCAGGTCGCGCGTGACGCGCTCCCCCTGCAGCCCACATTTCTGCAGGTAGGTGCAGGAGTCGCTCAGGCCCCGTCTTTTGAGCATCTTCAGCAGCTGCTCCCGCTGCCGGTATGTTTTAAGAAATACCACGCTGTCAGAGCTGTCTATAACGCGCTCCAGCCGCTCCAGCGAATCGTTTGCCGAGACCACCGACACTATTTCATTGCCTTCCACCAGCGACATGCCCGCGCGGGCTGCTGCATAAGCAAAAGACGTGATGCCGGGGATTGCCTCGATCTCAATGTCTGGAGCAAAGCGTTTAAAATAGCGCCTGACAACGCTGAAGGTGCTGTAGGTGCCTGAATCGCCGAGGGTGATGAACGCGCACTCCTGACCCGCGCGCGCAGCCGCTTCCATGACCCGGTGATTCGCCATCCACTGCTGCTCAAGCACCTTTTTATCCTTAATCATCGGGAACAGCAAATGCGTGACCGGCGTAGCCGCGGGAATATAGCGCCGGGCAATATCAAAGGCGACGCTTGCCCCGCCTTCTTTCGCGATGGGAGTGAAAACATGGCCGCAGCGCTTCAAAATTTCCGCCGCCTTTATGGTGAGCAGCTCAGGGTCGCCGGGCCCCACGCCGATGCCGTACAGTTTCCCCGCCATATCACCTGTCTCCCGCGAGCTGCATGAGCGCGTTAATAGTTGCGACTGTTGCCGGAGTGCCGCCCTTTCTGCCCAGCATGGTTATATAGATACGCCCCGAGTCAAGCAGCGCCTGTTTTGATTCTGCGGCGCCCACGAAGCCAACCGGCATGCCGATGATGAGGGAAGGCTGCAAGGCCCCTTCCCGGCACAATTTAATTGCTTCAAAAAGCGCGGTGGGCGCGTTGCCGATGGCAATGACTCCGCCATGGAGCAGCGCCGCGGCAGCCTGCATGGCAGCTGCGGACCGGGTTATGCCCGAGGCCTTGCTGACGCGTTGTACCTCGTCATCTGCCACCAGGCACACGGCACTGCAGCCGTACTGCTCCCGAACCTTACCGGCAATGGCAGCTTTCAGCATCTGCGTATCCGCGTACACCGGGCAGCCCTTTTTTATCGCCTCGATGCCCTCTGCGATGGCCTGCGGATGAAAACGGATGGTCTTCATCACCTCAAAGTCAGCGGTAGCGTGAATAATGCGCCGCACAATAGTCCATTCATCTTCAGAGAAGGAATGAGGCCCGGCTTCCCGGTCTATAATGCGCATTGATTCTGCTTCAATGTCCTGCGGTGAAAGATGGTTCATATAAAAGCCTCAAGAAAAGCAGCTGTCAGCTATCAGCTTTCAGCTTACAGCTAAAATTTACCGGAGAAAAGCGCGGCTGTACACCAGAAGAAGCGTCAGGACGGAAGTCGCCCACATGAGCCGTATGCTCTTTGCAATATCAGCCAAAGCCAGTTCTTTTTCTTTGCTGCCCAATACGGGTTTTTCATTAACAACGCCCTTGTAGCGGCAGGGCCCGCCGAGCTGCACGCCCAGCGCTGCCGCGAAACCGGACTCAGGAAACCCTGCATTGGGGCTGGGGCTCTTGCTGCCGTCGCGCAGCATGGTCCGCACAATTTTCACAACTCTTCCCGGCATGATTGCGAGCGATGCAAGCGGGATGAGCAGCAGGCAGAGCCGCGCCGGTATATAATTGGCAGCATCATCCAGCCGCGCGGAGAACCACCCGAACTCCCGGTAGCGCTCATCCTTGTAACCCACCATGGAGTCAAGGGTGCTTATCGCCTTGAAAGCCATGGCCAGCGGCGCGCCGCCCAGAAAAGCATAGAAGAGCGGTGAGACAATGCCGTCAACAGTATTTTCGCTCACCGTTTCAACGGTGGCGCGGACAATTTCAGCTTGAGAAAGCTTATTGGTGTCACGCCCGACAATGCGCGCCAGGCGCTGCCGGGCAGCCGCTATATCGCCGGCCTCAAGGCGCTGTAAAACGGCCCGCGCCTCCTGGCCAAGGCAGCGGGTTGAAAGGGTGGTGTAGATAAGCACTATGGACACCACGGTTCCAATCCTGAAATCAACCAGTATCGCAGCCAGTATAAGCGCGAAGGTGCCGGCAAAGGCGATAAGCGGCACCATGATACCCACCACGATTCCCGCGACGCGGGCGCTGGAGATGCTCTTTCTGGCCGGATGCTCAAGAGCGGTGATGAGCCAGCCGATTGCCCGAACCGGATGGGGAAGAAATTCCGGGTCACCGAGCAGCGCGTCAAGGCCCCAGGCAGCAGCGATAATCAGTTCATTCATACCAATCATATCACTTCAGGAAATACAATTGTGTTTTTCATGCGAATCACCTATAATCAAGGTGATCTTTAAAACCCCCACGCTCAGGATCAAACGTGATGGATTTTATTGCCGCGTTCAAATTTTCAATCCAGTTTCTCACCAGGATTCCCCTGAAGTCTCCGGGCGGGCCGGACACGGTCGATCTTAAGAAAGCCCTCATTTGCTTTCCCCTGACCGGCTATCTCATCGGCTGCCTGCTGTTCTTCCTCTGGTATCTGCTGCAGCCCTTCTTTCCGTTCAACACCCTGGTGCTGGCCGTTCTTATTGTTACGGCGGAAACTATTATCACCGGCGCGTTTCACCTCGACGGCATGGCTGACACGTTTGACGCCTTGTTCAGCTCAGGCACCACTGTTGAGCGCAAGCTTGAAATCATGAAAGACAGCCGCATCGGCGTCATGGGAGCCACGGCACTGATCATCGCCCTGCTGCTCAAAACCGCCCTGCTCGATGAGGTGCTGAACCGCCACCACCCGGCAGCGCTCCTCATCTATCCCGCGCTCGGCAGATGGGCGCAGGTGCTGTTCTTTTACGCCAGCCCCTATCTCCGCGCTGACGGTGTCGGCAGCGTGTTCGCGCGCAGCATTGATAAAACAACATTCATCCGCTCAACGCTCGCGCTGATCCCCTGCCTGTTCTTCCCGTCCTTTTTTCCGGTCTTTCTCATGCTTCTGGCAGTACTGCTGCTCTATCGCCGCTATATACACCGCGTAGTGGGCGGCATAACCGGTGATGTGCTGGGCTCCGCAGCTATTATAGCAGAGCTGATTGCACTGCTGGGCATCCTACTCTTCACCCGCTGACAGGCTGTTGAAAAACACCCAATTATTTTTTCTTACCTCCCCCTTTGTAAAAGGGGGATTAAGGGGGATTTGTCAGAGATAAAATCTCCCCTGACTCCTCTTTGTTAATGAGGGGAAAAATCCACCCCGGCCCTCCTTTTTTAAAGGAGGGCGTCTGCTTTCGCGTTACTTCTTCGGGCTCTTCGCCAGGTCCCCGGCAAAATATGAATTACAGTTATCCATGGAGCAGAACGAGCCGCACATGGTGCAGGAGCGCTCTGAATTTGGCTTTCTGCTCGCGCGCACAGCCGCTGCCGTGTCGCCGTACAGGGCCAGGGAAAACTGCTTCTCCCAGTCCAGATCGCGGCGCGCTTTTGAAATATCCCGGTCCCGTTCCCGCCTGCCGTATTTAATCATGTCCCCGATATAGACGGCTATTTTTGCCGTGCGCACGCCCTCTCGCACATCATCTTCATTGGGCAGCGCCAAATGCTCTGCCGGCGTTATGTAGCAAATCAGGTCGGCGCCGTAGCGCGTTGAGTTGGCCGCGCCGATGGCTGCCGTAATATGGTCATAGCCGGGCGCGACATCAGTGGTGATGGGCCCCAGCACATAGTAGGGCGCCTCCCCGCTCATGCGCTTCTGCAGCAGGATGTTTGCTTCAATCTCATCCAGCGGCACATGGCCCGGTCCCTCGACCATGGTCTGGCAGCCCATCTCCCGGCCAAGCTCCGCCAGCTCGCAGTTTATTATCAGCTCCTGGATCATGGCCCGGTCTGATGAATCATGGATAGCGCCGGCGCGCATGCCGTTGCCCAGGCTTAAAACCGTGTCATACTTTTTCAGGATCGCAACCACCCGGTCGAACTTTTCATAGAGCGGATTTTCCCGGTTGTTCTTAATCATCCAGGCAACCATGGAGGCGCCGCCCTTGGAGACCAGGCCACCGTAGCGGTAGCCCTGCTTGCGCAGCCGCTCAATGGTCATCTGGTTAATGCCGCAGTGTACCGCCATGAAAGCGATGCCGTCCGCGCACTGCTGCTCAATCAGATCAAACAGCAGCTCCTCATCGAGCTTCGTAACATCATTATACCGTTTCCGTGCCTCACAGAACGCCTGGTACAGCGGCACATTGCCCACCGGTATATCCACGCTGGCAATGACCCGCTTCCTGATGGCATCGATATCGCCGCCCACGCTCAGGTCCATCAGCGTGTCAGCGCCTTCCTTCTGCGCCACCACCGCCTTGCGCACTTCCTGCTCCTCATCGTTGATGTCGGAGGAGGTGCCGATGCTGGCGTTGACCTTGGTGCGCAGCCCTTTGCCAACGCCGACCGGCGCAGTGCCGTTCTGATGGTTTTTAATGATCACGATCTTGCCCTGGCTGATGAGCTCCCGCATCACCTCCGGTGCCATATTTTCCTTGCCGGCCACCTCTTTCATAATGTCGGTTATGGTGCCTTTGCGCGCATATTCAAGCTGCGTTACCATGCCGTAAAATCTCCTTATTAAGTAGGGTTCAAGGGGTCGAGGGTTCAAGGGTTCAAGGGCAAAAGCGATTCCACTCGTCCCCTCGACCCCTAGAATCCTGGACCCCTTTTTTATATTTGCTGCCCGTCCGTCACCTGTGCTTCCTCAAACGTGAGCATTTCTGTCAGCACTTTTACGCCTGCTTCAACTATAAACATCCCCAGCGCGGCGCCCGTGCCCTCGCCCAGGCGCAGGTCAAGATCCAGAAGCGGCTTCAGCTTCAATCTCTCAAGCATTACCCGGTGCCCCTTTTCCACTGAAAGATGCGCGGCAAACAAATACTGGCTGATGACCGGGTTCAGCTCGCAGGCAATCAAGGCTCCCGCGGTTGAAATGAACCCGTCGATAACAGCGGGTATCCGGTGCGCTGCAGCGCTGATGACGAGGCCTGCTATCCCCGCTATCTCAAGCCCGCCCACTTTTGCCAGCACGTCAATCGGGTCACGGGGGTCCGGCTGGTTCAATGCCAAAGCCCGCTTTATGGCAGATATTTTGGCAGCGAGACCCGCGTCGCTGATGCCGGTGCCCCTGCTCGTCACGCTTTCAACAGGAAGCCCGGAGAATGCCGCGATAATAGCGCTGCTCGGGGTGGTGTTGCCGATGCCCATATCGCCGGTGCCGACAATATCAACTCCCTCTGCAACCGCCTCCCGCACCAGCTCTATCCCGACCTCGATGGCCTGCATTGTCTCATCCCTGGTCATCGCGGGCTCTCTGGTCATATTCCGTGTGCCGCGCGCGACTTTTCTGCGGGTAAGGCCTTCAAGCTGCGGGAAATCATAATCAACGCCGATGTCAACAACCTGCACCTCAGCCCCGGCATGCCGCCCGAGCACATTGATGCCTGCTCCCCCGCGAAGGAAATTGAATACCATCTGCGTGGTCACTTCTTTGGGGAACGCGCTCACCCCTTCCGCCACAACACCGTGGTCCGCGGCAAGGGTAAATATTCTTTTCCGGGAAATGCGCGGCTTCAGCTGCCGGGTGATTCCGGCCATCTGCCTGCCGATGTCAAGCAGTCTCCCCAGGCTGCCGCGCGGTATGGCAAGCCGGTCGAGGCGCTCCTGGGCTTTCTGCAGAGACGCCGCGTCAAGCGGCTCTATCATGGCAAGTGCCTGCTCCAGATTCATCGCTATTTTTTCCTCCATACGAAGGGAACAGGCTAACAGGTTAAAAGGCCAAGAGGCTAAAAGGTCAAAAGAACTCTTTACCTTTTTATCTCTTTACCTTTGTGCCTTTGTGCCTCTGTGCCTTTGTGCCTATTTTTTAACTCCCCACACAATCGAAGTTCCGGCACTCACCGCTTTTGTTCTGATGCGGGAAAGCCCGGCAGCTTTCATCCATTGGCAAAGATCAGTCCGCGCGTGACATCTTCCTTCCGGCGTTCCGGTGAGCATGGTCATGTCAAAGAGAGAGACGAAGACCTGGTCGCCGGAGCCGGCAATATAATCATGAATCAGCAGGGTGCCGCCGCGCTGTAATGCCCTTGCTGCTTTTTTAATAATAGACCGCGCATCCCCTGGCGCATATATATGCAGAATATTTGAGAGCAGCACCAGGTCATAGTCATTGCCCGGAAACGGATCAGACAGGCACTCCCCGGCAGCCGCGCTGATGCGCCCGGACATCCCGCACTGCCTGATATGTTTTTTTGCGTGCAACACCACGGTCTCAAGATCAAACACCGTTGCCTGCAGCGCCGGGTTTTTTCGCGCAAAGGCAACAGCATAGGTCCCCATGCCGCCGCCGATATCAAGCAGATGGCGGTATCTGTGCAGCGGAAACAACCTGCCTATGGCCGCGCTTTTAATCACGCCTGAAGCGTGCATCGCAGAGAGAAACCGCTTCAGCTGCCGCGGATAGCCAGCCAGGGATTCTTTCCGGGGAGCATGCATGGTGCCTTTCTTTAAGCTGTAAGAAAGGTTTGCCCACGAAGACTTGAGCGTTTCAAGATGGATGAGCATATCACTGCAGTTCTCCCCTGAAGCTGCGCCCAGATAGTTCCGGGAGAGCGGGGTTTTTATGCAGGCCCCGTTGCGTTCCGCTATCAGCCCCAGGTTTTTTAAAGCGAATATGAATCTGCCTAAAGCATCCAATGACAGGTTTAATTTTTTAGCCAGGCTTTTACTGGTAACCGGTCTGGCAGCAAGCGCAGAAAAAACCCCCAGCCTGATTGCTGCAAAAATAATTTCAGAAGCCTGGAACCCGGTCCCTAAAGCATAGAGCCGCTCAAAATCAGCTGCAGGTGTTTTGTTCATAGCTGGCACACCCGCTCGGACACAATCAGCCCGTCGACCACTGCCAGGGCTCGCTCTTCCCATCGTATGCGCTCATCAGGAGTCAGCGGCAGCTCCTTAAGCTCAAGCTTGCGCAGCGCCTCTTCAAAGAAATAGACCAGGTAAGCATTCAGCCGAAGCGCTGCCGCGGAGCTTTCCCTGCCCCAGAAAATCGGGGAGCTGCTGATATCCATTTTTTGCAATATTGCCCGGCATACGCTATCCATCAGGTCTGCCAGGAACTGGACCGGCTCCTGAAGAAAACAGTAGCTGCCTTCATAGCCCAGGGGGCCGATTTTCTTCAGGCGGTTTTCTGCCTGCAGCAGTTTGAAACGCTCAGTCCCCTGCAGTGCAATTTCCCGGTGATAGAGGACATTAGCCGTGCGGGAGAGAGAGTCCAGCAGGCCATTGTCTTTCAAAAATTGAAAATTTAGCCGCACATCTGTAAGCGCAGTATCAGGCTCAAACATAATAAACCCGAGGTTAATCTCTACCCCATAGGCCTGCAGCATTTTGACTGCCGCAGCCTGCGCGTTCAAATGCACCCCCTTTTTCATGCGCGCAAGCGATGCTTTTGATGCGCTCTCAATGCCGAGAAACACCTGCCGCAAGCCTGCCTGCGCCATGCGCTCCACCAGCTCTTCGTCCAAGTCATTGCTGCGGCACTCGATGCCGAAGCTGAGATCGCTCCAGTCTTTAATGCGCTCAACTATTGCCTGCGAGCGCGTTCGGCCTTCTTTGCCGCGGCCGAAAATATTCGCATCAACAAAATAGATGGAGCGTGCGCTCAGGCGCGGATACAGCTCTGCAATCTCATGCGCCACATTCTCCGGGGAGCGGCCGCGCCACTGGCATCCGTTCCCGTAAAAATAATTTATATAGCAGAAACTGCACTGGCCGTAGCAGCCTCTGCTGGCCAGAATGTTTCCGCCGACTGTTTGCAGGAAAAGATCGCTGCGCACGGGAAACGGCAGGCTGTCGAGCGGCTCGATGAGCGCCCGCTCGCCCGATACTCTAACCTGCCCGTTGTCACGAAAGGCAAGCCCCAATATTTTTGCAAAATCAATATTGCCGTCCTGTTGCAGGCTTGCGGCTATGTCAGCAAAAGTTTCCTCGGGTTCACCCGCAATGATGCAGTCAATGAACGAATAGCGGGAGAGAATTTCACGGAAGGAAAAGGTGGGGAAAAAACCGTACAGGATTATGATAAGGTCCTGCCGTCGGGCCTTGCATTTTTTTAAGAATAAAAACAGCTCTTCTGTCTTCTCCCAGAGATATACTGCGTTGACGCCCAGCACATTAAACTCCATGCGCTCAAGCTCTGCTGAGCAGTCAAGGAAGGACCCGGCAGAGGGATATGCTTCATGCAGGCTGACGGAGACGCCCCGCGCTTCAAGCAGCGATGCAATATAGCCGCTCATAAGGCCCGATGACAATGGCGTGTTGGCCACGTCATTGAAATGGATTGCCGAGGGAGGCCGGGGATGTTCGAGAAGGAGTATTTTACAGTCCATAGCAAATAAGATCGAATTTGGAACTCAGAAACTCACAAAGTAAAAACAAATATTTCCTGATTTCTTGAGTTCCAGATTATGGTTTTATCTTCACCGGGATGCCGGAGATCATAAGATACACTTCGTCCGCCAGCGCGGCAACCTCGCTGTTCAGCCTGCCAAGAAGCCTCTGGTACAGCCGGGAAAGCGGGTCAGCAGGTATTATCCCCATGCCGGTTTCATTGGAAATAACAAATACCCGGGACGATACCCGGTTAAAACATGCGCTGAGCCCTGCGATCTGCTGCTGAACGGCCTCTTCATCCATCCCGTACATGGTGAGCAGATTTGACAGCCAAATGGTCAGGCAGTCGATCAGGATGATATCGAACCTGCCGCTTATATCATCCACCAGGGGTACCAGGTCTTTCGGCTCTTCAAAGGTTACCCATGCATCCCCCCGTGACTGCCGGTGCTTTGCGATGCGATTTTTCATCTCATCATCAAGCGCCTGTGCTGTCGCAACAAATGCCCTGGTGCCGCTCAAGCGCTCAGCCTGCTGCTGCGCCCAGGCACTTTTACCGCTCTTGATGCCGCCGGTGACAAGTGTGAGTAATTTTTCGGACATAAACAAAAACTCAAACCACAGAGTTCACAGAGAAAAAACAAGTGTTCTTTTGTAGTTAAAAACAAAAATCTAAAGAGCACGGAGAACAAAAACCACGAAGAACCTAAACTAAACCACACAGAACTCAGAGAAAAAACACCGAGATCACAGAGAAATTATTTTTCTTTAGAAACTCCGTACCTCAGTGTCCTCTGTGGTTCATACTTTTCCGGGGTTCTCTGTGTTCTCTCCCATTCCAGATAAAATGTTAAGCAAGAAGCTGTACTGTACTAATTAAAAAATCACAGGGACGACATTGAAGCTAATTTAAGGTGATAATATTTTACTCTCTGTGTTCTCTGTGGTTCCCCAAAAAACAAAAACCCTCAAGTTATAATGATATACTTGAGGGTTGCACCCAGTTTACTTCACCCTTTTATGCAAGGATCGAGTTCCGCGACTGCTATCATAAAGGCAGGTCTTCTGACTTTCGGATCACCCTACTCTCCAAACCTTCCCATCCTGATTCATCTCAGGACAGTGGCATTACGTGGATTTCGTCCCCGATCACAGCGGCGGGACCATGATGGATTCTCACCATCTTCCCTTTTAAACCAGAACGGTACCTTTATGCTAAAATTAATACTCCATTAGCTTTACGGTGTCAATACCTATTGAAAGATAGTGACGAGTGGCATCAGGCACAAAGCGAAAGGCAGAATGCAGATTTGAAAAAGGCAATAGGCAAGAGAGTTCAGGGGCGGGACATTTGTTTTGGTTTGCTCATACGTTTGAAGGATCTCTAAATCGAATATTTAAAATTTATGACGTGACCCTGCACCCCTTTCTTCTTTCAGGGACGACTATTTATTCAACTAATTCAACAACGTCCCCTAAGCTCTTCCGACTCCTTTCTAATTGTTCCTTTCTTATCGGACAGATACCCGATTCCTTCTACCTATACGCTCCAGTCAGAGGGGTGCACTCCAGCGATACCTAAAAGGACTAAACTGTTACTAATCCTTCTCTTTTCCACCCCCTTTTGAATATGAAAACCTCGGGGCTGTTTTTTTCTTTAATCTTCGAAGCTCTACTAATGCAGTATTTTTTTCAAATATACCCATTTTTATTTCATAAAATATTTTCTGAATTGCAAAAATATCCTCATCATAATCCATCAATGAAATAATATCAGCCCATTCTGAATCGCCAGTATTATTTATCCAATTTGGAGGAGCTTCAACTCGTTGATTTTGTACAATTTTGTTATATAAATCTGCTAAAAATATTTTGTATTTATTTTTGAATATTTTTTTTCTTTTTGTTTCGGATAAAATATTTTGAATTAAAAAAACAATAATTGCAATTAATGCGCCGAGAACTGTTCCACCCCAGGCAAAAAATAATTTCATAATAATATTTTCATCTACTTTTATTTCGGCTATTTTTATTAATTTGGGGTTGTTGTACTTGTCTTTTAAAATAAGAACGATTTTGTGGGTGCCGATAGTTGAGTAAGTGATTTTTACATGCTGAATAATTGGTTCAGTATTGAGATCCCCCCCCGAATATTCTAGAGAAGAGTTATCATATAATGCCCATTTTGTTTTCTCAGCATCCTTACTAGGTAGTAAAATAATAAAATTTGCAGATTTGCCCGCAGAAATACTTGAATCTAGCGGAATAATATTGAAAATTATCGAATTATTATCAGTATTTGCACTGATTTCAGTTGCTAAGAATGTTTCAACAATTAGGGTTAATATTAAAAGACTAGTTAAGCGACAAAGCATAATCAAACCTCGCCCCCCTATATTACTCTTCTTCTTCAAAATAAAATCCATACTTGTCTTTCATTTCATCTACTGTTTTTGTTTTTAACTCCATCATTCTTTTTCTGATTGGACTTAAATTCGAGTATAAATTTTCTTCTTTTTTAAGGTAATTAATACTGGAATTGATGGCATCAAGCCAAGGAAATTTTTTAAAATTTCTCCTTTTTTGCACAAAAAGACTCTCAAAGGCATCCAGCAAATTTTTCTTTTTATAATTTTTATAAAAATTCAAATTGTTCATTAAAATATCCTTACAACTAATTAAAAAAGAAAGCGTATTTTGTGCGTAAAAAGCTGGCTGATCAGGGAAATATATATTTTTGTTTTTGTTTTCATCATTTATTAATTGATAAGAAACCGTAGCCATTGCTGAAATATATTCGTAATCATGAATTAAATAATTTAAATACAATAATGTTGTTTTATTTGCTTTTAAAACAGCATTATCATTTAAAACCAATTTATCCCATTTTCCATCAATAGCTCTTGACCCAATATTTATTTCTTCAATCAATTTCGCCGAAAGAAGCTGTTTTGTAGCTGTTGTGATAATATCATCTGGGTCCTCGTCAAAAAAAGGCTTCAAAACATTTATTAATTGAGAGAAAGCAACGCCATTATCAAAATAAGTTAGTATCGTTCAAAAGTGTAGGTAGAGAAGAGTAATTGCAAAAAGCACAATTCCTTTCTAAGGTAAGTTTGGCGAAACAAAAACCTACAGAAAGGAATTGTGATGGAACAAAAAATACATATAAC
>Ga0209777_10006805_pt1 | contig 12813 bp, 9 predicted proteins | sample FrelakmetHBP12HB_FD_187147 | JGI IMG/M metagenome (GOLD analysis project Ga0209777, IMG submission 187147) | Freshwater lake sediment microbial communities from the University of Notre Dame, USA, for methane emissions studies -HBP12 HB (SPAdes)... | ecosystem: Environmental > Aquatic >...
CCCGCTGGCGGCGCGCCCGCGGCGGCCGGCGCCGGCTCGGCCAACAGCCACGCGGCCGTTGCGGTCAGGACGAGTTGCGCATAGCGCCCGCGACCGCTTTCTGGCGGCTCGTAAGGCGTACACTTCTTGGTTGTCGCGTCGTATTCCAGCAATCCCTTCGCATCCAGGAACCACAGCCGCTCTGAACCCGCGGCGCGTTCTGTTGCCTGTGCGTGCAGATCGCAACCACCGGGGCCGATCTTCTCCCACTTGCCGCCGTCGAGTTCATAGATGTCTCCCCAGGAGCAGACGTAAAGCTTTTGCATTTGGCCCAAGCTCGCCACTGAGCTGACGAAGGGGGCGGTGCGGCGTTCCCAATGAGGAATCCAGATGCCGTTCTCAACGGCCTTGGTAATGCGCGCGGCAGTAGGGAGCGCCGGCGCAACTGCCGGCTCATCCGCCGGCGACTTCAGGCGAAAGGTCGCGGTGTCCGCGATAATCCAGACCCCGTCTGCAGGCGTGGACGCCTGCGCTGCGTTGCCGCCGGCGAAAACGCGGGCGTACCTGGCCCTGAGCCGCGGCAGTGGGGTGATCCTATCCGCGCCGATGCTGAGCGCGGCCACACCTTCGCGGTGCACGATCCAAAGCGTTCTGCCGTCGCTGAGGAGTTGGTAGACGAGCTGGTCGGGGAGTCCATTCGCTCTGCCGTAGGAGCGAACCAGGCGCCGTTGGGCAAGATCAACCTGGAGGACCTGATTGTCGGCAGCGGCCCACAGGAACTTATCGTCCCGCGCCCAGGCCGTGAACTTGCGTTTGAAGGAGTAGTAACGGCCGGCGAGCGGGATCGTGCCGTGCAGATCGGCGGGGGCCGCCGCGTTTGTGGTCGCGGGCAAGACCACGCAGGCGTTGCAGCGCATGCGCCGCCAGAACTCATGGCCGGCGGTAACCTTGGGATCGGCGTAGTCCAGAACCTTGAGCCACCTGGCGCCGTCCTTTTCCGAAGGCACAGCCATGATTTCCGCATTCTCACCGTGCATGACGCCGGCCAGGCTGCGGCCCTTCTCATCCATGACCAGGTTATAGGCCTGGGCGCCGGCGGGACTGAACGTTGCCGCGCTCGGGCCGCCGGCGTCGCGCTGCGTGACCACCACTTTGCCCGCGAGTTGAACGGCACCTTGGGACGGCTCCGCGGCTTCGGCTGTCCAACCCAGCGGGGACAGACAGCGCTGGCCCAAGAGGAATGCGACGGCGAGCAAGACGCACAGGGCAAACGACTCGCACTTCTTCATCAGCAGGCGCCTCCTTGCGCACTTTAGCATAGGACGATTGGCCGCCACATGCAACACAACGCGCAGCGGCTCACATGCGTTTGAGGAACTCTGGGTGGGCGAGGTCCTTGGCCAGAGCCGCTCATGCGGAGCCTTGATACACGCTCATGGGCGATCTCCGGGCCACCTTTCTGGTGCGGCGTTGAGTTCGCGCTCCGCGCGACGTCGATAGCAGAGCTATAGCTGCCACCCGCGTCTCAAATGGAGTAATCGTTGGCCTCAGTTCCTGCGGGTGCATCAGCCTTTGCCTTAATACTCCCATCCCTATTCTCACCCTTGCTCTGGAGGGCCAGGAACCCTGCCAGCAGAAAGGCAAAGGCGGTTCCAAGACCTATGGTGCTTGAAAAGTCGATAAGGTATGCTTTGGTCACGAACAGCTTCAGAACAATGACTACGATTGTGGTCTTGGCGCCGCCTAACAACAGCCTCCTCGCGGCAACACCATAGCCACCCTTAGGATCCCGAATAACGCGGCACGAGATTGGCAACGCGACCTGGAATAAGGAACAGAGCGCAACGACCAGGAAAAGGTACCTGAGAAAAACAGGCGATCCTGCCGGTGGAGAAAGAGTTTCGCGAAGATCGTGAAGTGGGTCAAGCTTGGCGAGCAACTTTCCAGAACCAGGAAGAATTTCGCCCCAGGACAAGCCCGATGCCAAGGTGAGCTCCTTCCGAGCCGCAGCACAGATGCCATCGTAGGCCGGCACCTGCGACCTTACAAGTTTCTGTGCTGTACCTGCGGTATATGAGGAGCACTCAAAGAGGATGGGCAGCCAGCACCTCCCGAGCAAGGCGAGGAAAATGAGAACATTCAATGACACTAGAAAGCTCAATCTTACTGAGTCATCCGAGAAAAGGTGGTTCTCGAAGTGTCTGAGAGATCTCCCTGCGATATCCTTCTTTCGTAGGCACCGCAGGTGCAGTGCCCAGACCCATGAGTACGAATAGGGCACCGAAAGGCAGATCAGCACCCCCAAGGAGTGCATGACGAAGGTGGGCGAGCCGCCGTTGCGGACCAATCCAATCCAGAATCCCGTTGCGCCAGCGAGTAGGAACAGGAAAACGGCGAGAACATAGTAACCTCGCAGCTTCCGCGCAAAAAACCTATCGTAGCGTTTTTCATGCTTCCTCATCACGGGGTTGATGGGGAAGACAATGGGATATAGAATACCGACACCGAGTCGTACCATAGACCACAGTAGGATGTATAATGGCGTTAGGCCAACAAGAAGGACGGTCATCAAGAGCAATATTGCTAGGGTTTTGCCTACAGCAACTAGGATGACTGCTGAGCAGTAGGAATGCACTAGGTGGGGAGAAACGTCCTCTGGTACGCGTACGCCAAGTACAGGGGCAAGGGTTAGTCCGTAGGTTGCCAGGATGATAAAAACCAGAACAACGGCAGATAGGGGAGGCAGCACCTTTGCAGCGTAAAAACCCAGAGCTCCGTTCAGCATGTACCGAGCATCGTGGAGTTCCAACATCAAGAGCTTGATCCATGATCTCATATGCCATCCCCCATTTCCCACTCTGACATTCCTGGAGGCTGCCGTGCTCCCTGTGTTCTCTGTGGCAGATAGCCTGGCTACTCCGGTCCCTCTATCAGCAAGACGGGTCTGAGGATTCCGCCCAGGGACAGGTCGGTGATCTTCGAGTGGTCGGCGCGGAGCACCACCACGTTTTCGCCGGGATGCGCGGCAGCGGTGATGTCCACCCTGAAGGGCACGCGGGCCTTCACACGGCCGTCTGCTACAAGCGACCTGGGTTTCTCCGCAACCGGCGGGGCAGGCTTCTTCTTGTTTTCCTTGGCGCTGTCCTTGTCTGGCGTTCCGGCAGCGGGCAGATCCGTGATAGGCTCGGTTTTGCGGCCGTTGACATAGACTTCGGCAAGGCCATCCACTTCGCCGAAGAACAAGCTGAGCGGGCCATGTTTTTCCGGCACATTGAAGCGGGTCCTATACCAGAGGATTGTGGTCTTGTAGAGGCCTTGGGTGTCGAGGGTTTTCTCGAACGTCGAGGCCAGCGGCCACTTGGAGTCATCGAACTCGGCCCTTGGGAAGCCATGCGCGTTGCCGCGGTCCTGCTCATCTATGGCGAAGCGCCAGCGCTCGGGAAGCACCTGGAGAACCCTGTTGGGCGGGGCGGTGAGCGCGGCGCCACTGCGCACGGTGCTGCTGAGAAAGCGGTCCAGATAGGCCGCGGCATATTCCCGATTGGCGAGTCCCTTTTCAGCCAGATTGCGCAGGCGGGTGGTTGTTTCTTCATAGGTTTTCAGCGCGCCGGCATATTCGCCTCGCGCCATCGCGTCACAGATCAGGCGATAGGCCGCGGCGCTCTTGAGCCCTTCGTTCGCCAAGGCCACGCGCTGTTCGTATTGTTCTTCGCCTTTTGCCGCCTCGGCCGCCTGGGCCAGCAACGTCTCGCACTGTTTCAGGAACTCAGGCGTGTAGATCTGCTGCAAGCCGAAGAACGATCCGGCGTGGGACTGGAGGCGGGCCAGGGCGCCATCAATACCCATCCAGTACTGTTGCATGAAGGCAGAGGCGCGCGGGCCGTAGAACCTCCGCCAGTAATCCTCCATGATGGCGCCGGCGTCGGCCTGGGGATCATAGGCCAAGCGCAGGCTCAGGTAAATCTGGGGGCCATAGATGTGCCAGTTCGAGAGCACCTCGATGGTCATATAGGAGAGGCCCTTGTCCTTGAGGTAAGGGAATTCCTTCTTGCAGGCAGTGAACTTGAAGAAGGGCAGCGCGCTGTCGGCGAGGTTATACATGTAGTTGTAGTAGCCGAGCCGGCTGGCTGCCGCCGCCCAGCCTTCGAGCATATCCACTTGCTGCATGCGGCTCGGACAGCCCTCATGGCCGATTTCGTGCAGCCGGCAATAACGGATGGGGGCGATGACGGCGCAAAGGTTGGGCGAAAGCTTGCGGGCCACGGTGGGCGGTTGCGTGTAGTCCGCATAGCAGTAGAAGCACAGCACGGATTCAGGATGCACCGCGGCCACCCGGCGCGCGACGTCGTCGAAGAAGTCCACGTAACGGTTGGTCAGGGAGACCATGCCGCTGGAGGGCTCGAGGGACTTCGGGTCGTCCTGCGCCTTGCAGGCCGCGCACATGCAGTAGCCCCGCCCGTCGGGCGGCGAGATGGAAGGATGGCGCTCGCCGCCGTCAATCGTGGCGTTGACACGCGCGGCGAAGTAGCTCCGCAACTCAAGGTTGGAGGTGCAAAGCCAATCGCCCTTTCTGCGCTGGCCGTCCGCGCCCATAGCGAAGAACTCAGGGTGCTCATCGAACAGCCCCGCCGGCAGATAGTTGCCCCAGGCGTGCTGATGGTGGAACGGCTCGCCGCCCGCGCCGTTCCACGCTTTCCACAGCGCGCCGTTCCAGGTAGGCCCCTTGGGATTGCGCCCCAACAGCCCAGGACTCTCAGTAATTGCCAGCGCAGCGACGGTGAGCGTGCGCGCACGCGGGAATACTTCGCCCAGCGGGCCGTCCATGAAGTAGCGGCACCCCAGCTCCTCCAGGAAACGGCAGACGGCTTTGAGCGTCGCACGTTCGCTTTGGCCGGCGATCAGCACGTGCTTGTCGTCGGCCAGGATGCGCAGGCCTTCGTGGCTGGGGCTGGCTATGTCATCTAGCTTGAGACCGGCATTGATGGCCGCTTGCCCGACGTAGATTGCCGGCGCGCCTTCCGCGGGCGCGGCAGCCACAGGCAGTTCCGCACCCGAGATCTTCCTGAGCCACTCGACAAGGACCTTGACGGCCAGGGCTTCATCGCCCTCGCCGGAGTTGGCCGCGCGTGCTTTGCGGGCCTTGGGTGTGCCAGGCTCAAGCGCCTCGCGGGGCAGAGGTTTTTGCGCCACCACCGAGGCCACGGGCTTGCCGTCCCGGACCAACTCCAGGGCCTGAGCCGGGGCGGCGCCAAGCGCAAGCAGGGCGAGCAGCCGGATGACGGCTGGATGCAGTCTGATCATGGTTCGGCCTACAGTTCCCAGCCCTTGCGGTATTCGCGGCGGATGTACTGGTCGGCCTCGGGGGCGTTCTTGGCTTTGAGGTTTGCCGAGTCCCACTCGATTTTCTTGCCGACACGGACGGCTACGTTGCCCAGCAGCACGATCTCAGCGAGTTTGCTGCCGTAGAGCGCGAAGTCACACCCGGATGGGGCGCCGCCTTTGACGGCTTCGAGCCATTCCTGCTTGTGCCCTGGCGAGCGCGGGATGAACGGCGCGGGCCGCTTGTATTCCTTCATCTTGGATTCAGGGATGATTCGTCCGCTGGCCGCGTCCGCGACGAGGATTTTGCCCTTGTCGCCTACGAACATCGAGCCATTGGAGGGCATCTTGCGGTCGGGCTCAAGTTCCTCGGGGCGCGGCGGCAGTTTGCGACCGTCGTACCATTTGAGAGTGACGGGTGGCAGGTCCTTGCCTTCCTGCGGCCCGCCCTTGCCTTTCCGCGCCGCAAACTCGTAGGTGATGATTGACCAGTTTGGGCCAGTCTCGGCGCTGTTGCCTTCCTGCACCGCTTCCACGGTCAGCGGGGGTTCGAGTTCCAGGGCCCAGACCGCGCTGTCGAAGAAGTGGCAGCCCATGTCGCCGAGTGCGCAGCAACCGAAATCCCACCACCCGCGCCAGGCAAAGGGGTGCAGATGGTCGTGGTAGTCGCGCACCGGCGCGGGACCGAGCCACAAGTCCCAGTTCAGACTGGCGGGGACGGGCTTGGTTGGCAAACGCTGCTTGAGGCCCTGCGGCCACCAGCCTGCCGGCCGGTCAGTCCAGATGTGTACTTCGCGGACAGTGCCGATGGCGTCGGCCTTGACCCACTCAACTATCGTGCGCAAGCCGTCGGCGGCGTGGTTCTCGTTGTCCATCTGCGTGGCAACCTTATACTTCTTCGCCGCCTCCGCCATCGCGCGCGCCTCGTAGACGTTGTGCACCATGGGCTTCTCGGTGTCCACACCTTTGCCCAGTTGCATGGCCAGCATCGTGGCCGGCGCGTGAATGTGGTCTGGAGTCGAGATCATGACCGCGTCAATCTCCTTGTGCTGCTTATCAAACATCTCGCGGTAGTCGGCCCAGAGTTTTGCCTCTGGGTGGTCCTTGGCAGCCTTTCCGAGCGTGCCTGAGTCCACGTCGCAAAGCGCCACGATGTTCGACATAGTCTGCAGTTCGTGGCGATTCACTGCCCCTTGCCCGCCGACGCCGATGCAGGCCACGTTGACCTTGCCGTTGGCGGCGAAACTTCTGGCTGGCGAGCGCTCCTCTCCGCAAAGCAAGCGCGAGGGGATGATGGTGACACTTGCGGCAGCGGCCGCAGCCTTGAGAAAATCGCGGCGATTGGACGGCATGTGGGGCTCCTTCTGTAGTGGCCCCCCAATCCGGCAGAGCGACAAGGCGCCATCCGCGGGCCGGCATGGGGGAAAGATGCAGTATTCTAGAGCCAGGGCGCAGCCAAGCCAGGGATTTTCGGGGACCAGTGCGGGGCGGGGCAGGGGAGGGCTGCCTGGGAAGTTCTTGGCGAGCTGCCGCGCTACTTCAGCCACTGCTCGCGCTGAATCAGATCGGCCAGGAAGCGTGTGAAGGTCCGCGCGCCGGCGGGGGTGATGTGGCCGTAATCCTCGTAGCTTTCGTCGCTCAGCCCGCAGGCGGAGGGTTGATCGTACAGGAACAGCGGAACGTCGAGGCGCGCCGCGAGAGCGCGCAGTGCGGCAATGTGTGCCGCGTACTCGGCGCCGTGCAGTTTCCGCACTTCGCTCTGGTACGAGCTGCGGTTGGGAAGCTGCATGAGGACGAACTGCCCGCCGTCTTCCCGCACCATCCGGGCGAGCCTCTCGACATGGCCCTCCAGGACGCGGGAGATCGCGAAGTGGTAGTAGAAAGCCTCAATGGTCGTGTCTAAGCGCGCGGGATCAATATCCACAGGCAGCGGTTCACGCAGCGGCGGAAGCACCTGGTTGTTCTCGTCCAGTTTCAGGTCGAGCGTGTCCGGTTTGCGCCTTACGAGCCAGTTGGAGATATGCCCCTGGATTATCCGCAGGCGCAGGCGCATCGAGAAGACGCCGTCCAGCAGCAGGCGCGTGCGCAGCGGCTCGGGCAACTGCATGCGGTCCGCCCACGGCGCGTGCAACTCGAACACCGAACCCAGCCGCCAGCCGGAGCTGAGATGCCATTCATCCGTGTTAAGCATGACCAGCCGTGCTTGCTTGAGCTGCGCGCGGTTGCGTGCGTAGAGATACAGCGCCTCGAAGACATGCCCGCTGGCCAGGCCGGCGTTGAGCGTGGAGTTGGGCGGCAGGGCGAGTTCCTCATCGAGTTGCCTGGGCACGGCGGCGCGGCGCACGCGCGAGCTGCCCAGCAGCAGGACCTGAGGCTTAGGGAAATGCGGGAGCACCTGGCGTTCCATGAAGAAAATCTCGCCCTGACGGCTCCGGGCGGGGATGAGCTTGTCCTCTGGGAGGAGCCGCAGGCAAAGCTCGAGGGCCGCGAGCAGCCCTGCCACGGCCAGGAGCGTCGCGGGGAGGCGGGGCCGGAAGCCCGCGAAGTGTTCAAAACTGAAAATAGATGAACGGGACATTCTCAGTCTCCCGCAACAGGATGAGCCACACGCACAGCAGAGCGAACGCAGCTACCCGCCAGGGGAAGCGCCAGGACAGGATCACACAGTGTTCTCGCTTGAGGTATTGCGGGATGTCAATCAGTAAGACCAGAGCGGCCATGGCCAGGATGGCTTGGCCCATGTGATCGGAATCGAAATGGATGGAGTGTTCGTGTGCGCCAAAAGGCCACAGGCCGCGCAGGTACTGGAAGGCGCAGGCGAAACCGGACATAGCGCCCTCCCCCTGTCCTCTAAGGCCAGGGGAGGGGGAACCGGCACGGAAGAAGATCCAGGCGAAAGCGACGAGGTGGAACGTGGCCAGCACTTTAAGGGCGTGGGTCAGGGCCTGGCGCGCCCCCGGTGCGGGCAATTCGTCCGTGGCTTTGCGCCCGCCCAACCACAGCCTGTGGACAGCCAGGTAGAGACCGTGCAGGATGCCCCAAATGGCGAAGGTCCAGGACGCGCCATGCCACAGTCCGCCGAGGAACATGGTAAGGAAAAGGTTGAAGTAAGTCCTGGCGCCGCCCCGGCGGTTGCCGCCAAGAGGGATGTAGAGGTAATCGCGCAACCAGCTTGAAAGACTGATGTGCCAGCGCCGCCAGAAGGCCGTGAGATTGGAGGCGAAGTAAGGCTGGTCGAAGTTGCGCATCAACTCGAAGCCCATCAACTTTGCCAGGCCGCGGGCAATGTCCGTGTAGGCGGAGAAGTCGGCGTAAATCTGAAAGGTGAAACAATAGAGGCCGAAGAGCAGCGCGGCTGGGGAGCAGCGTTCGGGGTGCGCGAAGGCCTGGTCCGCGAGCGGGGCGAGAATGTCCGCCACGGCGATCTTCTTGAACAGCCCGAAGAGGATGAGCGTCGCGCCTTGCGTCCAATTCTCCCACGTCAGGCGGCGGGGTTGTTCGCACTGGGCCAGCAGGCTCTGCGGGCGGTTGATTGGCCCGGCCACGAGGTGCGGGAAATACGAGATGAAGAGCAGGTAATCGCGCAGGCTGCGCGCGGGCTGAAGCTTCCCGCGGAAAATGTCAATGGTGTAGGCCAGGGACTGGAAGGTGTAGAAGCTGATGCTGACCGGGAGGATGATCTGCAATTGCCAGCGCGGCACGCTGACTCCGCAGGCATGCAGAGCCGCATACGCGCTGTCCGCGAAGAAGTTGAAGTATTTGAAGAAGGCGAGCACGCCGAGGTTCGCGGCCAGGCTCAGGACAAGCCAAGGGCGGCGGTGTTTAAGGTCCTGGATTGCCGCCATTCGGTTTCCGACGAAATAATCAAGCGCGGCGGTGCAGAACATCAGGCCGACGAAACGGTAATGGCGAATGTCCCACGCGGGAAACGACGGCTCCCACCAGGAATAGAAAAAGCAACTGGCGGCCAGGAGGAAGCGGTTCTGCCAACGGTGGTTGAGAACACAGTACCACGCGAAGACAGGAAGAAAGAACAGCCAGAAAGAGAAAGAGTTGAAAAGCATCAGCCGGGCCTGTTCACTCCAAGGACACAGAAACACAGGGAGCAGCTATAGGGATCGCAAGGAAGGCAGTGGACACAAGGGACGCCATCCGGATCAGTGGGGCCAGCCAACAAAAAAAGGAACAGGCCACCCCGTCCCTTTTTTCGGACTTGAACTGAACTCAACAAACACTTCAGCGCCGCTTTTCCAACCGTTCAAAGACAATCACGAACACACCGTGTAGCCACCTCACCCCGCGTCGCAACAGCTCACGCCCGGGCCTGCGCCAGCTCAGCCCGATCCCTCTCCACGGAAGAGAGGGGGAACGGTCAGCGCACTGCTACTTCAAGTGCTTGTTGACCAGCTTGGTCATCTCGAACATCGTGACCTGCTTCTTGCCGCCGAAGATGGGACCCAGGCAGTCATCGGCGTTGATGCAGGTCCTCTTCTTCTCATCCTGCAGGCCGTTCTTCTTGATGTAGGCCCACACTTTCTTGGTCACTTCCGTGCGCGGCAGCGGCTTGTCGCCGACGACCTTGGCCAGCAGCTCATCGGGCTGCATCGGCTTCATGAACGCTGCGTTTGGCTTGCGCTTCGCCATAGTCAAAACTCCTCCCCATGTCTAACCCGCCTGAACTGCAGGCACAGCCCCCCGGAAACTCGGTTGACGCCGTTACTATGCACTTTTCTTTCTGGCAGTCAATGCTTTCCCCTATGAAAATCGGCTAAAAATTCAGATTCCTTGAGGGGAACCGGGGTGTTTTCTGGGTTATTTAGGGTGGATGGCCCTCTAGAGGCGGGCTTCTGGGGGTCTCATGCGCTCACGGACAGACCGCGGATACAGGCCTAGATGCGCGGTTTGCGAAGCCCTTTGCCTCCCTCGCCAGGTGGGCTGCCTGATGGGTCATTGCGCTTTTTCCTTGCCGCGTCGGCTCCCCACATCAGGCGCATCATCTCCGGATATTCCTCATCAACCGCGGTAAGGAGACAATAGAGACAGCGGCGGAAGCCCTCATAGCTGAGGTTTGAATCGTTGACTGGAACGTCAATCTCGGCGCGCACCTCGCCGTCGGCCGGGTCGTAACCGAACTTGAGCAGGATGTACTGCATGTTCAGTTCCATCAGGCGTTCGAGCACGCGGCCCTTTTCTGGGACCTTCGAGAGGTTGAGATAGTTCGGGACGATGAAACGCACCCGCTCCTTGTCGCCGTCGTAAAGGATCATGGCGCGATAGGTGGCGTGGTCGCCTCGGAAACCCGTGCGGATGCAGGAGCCTTCCGGGTCGAGGTCATAGCGCCACTCGTCACGATCAAGGTAGCGGGCCAGGGCATCGAGTGTGATGAGAGTTGCCATGGGTCAACTAAGTGGTGGAGGTGATGGGATTCGGACCCACGACCTCTGCATTGCGAACGCAGCGCTCTTCCAATTGAGCTACACCCCCATCCGCTGCCAGGCACTATAACGCGGTGCCGTCGAGGTTGTCAACCGCCAGAACGGGGCGACGGCTAAGGCAGGCTGTTAGCCTGCCATGCTCACAGCCGGCTGGACAGCCTGCTCCACAGGTTGAAGCAGCGCCACCCCTGAAGTACATTGGTTGCGTTGCAATGGTGGAGAGCACGTTCTCTTGGATGTCAACGCACTCAACGGATGCCCGCTACCTGAGATTCGCAGTCTGCTTGGCAGCCGCGGACTTTCTGTCCACCAGGCGCGCCTGACTTTCCAGGCCATCCAGCGCTGTGGCATCCTGGACCCCGGCCAGATGCCGGGGATCAGCGGGAAGTGCCGCGAGTTTCTGCGTGGTCTGCGGCCTATGCCGCGGCTGCGCCTTGACACGGTTCAGCGCGCTTCGGACGGCGCCGCTAAACTGCGCCTCAGGACCCACGACGCCCAGATGATCGAAGCAGTCATTATCCCCGCACATAGCGCTCGCAAGCGCGTTACGCTGTGCGTTTCGTGTCAGGTCGGTTGCGCCGCGGGCTGCGCCTTTTGCCACACGGGCGCCATGGGGCTTAAACGGAATCTGGAAGCATGGGAGATAGTTGAGCAATATCGCATTGCGGGCGAACTCTTGCGGAACCCCGCTTGTCCCGAATACACCCCGACGCCGCGACAATCGAAAATCGAAAATCGAAAATCGAGAATTACCAATATCGTTTTCATGGGCATGGGGGAACCGCTGCATAACCTGGGCAATGTGGTCCGGGCCTGCCGCATCTTCAACGAGGACCTTGGGGCGGGGTTGTCGCCGCGGCACATTGTCGTCAGCACCGCCGGAGTGGGGAACCGCATCCGCGACTTGTGGCAGGAAGGCGTGGCGTCGCTGGCGCTGAGTCTGCATGCCACAACTGACGAACTGCGGAGGCAGCTCGTCCCCCTGGCGTGCCATTGGGACCTCTCCGCGCTGCGCCAGATCCTGCTCAGCATCCCCTGGCGCCGCCGTGAAACCGTGACCGTTGCCTACCTGTTATTGGAGGGCCTGAATGATAGCCGTGAGGACGCCCAGCGCTTGGCCGAGTGGCTCAGAGGCCTGCCTGCGAAGCTGAACCTGCTGGAGTTCAACTCGTGGCAGCAAGGCGGCGACAGACAATCCATTTCCCGGCGGCCGGGAAGCGGTGATTACCCCAGCGTCTTCCGGCGCGCAAGCCCCGAGAAACTCGCCGCCTTCCGCCAATGGCTATACGACTTCGGCGTCTTCAATACGCTGCGTCATTCGCGCGGCAGCGATGTTCTGGCGGCCTGCGGCCAGTTGGCGAGCCAGTACGAAGAAGTCAAAAGTCAAAAGTAAAAAGTCAAAAGTTCGAGGCTCGCATTCCATGTGCGGGACCTGTTTTTACTTGTTATTTGTTATTTGTTATTTGTTATTTGTTATTTGTCTGTTCATCTTCTCTTGCGCCTGCGCAAGTGTCAGGCCCACTACTACGATGCGCTTCTTGCGCGAGGTCAGCCCGCCGGCCACGGAGACTTGGCCTTTGCTGACACCGAAGAAGTCTGCCAGCAAGCCCTCAAGCTCCTTGTTTGCCTTGCCTTTCTCCGGCGCTGCCCGGACAGCCACCTTCAAGGCCCCGCCGTGCAGGCCACGAACTCTCGAATCCGCTGCGCCAGCCGAGGCGAGAACTTCAAGCGTCACACCGACCAGGCAAGCGCGCAAGGGACTGGCAGCATCCACTTCTTTCAGGTCCTCCTCCGACGGTAAGGATTCACCATTTTGCTGTGGCGTGAAGGTTAAGCCAGCACTTATTATCTGAATGTCGCGGTCATCTCGGGAGGAGACCAGGATGGCAGTTCAGCACACAACAGAGGCACTGAAGGCTGCGCTTGAGCATCATCGGCACGGCCGTTTGGAAAAGGCTGTCGGCATCTACGAGAGCATCCTTGCCGCAGACGCCCTGCACGCTGATGCCACGCACCTGCTTGGGGTGGTGGCACTACAAAGGGGTGATTTCGGCCGCGCCGTTGAGCTGATCCGGAGGGC